>WBZY01000985.1_pt1 | contig 17317 bp, 11 predicted proteins | sample 5204191 | NCBI WGS metagenome assembly WBZY01 (sample SAMN12344363, study PRJNA552823) | activated sludge metagenome | biome: Activated sludge suspended growth; feature: Anammox Sidestream; material: Wastewater; isolation source: activated sludge from anammox sidestream of wastewater treatment...
CGCACCGATGCTTACCGGAGCGGGACTTGCACCCGCTGGAGAAGTGCAGCGTGCCGTGAACACCTCTGTCCCAATAACAGTCACTGCGTTCACCGCTTCACGACGCACCATGCGGGCATTGTAACCTGCGTATCGCGATCCCGCTGACGGCGACCGAAAATGGGCTCGCCCGACCCCTGCCCTCAGAATGTCTGCATGCCGATCCACCATGCTCCTGCAGCGAACAGTGCCGAAGCCGGAATCGTGAGGACCCAGGCGAGCACGATGTTTCCCGCGATGCCCCAGCGCACGGCCGAAGTGCGCTGCGCCATGCCGACGCCGACAATGGCACCTGTGATCGTGTGCGTGGTCGACACCGGAATACCGAATGAAGAGGCACCGAAGAGTGTCAACGCCCCGGCCGACTCCGCGGCGAAGCCGCCGACTGGACGCAACTTCGTGATGCGCTGGCCCATCGTCTTGACGATGCGCCAGCCGCCAAAGAGCGTGCCGATCGAGATGGCCGCATAACAGCTGACGATGACCCAGACCGGCAGGTGATCGCGCGTCGTCGTGCCCGCCGCGATCAGCAGCAACCAGATGATGCCCATCGTCTTCTGCGCGTCATTGCTGCCGTGGCCCACGCTGTAGAGCGCGGACGAGACGAGCTGCAAGCGTCTGAACACCCGGTCCACCCGATGTGGCGAGACGCGCAGGCATATCCAGGACACGGCGACTTTCCATATCGCGCCAAGCAGCACTCCCAGCATTGGAGCCGCGACGATGAATACCGAGATCTTGATGATGCCGGGCGCAAGCAGGGGGGCGGTGCCGGCCTTCGCCATCGCTGAGCCGATCATGCCGCCGATCAGCGCGTGCGAGGAGCTCGATGGAATGCCGTAGTACCACGTAATCACGTTCCAGGCGATGGCGCCGACGAGTGCGCCGAAGATCACGTGATAGTCGACGAAATCAGGATCGACGATTCCCTTGCCGACGGTTGCGGCGACCTTCAGGTGGAATATTCCGATTGCGACGAAGTTGAACATCGCAGCCCAAGCGACGGCTTGGTAGGGCTTCAGCACGCCCGTCGACACGACGGTGGCAATTGAGTTTGCCGCATCGTGGAAACCGTTCATGAAGTCGAACAGCAACGCGAGCACGACGAGGAAAGCCAGCGTCGTCAGGAGGATCTCGCCGTTCATCGTCAGCCGTTCTCGAGCACGACGCCTTCGATCACGTTCGAGACATCCTGGCACTTGTCCGTCGTCGCCTCGAGCAGCTCGTAGACCGCCTTCAGCTTGATCAGCTGACGGTCATCGCGCTCGTCGCGGAACAGCTTCGAAATGGCAGAACGCATCACGCGGTCGGCGTCGGATTCGAGACCGTCGATGTCCTCGCTGATCTTCAGGATTTCCTTGGCGTTCTTCATCGACGAGAGCAGCACGACGGCGGACTGCACGCGTTCGCAGCAGATTTGCACGAGATTGGCGAGGTGGATCGCCTCGGGGGTCAGGTGCTGGATGTCATAGAGCACCAGCGACTCGGCGGTGTCCTGGATCAGGTCGAGGATATCGTCCATGCGCGAGATCAGCCGATGGATCACATCCCGGTCAAAGGGAGTGACAAAGGTCTTGTGCAGCAGCTCGACGGCGTCGCGCGTGACCCTGTCGGCCTTGTGCTCGATCTCCTCGATACGGCTGATGCGGGCACCCCGCCCGAGGACATTGTCATACTCCTGCAGCAGCTCGAACAGCTCGCGTCCACCCTGCACGACAAGTGCTGCGTGATTGTTGAACAGCGTGAAGAACTGGCCCTCACGTGGCATCAGGGCGGAAAACAGGCTCATCAGGGCACTCCGGTCGCGCTGTGGCGGTCCGTACTCGGGGTTTTCGCGGCGGGATTATTGCACAGCCCGCACAGGAAGCGCGGGTCGCGTTATCGTGCGGGGATGACCCGGATCGCCCTGCTCGATGCTCACCTCGCCTTCGGTCTCCTGCCGCTCCTTGACGACGCAAACCTGACCGTCGTGGCGGGCGAGCGCATCGGCCTGATCGGACGCAACGGCACGGGCAAGTCGTCCCTGCTCGGGGTGCTCGCCGGTCGCCAGATGCTCGATGAGGGCGAGGTACGCCGCCGCGACGGTCTCTCGATCGCCTTCGTCGAGCAGGAGCCTTCGCTGCCGGATGAAGCGAACCTCTGCCTGAGCCTCGCGCTGCGGGGCGATTTTCCGGCATCTGACGACGAGGCCCGCCACGCGCTCGATGTGCGTCTCGTTGCCCAGCTCGACCGCTTCGGCCTCACGCAGGACCGCGCGATTGCCGATCTCTCGGGCGGCGAACGCAAGCGCGCCGCGCTCGCCCTCGCCTTCGCGCTCGAGCCCGACCTGCTGCTCCTCGACGAGCCCACCAATCATCTCGATATTGCCGGCATCGAACAGCTCGAACAGCTTGCAGTGCGCGCCCCCGCGCTGCTCGTCGTGACCCACGACCGCCGCTTCCTCGACCGTGTGGCGACCCGCATCATCGAGCTCGATCGTGGCGTGCTGCGCTCGTATCCGGGGAATTTCGCGGCCTACGAGCGCGCCAAGTCGCAGGAGCTTGCCGCAGAAGCGGTCGCGAACCGGCGCTTCGACAAGTTCTGGAAGCAGGAAGAGGTGTGGATCCGCCAGGGCATCGAAGCACGCCGCACGCGCAACGAGGGACGCGTGCGCCGGCTGGAGCAGCTGCGCGCGGACCGCACGGCTCGCCGCGAGCGCCTCGGTGATCTGCGTTTCTCGCTCGACGCAGGCGATCGCTCGGGCAAGCTGGTTGCGGAACTCGAGGGGGTCGGCAAGCGCTTTGGCGCGAAGACGATTGTGCACGACCTTACGATGCGTATCGTGCGCGGTGATCGTGTCGGTCTCATCGGCCCGAATGGTGCCGGCAAGACTACCCTGCTGCGACTGATGCTCGGCGAAATTGCTCCCGACACAGGCACTGTGCGGACCGGCACGAATCTGCGCATCGCGTACTTCGACCAGCTGCGCACGCAGCTCGACCCTGAACGCACAGTAGCGGATACGATCAGTCCCGGCTCCGACTGGGTTGAAGTGAATGGCGCGCGCAAGCACGTGACAACCTATCTCGCCGATTTCCTGTTCCCGTCTCGGCGCGCCCGCTCGCCCGTGCGCATGCTCTCGGGCGGCGAGCGGCATCGGCTCCTCCTTGCGCGACTTTTCGCGCAACCTGCGAACCTGCTCGTGCTCGACGAGCCGACCAACGATCTCGACATGGAATCACTCGAACTGCTCGAGGAGACGCTCCAGGGATATGCCGGCACGCTTCTTCTCGTGAGCCACGACCGCGCGTTCCTCGACAACGTGGTGACGCAAACACTCGTCGCGGAAGGCGACGGCTGCTGGCGCGAGTACGTGGGCGGCTACAGCGACTGGCTCGCGCAGCGCGCAGCGCCAACAGCCGCGAGCGCCTCCTCCACCCCCGCCCAGGCGGAGATCCGTGAACGCAGCCGCCGTCGCCTCTCCTTTCGCGAGCAGCGCGAACTGGAGGATCTGCCGGCCGCGATCGAGACGCTCGAGCAGGAGAAGGCCGCGCTCACCGCCGCGATGTGCACACCAGACTATCACCGCACGCCGCCCGAGCGGATGCGTGTCGATGCGGAGCGGCTTGCGGCGATCGACGCAGACATCGATGCGGCAATGACGCGATGGGAGGAGCTCGAAGGGCGAAGGGCTTAGGGCAACGGGCTGCGGGCTGCGGGCCAGAGGCGTGGAGATTCATCCGCCGCCTCGCGGGTCGAGTGCGCCGTCTGCGACGGCGTCCCCTCGGGGCGGCGGCGCTCGGCGCATGAGATGCCCGGCAGCAGAACCCTCGCGGTCGCCTCGCTCTGTCCGCTGCCCCTCGGCACTCTCCACGCTCGTTGACGGATGAATCTCCGCGCCTCTGGCACGTCGCTCGCAGCCAGGCGCCCGGGAAGAGCAGCCGGCGCCGAGCCCGAGCGGGAGCGCGGTATCCGGTGCCGAGCGTGGAGGGCGCCGAGGAGCGGCGAGCTGCGCCCGGCGTCCGCGGTTCTTTCAGGCTCTGCATTTCCCATGCGCCGGGCGCCGCCGCGACGAGGGGACGCCGTCGCAGACGGCGCGCCCGACCCGCGAGAAACCGGATGCTGCGCTCCCGCTCGGGCCCGGTGCCCGTAGCGCGCTTGCCCGTAGCGCGCAGCCCGCAGCCCGAAGAAAAACGCCCCGGCAGATTTCTCCACCGGGGCGTGCAATCAGGACAATCTGTCCGATCAGTTCTGCTGGACCGCTATCGCGTCGGCCTCGAGGCCCTTGTTCGCACTGCGATAGAAGAACAGCAGGCCATCCTGCGACGGCGACGCGGCGTCACCACCCGGTACCGCCATCACGGTGAGCGTGGCAAGCCCGAATGGATCCACCCCGGCCGCGGGCGGCGCCGACACGTCAAACCTCGGCAGCGACGGCGTGAAGATCCGGCCGTCGATGGAATCGGTCAGATTCCCCGTAAAGTAGTTGTCGAACGCCAGCACCGAGATGCCGAGCTGCGAGCTCGCGCTGATGCCAAACGGCGCCAGCGGCATCGTCATGATCACGTTGCCCGTCTCGAGATCCGTGTCGGCGTAGAAGTACGCCGCCCCGGTACCCGTGGCGAGGTTCACGATATTGACGAGCGTCTGGCCGGTGGCCGCGAACCCGCCCGCCTCCGCCGTGTACATCACGAAGTCGTCGGTACCGTCGGCATTGACGTCGAGGTAGACGTCGAACTCGGCCGGGTAGCTCGGATGCGCCCGGATGCCCCAGGTGCTGACAGCCACCTGCAGGCCGAGTCCACCGAGACCCGCCGGGATGCCCACGAGACGCGCACCGACCGCCTGCAGATCGACCACGGCGAAGTTGTCGCCAGGGCCCGGGAGCTGCGAGGCCGGGATGCGCGCGCTCGTGCCAAGCAGCGCAAACGGCTCGACCACACCTGCCTTCGCGTAGGCGAGGTTGATCAGGCGCAACGATGCGCTCGTCTGACCGGCCGGAATCACGACCCGATCGCCAAGCGCCTGCACCAGCGCCGCCTTCTTCGGCAGCACCTGCCAGGGCACGTGCACTTCGTCAGCGCCGTCCTTCAGCGTGATGTAGCCATCGTACTCGACAGATTGCAGCAGTGAGCCGTTGCCGCCCTGCGAGCCGCCGCTGCCATTGGCCCATGGCCAGTCGCCGAGTTTGGCGGGATTGATCGCCAGCAGCACCCGGAAGGTCGCCGTGCCATGGCCTCGCACAGTCACAGAGGGTGGCGCCATCACCGTGACCGCACCACTCGCCGCATCGTCGTCGTAACGGAACGACTTGTGCACCGAGTAGCGGCGCGTCTTCGACGAGAAATTGCGTACCTTGACGGTGCGGCTGAGCACCATCGGATAGCTGACACTGTGATAGCCGAAGGACAGCGCCGGCGTCTTCGTGTCTTCATCCCACATCGCCGTGCGGGACTCAAGCGCGCGATTGACGCGCACTTCACCGCCGCCGATGCGGGTGATCGGTGTGAGCACCTTGCCCTCACCGACGAGCGCACGCTGGTAGATCTCGGGATCCGCGTTGTTCGCCAGGAGCGCGCGGACCAGCGTCGGCGTGAGCGAGGCATCCTTCGACAGCAGCAGCGCCGCCGAGCCCGACACCATCGGCGCTGCGCCCGAGGTGCCACCGAACGCCTCCTCACCCGTACCCGTGCCCGCGATCGCCGACACCGACGCGCCGGGCGCGCCGATCTCGGGCTTGATCGCCGCGAAGCTCGTGGAGGGCCCGCGCGAAGACGTGCCCACGATCCAGCCCTTGCGCGACTGCGCAGCAGCGTCCGAGATCGTGACATTCACCGCGGAGCCACCACTGATCGCCGCGCGAATCGAGTTCGCGACAGCCTGCGTAATGACAAGGGTCGGAGCACAATCGCTGCCGTCCGGCGCGCATTCACCGCCGTTCGAGAACGACACCGCATCGCCCGCGGCAACCAGGCCGAGGATGACCGCGGTCGCGCCGGCATCGGTCGCATTGCGCACCTTCTGACTGATCGCGCACGAGCCGCGATTGATCAGCGCGACATTGCCTGCAAGGTTTGCCGGTAGCGCCTGGCCGTTGCACGCGAGCGTCGCGACCGGCACGACATCACCGGTGACACTGCGGCCCTCGACCGGCGCCCACTCGACGGTGGCGGTGTTGGTGTAACTGCCCGCGATGCTCGCCGGGGAGTTGACGATCAACGGATAGGCAAGCGCACTTGGTACTTCCGTCTGCGCGACGCTCAGGACTTCCGGTGTCGCTGCCGGTGAGCCCGTGATGAACGGCCGGTCGGCGCTGTTGCCGGCCGAGGCCACCACGACCACACCCGCCTTGACGGCGTTCGCGCTCGCGAGGGACAGATCGTCCTGGATCTGGCCGTAGCTCGACCCGAGCGACATGTTGATCACGTCGACCGCGTCATCCATCGAGCCGTCGCCGTTGGGATCGAGCATGTAATCCATCGCCTGCATCAGTGCGACGCCATTGCAGGAAGTCGCGACGGAACTGCACACCTTGGCAACGATCAGGCTGGCGCCCGGTGCGACACCCTTGTGAACGCCGTCGGCCGAGTGCCCGGCGATGATGTCGGACACGTGCGTGCCGTGACCCTGGATGTCGATCGGGTCGTCATCCTCGACGGCCGCGGCATTTGGCCACTGCTCGCCGATGAAGTCGTGACCTTCGATCACTTTCGCGGTCGGGAAGAGGCCGTCGCGCGTCGTGTTGCGCGGATCGGTGATCGCCGTGCCGTAGGCCGCTTCGTACGCGGCATCGGTACCGGCACCGCCGAGGTTGTAGTGCGTGTAGTCGACACCGGAGTCGATCACACCCACCGTCACGCCCGCGCCGGTGACACCCTGCGCCTGCGCGATCGCGGCGCCGATGTAAGGCACCGTCTCGGACAGGTCCATGCGGTAATCGCGCGTCGGCCGCACCGAAACAACGTCGCGGTAGCCCGCGACCGAGTACAGTTGCGCGGCGTCGATGCGCACGATCACCGAGTTGTAGGCGATGCGGGTACGCGCAATTTCGCGCCCCCCGAGCGCGAGCAGGCGTGCCAGCATCGCGTCCTGGTCACGCGCGAGGGTTGCGCCGTGGGCGCGTTGCTGTGCGTGGCTGAGCAGGCCGCCGAGCCGCTTGGCGTTCTGCCCGTTCGCCACCGCGAGCGGCTGGCCGGCAAGTTGCACGATGACATCGACTTCGCCCTTGACGCCCGAGAGCGCCGGGTCGATCTTGCGCGACGCCTGCACCGGCGCCGCAAGCGCGAGCGACGTTGCATCCGGAAGTGAGCGACTGGAACTGACTGGTGCTGCGGTAGTGTGCGCGGCAAGCGCTGAAAGCGCCGCGGCGGCCGCCAGCAAGGAGAACTGACGTTTCATGTATATCCCCCTGATTGCGATTATGGGCTGCCCCGGCCCCCCGGAGGCTGCATGCGCGCGAGCATAACAGAGCGGGATGTCAAGGAAGCATGTCGCAGAGGCGAGCTGTGCCGTCCCCTCGCGTTAAGTTAAACCGGCGTCTGCTTTGCGCGGCAGTGCTCAGCCTGCTGCCGCTGCTGGCGGATGCGCAGCAGCCTGCCTCCGCTGCCGCCATCGAGGCGCGTCTGGGCACTGCTGCGCCCGGGCAGGCTCTCGCGCTTCGGGGTGAGCAGGTCGCAGCCTTGCGCGTGATTGCCGATTTCTACGCTCGCCGGAACTTCGCACCAGCGTGGACCCGCACGCGCGACGTCGATGACCTGCTGCGCGCCATCCGGGACAGCACCGACGACGGCCTCGATCCTTCCGACTATCACCTTGCGGCGCTCGTACAGTTGCGAAGCGTCGTCTCGCAACCGTACGCCACGGACGCCGAACGCGCAGATCTCGAACTGCTGCTGACGGACGCGATCGTGCGGCTCGGCTATCATTTCTGGTTCGGCAAGGTCGACCCGCAGGCCATCGACCCCGGCTGGAACATGAACCGCACGCTGCCGGGCCTCGATCCAGCCGCGGAGATCGAGAGCGCGCTCGCGACCGGCGATCTCTACGCCGCGATCGAGCGGGCAAGACCTGCGCACCCGCTCTATGTCGGACTGAAGCGGGAACTCGCCCGTTTCCGCCGTGTGGCGCTCGCCGGCGGCTGGCCAGACCTGCCCCCCGGACCCACGCTCGAGCCCGGCGCGCTGGACGCTCGCGTGCCGGTCCTGCGCGAGATCCTCGTGGCGACGGGCGACCTGGCAGAGGCGGCGAGCGACGATCAGCGCATATATGACGCTGCCCTCGAAGCGGCCGTGCGCCGCTTCCAGAAGCGCATGGGTCTCGGTGCTGATGGTCGCGTCGGCGCCGCGACGCAGGCGGAGCTGCGCGTTCCGGTCGAGGACCGGATCCGTCAATTGCGCGTCAACCTGGATCGGGGTCGCGTGCTGCTCTTCCAGCTTCCGCATGACTTCGTCGTCGTCAACATCGCAGGCTTCGAAGCATTCTACGTCCGCGGCACCGACATCCTGTGGCGCGGTCGCGCGCAGGTGGGCAAGCCGTATCGGGCCACGCCGCAATATCGCTCCGCAATCACTTATCTCGTTTTCAATCCCACGTGGACCGTGCCGCCCACGATCATCCGCAACGACATACTGCCGCAGGCAAAGCGCGACCCCGCATCGATCACGCGCCGCGATCTCAAGGTCATCGACGGCGACGGCAACATCATCGACCCCGCGAGCGTGAACTGGGCGCAGTTCAGCTCCGGCCATATCCCGTATACGCTGCGGCAGGATCCGGGACCCCGCAATACCCTCGGTCGCGTCAAGTTCATGTTCCCGAACCCTTACGACGTCTATCTGCACGATACACCGTCGAAGGCGCTGTTCGACATCGACACCCGCTCGACGAGCTCAGGCTGCGTGCGCCTCGAACGCCCGCTCGAGCTCGCGCGTCTGCTGCTGGACGATCCAGAGCGCTGGAGCGACGCTGCCATTGCTGCCGCAGTCGCTCGCGGGGAACTGCGGAACATCACGTTGCCCCGGCCCATACCGGTGATGCTTGCCTACTGGACTGCCTGGGTCGACTCGCAGGGTCTCGTCAATTTCCGCCGCGATATCTACGGCCACGACGTCGCGTGGGCAAAGGCCCTGGATGCGCGCTTCGCCTTTCGCCGCGCAGCGCCCGCAGCCCGCAGCCCGTAGCCCTTACCGATATCCCTTCGCCTGCAGCGCAAAGAGGCGCGCGTACCGCCCGTCGAGTGCCACGAGCTCCTGATGGGTTCCGCGCTCGACGATCCGGCCGCGATCGATCACCACGATCTGGTCGGCCATGCGTACCGTCGAGAAACGGTGTGAGATGAGGATGGTGATACGCCCCTGCGCAATCCGGCGGAAATGCTCGAAGACATCCGCCTCGGCCTGCGCGTCCATCGCCGCAGTCGGCTCATCGAGCACGAGGATGTCGGCACGCGTGCGCATGAACGCGCGCGACAGCGCGATCTTCTGCCACTGGCCGCCCGACAGCTCGCGACCGTCGCGAAACCATTTGCCGAGCTGCGTGCGATAGCCGGCCGGCAGTGTCGCGATGAACTCGTCCGCCTGGCCGCGTTCCGCCGCCGCGCGCCAACGGGTCTCGTCTTCGAAATGCGGTTCGTCGCCCGCGCCGATATTCTCCCCCACCTGCATCTGGTAGCGCGCGAAATCCTGGAAGATCACGCCGATGCGCCCACGCAGCACTTGCGCATCCCATTCCCCGAGGTCGAGGCCATCGAGCAGGATGCGGCCGCTCGTCGGCCGGTAGAGGCGCGTCAGCAGCTTGATGAGGGTGGTTTTTCCCGAGCCGTTTTCACCTACGAGCGCGAGACTCGCGCCTGGCGGCAGGTGCAGGTCGATGTCGATGAGCGCCGGTTCGTTCGCCTCCGGATAGCAGAACGAGACGTTCTCGAAGCGCACGCCGTCCTCGGGCTTCGGTCCGCGCGTGAGTACGCCACTTGCGGGTGGTACTTCGGTCTCGAGGTACTCGTACAGGGTCGAAAGATAGAGGTTGTCTTCGTACATGCCGCCGATCGCCGCGAGACTCCCTGACACGGCCGCCTGCCCCTGACGAAAGAGCATCAGGTACATGGTCATCTCGCCGAGCGTGATGACGCTGCGCACCGCTTCGATGGCAATCCAGGCGTAGGCGCCGTAGAGGGTCACCGTGGCGATGAGCCCGAGACCCAGGCCCCAGGCATCGCGCCGGACCGTGAGCGCGCGATCTTCATGATAGAGGCGACGGAAGATGTCGCGATAGCGCTGCAGGAACCGCTCACCCAGTCCGAAGAGCTTGACCTCCTTGGCGTGGTCCTCACGGGCGAGCACCGTTTCGAGGTACAACTGCATGCGCGTCTCCGGCGAACGCCAGCGAAAGAGACGAAAGGCGTCTCCCGAGAACCTGGCTTCGGCCAGGAAGGCCGGCAGACCCGCGAGCACCAGTGCGACGACTGCCCAGGGCGAGAAGCGCGCGAGCAGTACTGCGAAGCTCACGATCGATACCGCGTTCTGCGCGAGGCCGAAGGTGCGCATCACGAGTGACAGCGGGCGGCTCGAGGCTTCGCGCCGCGCACGTGTCAGCCTGTCGTAGAAGTCTGCGTCCTCGAAATGCGCGAGCTCGAGCGTCAGCGCCTTCTCGAGAATCATCACGTTCACGCGCTGGCCGAGCTGCGCACGCAGCAGCGACTGGCAGAGGGACAGCATGCGCTGCGCGATCGCCAGCGCCGCGACCAGCAGGCCTTCGATGAACACGTAGCGCAACGCCACTTGCGGGTCGTGCGTGGATGCGATCGCGGTCACGACCGCATCGACGATCCGCGCGCCGACCCAGGCCACCGCCGCGGGCAGCACGCCCGCAAGCGTCGTGAGACCGGCGATGGCCAGCGTCAGAGGCCGGTTGGTCGACCAGACGAGCGATACGGCACGCCGGCTGTAGCCAAAGACACCAAGAAAACCGGGTCGGTCGGGGGCGGCGCTCATTTCCCACAGTGTGACGCAAACGGCTAACCTTGGCGGCGTGATTCGCGCCGCCTGCATCATCGCCGCACTGACGGTCCAGTCTGCAGTCGCCTTCGCACAGCGCGAGTCGCACACCGAACAGGAATTTGCGAACTATTCGTTCGCGCACGAGCTCGGCTCTGGCATCTATGAAGCGGGCGGGCGCATGATGCAGATCTATCGCCTGCCGTTGGCATGGCGCCATCGCGAGGCGGACAGCAACGCGCCCGGCATCACGCTGCTGCTGCCGGTCACGCTGGGATTCCTCGATTTCAATCCCGCGGGCATCGTGCAGAATGGCCTGCCCGAAGGCGTCGACTCGCTGAGCTTCGTGCCAGGGATCGGCCTCGATTTCCCGCGCGGACGCTGGCGGATCATGCCGTTCGCCAAGACGGGTGTGGCCATCGCGGACCACGCCGACGTCGGCGGCACTCTCTACAGCGTCGGCGTTGCCGGTGAATCCCTGAAGCAACGGGAGAGCGGCTGGCGGACGCGTCAGCGCAGCGATTTTCTCTATTCTGGCGTGAACTATCGGGAAGCTCTACCGAGCGATACGTTCGTGCGCTGGCGCAACGGGATCGAAGCGACGCAGGGGACTGGCTGGCAGGGCGGTCATCACGAGATCGAAGGTGGAATATTCGCGGTTCTCGACTGGTATTTCGACCCACCCACGGGACCTTTGACGGGCATCGCCATCCCCGCGCTGCAGTTCGAAGCCGGCGTGATGCTCGGCGCGCGCCCCGACCTCAAATGGCGGCGCCTGCCGATTCCGCGTATCGGCCTGAGTTACCGCTTCGCGGGCGACGTATCCGGGTGGCGAATCGTGCTCGGCGCACCATTCTGAAAGCCCATTGCGCGGGGCGGCAGCGTCGTCGGCCGGCGACAGCTTTTGCCGATGGCCGGAATGGATCATGATCTCGCCGTCCGACGCCGCAAGACGATCGGGCTCTGGTGTGACGCAAAGAAGATTACGCGGGAGTCGCTGGCCGCATATGTCAAACGCGACGGGATTGCCCGCGGACACCCGCGGTACATTGCCCACATGAAGCGCTGGCGCCTCAGCATTGCGACACGGCTCGCGCTCGGATTCGGGGCCATCGCGCTCGTGCTGCTCGTGGGCAACTGGTATGCGGCGCGCAGCACCACATTCGCGATCGACACGCTGCACGATACCGCCCTCGAGCGCATCCCCTTCGCCCGGGCCGCCGCGGGCATCACCGACCAGTTGCTCGCCTACGACCGTGCCGTGTTTGACCAGTTGCGCGCCAACGATGCGACGACACGCGACGCCACGGCGCACGCCGAGCGGCGCCTCGGAGCGGCTGTCACTGCCTACGTGGCCCAACGCCCTCTGGGGGCAACCCGCAGTGACCAGCTCCTCGAGGAACTGCGAACCCATGTCGAACTCGGCAGCCGGCTCACGGAGGCTGCGCGTGCGCGCGAGGACGCCCTGACGCGCTACGCACAGGTGCTCGACGCCCTGGCGAGACGTGTTTCGACGACCTGGGATGCCAATGCACGTCTCGAGGTGGCGGGCAGCGCGCGTCGCTCCTTCGCCGAGCTCGAGCTCGCCGCGGGCACCCTGCGTACGGCCTTCAACGGTTACCTGATCAACGGCAGTGCCGGGTCTGCGGCGCGCGTGCAGCGCGCGCAGCGCACTTTCAGGAGCGCGCTCGATGCGCATCGGGCCGAGCTCAGCAGCTCACCGGGGCGCGCCTGGATCGACCTCATGGACGAGGATCTCGCCGCCATCACCCGTCTGCTCGCCGAGTTCGCGGCACGTGACGCACAGATCGACGCGATCCGCGCCGAGTTCACTTCCTCGAGCGCGGCCGTGCCGGCCCGCCTGAACGAACGCATCGCGCTGCCCGCGAGCGCGGCCGTCGTCGATTCGGCAGGCGCCGCAGCCCAGGCGACGCACGAGGCACGCGAGACCTACCTCAACATGACGCTGGTCGTCATCGCCCTGACGCTCGCCGTATCGCTGCTCGCCACACTCTCGGTAACCGCGCCGGTACGACGTCTCATTCGCGCCACGCGTTCGCTCGCGCGCGGCGCCTGGCGGACACGTGCTCCGCGCGGTGGCCCCCGCGAGCTCGACGAGCTGGCCAGCGCGTTCAACACCATGGCCGCACAGCTTGCAGAGGCGAACGAAACGGTGGCGCAGCACCAGCTCGAGCTCGAGGATCGCGTGCGTGCCCGCACGCGCAAGCTCTCTTTTCTCGCCCACCACGATACGCTCACCGCGCTGCCGAATCGCCGCTACGCCTTCACCCACCTGCGACGTCTCGCGCGCCGCGCGCTCGCTGAAGACGGCTCCGTCGGCATGCTCGCGATCGATGTCGACAACTTCAAGGCAATCAACGACCACCTCGGCCACGCGCTCGGCGACGAGCTGTTGCGCGCGATTGCCGATCGCCTGCGTCTCGCTGCGGGCGAACGCAATTTCGCTGCCCGGCTCGGTGGCGACGAGTTCATCGTGCTCGTCGAGCACGCCGGAGGCCTCGCGCCGCTCGAGAGACTGGCTGACGGCATCGTCACCGCCTTCCGTCGGCCGCTCGCCGTGGCCGGCCGCGAGCTGCTGGTCAGCGTGAGTGTCGGCGTGAGTGTGCTGCCCGATCATGCCCGTGACGCCACCGCCCTCGCGCGGGCTGCCGACGCCGCCCTGTTTCGCGCCAAGTCCCAGGGCCGCAACCGGGTCGGCGTCTTCACACCAGAGCTGTTCGCGGGCACGGCGTCGCGGTTCCGGATGGAACAGGCCCTGCGCCGGGCCATCGAGGCGCGCGATCTCGTCCTCGAGTATCAACCGCAGGTGGCACTCGACAGCGGCGAGACGACGACCGTGGAAGCCCTGGTACGCTGGCGGCGCAGCGATGGCGGCCTGGTACCGGCATGCGACTTCATCGCGATCGCAGAGCAATCCGGGCTGATCATCGCACTCGGTGACTGGGTGCTCGAGACGGCCGTAGCCACCGCCAGGCAGTGGCACGCTTGCGGCATCGCGCATCCGCGCATCGCCATCAATGTCTCGATGCCGCAATTGCTGGACAAGAGCTTCGTGGAGCGCGCCGGCCAGCTGCTCGCACGCAACGAATTGCCGCCGGACACGCTCGAACTCGAACTGACGGAGACTGCTTTCCAGACGGGCGCTGCGACCATCGAGGCGTTGCAGCGGGCGCGCGAACTTGGCCTGCCGATTGCACTCGATGACTTCGGCACGGGCTACTCCTCGCTCAACTCCCTGTCGCGGCTGCCGCTCAAGCGCGTCAAGCTCGACCGCAGCCTGATCGCGGATTGCGACACGAACATGCGCTCCGCCGCGATTGCACGCGCGATCATTTCCGTGTGCCACAGCCTAGGTCTCGAGGTCACGGTTGAGGGTATCGAACGCGTCGAGCAGCTGCGCTTGCTCGCGCGCTGCGGTCCGCTGGCGGCGCAGGGCCATCTGGTATCACGTCCAGTCGCAGGCGAGAGCATTCCGGCCTTCATGCAGGACAGCCCGGCACGTCTGGCGAGACTCCTGGCGCAGGCCGGCCACGAGACCGATCGCGAGGCGGTCGTGCCGTTTCGGCCACGCGGTTGACCCCGCGCGCACCGCGTCAGTCTATAGTGCGCTGATGAGATCCTTCCCGCGATTATCCGCGTTTCTCCTGCTCATGACTTTGCCCGCTTGCGCGCTGTCGGCTGCGCCACCGCGCAGCATGGGAGAATTGCTGGCGCGGTCTGCGCCCGACGACTGGCGTACGCTGGACGCTGCGAACACCCTGTACCTGCAGCTCGATAGCGGGCGTGTAGTGATCGAACTCGCGCCGGAGTTTGCGCCCCATCATGTCTCTGCCATTCGCGCGCTCGCCCGCAGCCACTATTACGACGGCCAGAAGATCGGGCGTGTGCAGGACAACTTCGTGGTTCAGTGGGGAGATCCTGCCACGAAGGGGATCACGGTCCCTGCCCTGGCCGGGGAATTCAGCCGTCCGATCGCGCCGGCGCTGGCCTTCACCCTGCTCCCGGACGCCGATGGTTACGCACCCGTGGTTGGCTTCACCAATGGCTTTCCCGTCGCGCGCGATGCGCAAGGAAAGACCACCTGGCTTGCGCACTGCTACGGCACGCTCGGCGTGGGTCGCGATATCGACGCGAACTCGGGCAGCGGCGCGGAGCTCTACGTGGTGATCGGCCACGCGCCTCGCCAGCTCGATCGCAATGGCACAGTCGCTGGACGCGTGGTGTACGGCATGGAGCACCTTGCTGCGCTGCCGCGCGGCTCCGGCCCCCTCGGCTTTCACGAAAAACCGGACGAGGGCGTGACGATCCGCAGCATGCGGGTCGCGGCTGACGTTGCTGCGACCGAACGCACGCCGCTCGAGGTGCTGCGCACCGACACACCGCTCTTTGCGCAGCTCGTGGAACTGAGGCGCAACCGCGCCGACGAGTGGTACAAGGTGCCGGCCGGCTACATCGACCTCTGCAACGTCCCCCTGCCGGTGCGCGTGAGCGCGCCGACCCCGCCAGGCTGATGCCTAACTGACCTCACCCTCGTTGGCGGCAGGTTCCGGCTCCTGCATGAGGCTCTCGGTCTTCCCGGCAACGCTCTCGATCACTGCTGTGCCCGTGTCGACGCCCTGCTTTGCGACTTCCTCGACCTTGCGGGTCGCGACCTGAATTCCTGCGGAAGACTTCTCGATGACTGCTTTGGCACGGCGGCGCACCCGGCGGGCAACCTTGCGTGTCGCCGATGCAGCCCGGCGCACGGTGGCCTTCGCCTTGCGCTTGAGCCGTGCCGAACCTCGCTTGACGCTGCGCTTTGCCACCGCCAGCTTGCGCCTGGCTGCGGCGACTTTGGTCTTGCGGCCGACCTTGCGGCGCGTCCGCGCCACCTTCTTCTTCGCCACCTTGCGCTTGCGGACTGCCTTCTTCCTCGCTGCCATGATCGCGACTCCCCGATGATCTTCTGCCGCGACATTGCGATAACGCGCGGGTGCCGTCAATCCCGCGCGCCGCAACAGCCGCGACTCACTTTGCAACGAGGATCTTCTTGACCCAGCCGCTGCCCTTGCCGGATTCGATTTTCAGGAAGCCGCCCTCCTCGACGCCCATGTAAATGAGCTCGTCGCCCTTGGTGAGGGTGGCCACCGTCTTGCCTGCCTCCGCCGCGCTGCCCATGATCTTGACGCCCGCGATCTTCGGGAAGAGCACGTCGCCTTCGTTGTAGACAGCGCCCGCCTTGGTCTTGCCGCCCGACGCGGCTTCCTGGGCAAGCGTGCCGACGTCGCGCTGCAGGTTCGGGTCGTTGCGGATCACGTTCACGATATTGTTGTAGTTGTCGGCGAACGAGGCCGCGATGATCTTGCCTTCGTTGGTGTTGCCGTAACCACCGATGCCGCCACCGCCGCCGCCGCCGAAGATCGCGGCACCGAGCGCAAGGTCCGCCTTCTTCGAGCTCCCTTCCGCAGAGGCCACCTGCACGCCGGAGCGCGCATCGGCAACCAGCATGCTCGTCTGGGCTTCCTTGAACTTGAGGCCACCCACGACTGCGCCAAGCACGCCCGCCCTGCCACCAAGGAACCCACCGAGCGCACCGCCCATGCCGCCTGCATTGTTCTCGCTGAACACGACCGCTGGCGTCAGGATGAAGTCGGCCGCGACCATCTGCCCGCCACCGATGTTCGAGCCACCACGCAGCTCGCCGCCGCCTGCGAGTGCCCGTTCCTGCATCATGTTCTGCATGCCCTGGCCGCGTTCGACGACGATGAAGCAGTTGGACTGCTGGATCATCATGCGGATGAGACCCACGGGCGATTGCAGGTTGTAGCGCGACAGCGCGCTCATCACGTAATCCTGGGGCTCGACGACGGCCACCGCGCCCATCGGCTTGTCGCATTTCTGCAGGTCGCTTGCGGCGCCGGAAGCCCCCTGAGTGCCCGCCGCACCCTGCACCTCGGAGCCGCCTTTGCCCTTCTTCGTGCTCAGCAGCCCTTCGGCCTGGATGGATGTGGCGAGAAGCAGGCCTGCCAGCAGCACGGCAAGCGGTCGCAGCACATTTGAACGCGAATCCATGGAACCCCCTCCTCCGTTCAATGCAGCGCCGAATATACGCCCGCGCACGCGCCACCCGCCAGTGCGCCATCACAGCAGCCAGAGCCCGCGAGACACCCGACTTGCGCCCCCGCGTACCGCCCCCGTACGCTGCGCGACCTGTACGAGAGATCCACCCGCCGAGCCCGGAGAACCGCAGTCCAGTGCACGACATCACCCAGCAGCTCGAAGACAAGCGCGCCAAGGCCCGCCTCGGC
>WBZY01000986.1_pt1 | contig 17281 bp, 22 predicted proteins | sample 5204191 | NCBI WGS metagenome assembly WBZY01 (sample SAMN12344363, study PRJNA552823) | activated sludge metagenome | biome: Activated sludge suspended growth; feature: Anammox Sidestream; material: Wastewater; isolation source: activated sludge from anammox sidestream of wastewater treatment...
TCAAGCAGTTTGAAAGTGACCTTGAGAATAATCTACAAGCTATTCACAAGGAACTGAAAACCGCCATATACAACCCTGCACCCGTCTTAAGGGTCTACATTCCCAAAGGCAGGCATGACAAGAGACCGCTTGGCATTCCCCTTGTCAAAGACAGGATTATACAGCAGGCGTTCAGGCAAATCATAGAACCTATTTTCGAAAAAGACTTCTCGGATAATAGCTACGGATTTCGGCAGAACCGATGCTGTCATGATGCGATCATGAGGCTTGAACAGTATAAGCAAGAAGGGTATACCCGTGTCCTTGACGCCGACATTATGGCATTCTATGATACCATACCTCACAAGCTCATTAGACGGCTGGGTGCGGATGATGCTTCGTAGCTTCAAGTCCTCAAGAAAATGGAGAACGGACAACAAACGCTTCCCGGCACACCGATTCAGTAAAATGGGGTTACTCTCATTTGAAAGAGAATTTCTTAAGGCGTATGCTAAGACATGATAGACAATTCCTTTTCTCTGCTTTCGAGCAACACTACCTTGGGGGTCGCTAACTACGAGAAAGTCGTATGGTTTAAAAGAATACTTTGGTACGTTGTCCAAAGTATTTGGCGACGATTGGGGGTTGGAGGCTTACGCCTCCTTCCTACCAGCTAGTATCAGGGGATGAGATACGAACATGAGAAGTTTATCTATCAAGCGCCAAAGGATTCAGACAATGCGCCGGTTGCCGTGCTTGTTATCATCGAGCGGTTTGTTGCCCAAACGCTATCGGTGGCAGGATAATCAATATCTCGTTTGACCTCTTGCCACACATGGACACCCAAGAGCTTCCGATGGCGAAGAGGTACAAGGCCATCATGTCACGTCGTCCTGCTGTGGAAAGGATGATAAAACGGTTGAAGTGTGACTTTGGGGATGATCGGCTCACGAAGAGGGGAAACGATTCGTTCCAGGCATACCTGGACAAAACCATGATTGCGTTTCATGTCTTGTTAAGAAGCTAAATCTGGTCTTTCATCGTAAAAGAGTCGTTGTGTGGGGGATGGTACGCCCGGAATCCGGCTTATTTGGTCTTGTATCATCTGACGAGTCGTTTTTCTCTCTCTTTGACCTCGTTTTTGAGTGAAATCCGTTTCTCTAGCAATGCACTCACGATGCATTTCTGCCTTTTCATGGCTTGTTTTTTTTTAGTTTATGCGCAGGCTCTATAAGAACTTTTTCTATCTCTTTTTGTTCTTTTTTGTCAGTATCAGATTCAATAATTCCTTTGATAATTACTCTTAGTGTAGGGAAATATTCAGCTCTATCATCAATGGTTTCTGTTGTTGCATAATCTGAGTAGTTTTTAACAATTGATTTTCCAATTTGAATGTGATTTGTCATATATATCCAATTTTTTATTAGTATAACGACAGAACTGTGCGGTGGCGGAACGCATCGCATGAGTGCTTTGTTAAGCATTCAATGTTTCCTTTTATGCAAAGACTAATCTACCTTTTGGCTCAGGAATAGAGCGGCCTAATTCTTTTGCAGTTTCTATCCACTCCTGTATAACGACTTCAACATTGGTAAGAGCCTTCTGATATGTGTCTCCATCTGCTGCACAACCGGGTAACTCTGGTACTTCTGCAATAAATGCCTGATCCCCTTCACTCCAGTAAATTTCGGGTGCCCCGCTCAACGGGCGCAGTAGCCGCCGTCGGGCGCGACGATCTGGCCGATCATGAAGCCGGCGCCGGGGCTGCAGAGCCAGAGCACGGCCGATGCGATTTCCTCCGGCGTTCCCATTCGGCCGAGCGGGATGTCGTCGATAACCGCCTGCATGCTCGCTGGATGATCTGCCATCGCCTTCGCAACCATCGGTGTGTTGACAGTGCCGGGACAGATCGCGTTGATGCGTATGCCGCTGCGCGCATATTCGAGCGCAGCAGCTTTGGTCAGCCCGATCACACCATGCTTGGATGCCGTATAGGCCCCAAGCCCGGCGATTCCGACCAGACCGCTTTGGGATGAGCAGTTGACGATCGCACCGCTGCCTTGCTTTCGCATCTGGCGAAGCTCATGCTTCATGCAGGCCCAGACCCCACGCAGGTTGACCGCGATCACGCGGTCGAAATCCTCGGCCAGAGCATCGGCCGTTTCGATGCTGGGCGCATGCATGCCGGCGTTGTTGTAAGCAGCGTCGAGGCGGCCGAATACAGATACCGTCTTGACTATCGCCGCGGCAACCTGTGCCTCATCCGAGACGTCGCACCGCAGGCCCAGCGCCTGATATCCCGCCCTTGTTAGTGCCTCTGCCGCCGTCTTGGCAGCTTCCTCGTGAATACCGGCGATGACCACGGCTGCACCAGCTTCAGCAAAGGCCTGTGCCGTCGCAAAACCGATGCCTCCGGCGGCGCCGGTCACAAAGGCAACCTTGTTCTGAAATGAAGTGTTCATGGCCTTACCCCCGGAGTAGTGTTCGAGACGGAGCGGATCCAGTCGAACGTGTCAGGGCGCGGCCCGATCCGCCCGCTCTCGCCCTGGTTCAACGCGTCGATGGCAGTGACTTTATCGGGCGAGAGATCGAAATCGAACAGATCGAGGTTCTCTTGCATTCGCTCACGGTGAAACGTCTTGGGAAAGACGATGCGCCGGTAGTCAAACTCAAACGGCAGAGCGACGGCCCCCGCCGTCGTGGCGGTATTTTCGGCCGAGAAGGTGTGGTCCTGCTGGACACTCAAGGTACCGAAACCGAGTTGCGGAATGGTCACACCGTTGTTCGGGGTGATCTTCGGAATAGTTTTCATTGTCATGGTTGTTTGTCTCCTCAATTATCAATCGTGATCGGGTAAGAGTTCCGGTCGAACGTTTCCGGATCGGAGCCTGCGCGGATCCCCGTGTCCAGTGCATCGATTGCCACGATCTCGCCAGGTGCAAGCACGAAATCGAAGACGTCGAAGTTCTCGGCAATACGACTTGGTGTCACCGACTTGGGGATCGCGGAAAAGCCGTGATCCAGATGCCAGCGGAGAATGATTTGCGCCGGTGTCTTTCGGTATCTGGATGCCAGCTTGCCGATGACGGGATTATCGAGCGGCCTCGTCGGGACGCTGGTAGTCTGGCTGCGGTCGTACACACCGCCGATCGGCGACCACGACTGGGTGACGATGCCGTAGCGCTTGTTCGCCTCGCAGACGGCCTGCTCGATGAAGTACGGGTTCAACTCGATCTGATTGACCGCCGGGACGACGTCGGTTTGGCCAATGAGATTCTCCAAGTGTTGAGGCTGGAAGTTGGAGACGCCGATGGCGCGTGCGCGACCTTTGGCCAGGAGTTTTTCAGCCACTTTGTATGACGCGACAGTCGCTTCGAAATCCTTAGGCATCGGCCAATGCAGCAGGTACAAGTCGATGTAGTCCAGCCCGAGTCGCCGCAGGCTTGCCTCGAATGCAGGCCGTGTCGACTCGTGACCGTAATCGGCCACCCACAGTTTTGTAGTGATGAATATCTCGCCTCGAGCGATGCCGGAGCGTCTGATGCCTTCACCGACCTGACGCTCGTTGTTGTACGCGGCTGCCGTATCGATGAGCCGGTAGCCACGGGCGATTGCCGTTTCGACGGCATCGGCTGTCTGCTCGGAGGACGCCAGGAATACGCCGAGCCCGAGCGCCGGCATATCGATGCCGTTGTTCAAGGTGATCAAACTATTTGCTGTACTCATAATTTTCTCCATGATGTTGTCGATGACGCTTTTATCATCACCTTAATGAATTCATATTGGTCCATCGCGCGGTAACTGTTGGACACGCCGCCGACGCAGATGGCGCGGTCGAACGATTGCCTGCATTCTGTGATCTTGAGGAAGAGTCCATGCGCCTGTACCTTCAAGCGGTATGTTGCGCCAGACCATCGCCAACTACTGCGGCGCGTAGCGCCCGCCCTCAATGCGGATCTGCGATGCGGCGTTTTCGATCTCGTACAGGTCGGCTGCCGGGAGCAGGACATCGGCCGCGTTGAGGTTCTCTTCCAGCCGGCGAAGCTTGGTCGTGCCAGGTATCGGCGCCGATGTACGGCCGCTGCGTGAGCAGTCACGCCAGCGCGATCTGGAATGTCACGGCCATTGCCATAGACCATTTATTAAGGGTCTCATAATTGTATTGATTCGTCGTATGCTTTTCTTCTCCAATATTGAAGCGCTAAACGGACAGCTTAATGTGTGTTCTATTATGAGACGATTAATAGCATTATTTGGTATTACTGTCAGTCAAAGATCGAGAGAGTTGTGAGACACGCAGCGACTAGAATCAAGCCGACATAGATCGGTGCAGTCAGCGCAGCGAATCCAACCATGAGCAGTGCGACACTGCCGATCAAGTGCAAATGCGGCCAGACCTTAAGTATGTATCGATAGTACCATGACTGGGCCAGCAGATAGAGTATTGGGCCACCGTACAGTAGTACGCTCAAGATGATGGATTGATGTTCAAGCGGATGCGCAATCACCTCTTCATTCGCTACAGCCACAGCAATAAGCCCAGCAACCATGACCAGCAAGGTGTTCACGGCGTGGCGGCTGGCGTAAATGGGATCGCTCGTCTCCTCCACGTATTGAAGGACGAGACGACTCGCACGTCTGAAGCCCAACGACCACAGGGCCACTGTTTCCATGAGGGCGAGCGTGCCCGTGACCACCGGCAAACCAGACGTTCTCAGAGCGCAACCACCGCCAGGGAATGGGATGTGCCAGCCACGTGCCAATCAGATCAATCACTGAAGCCAGCGTCCACCACAGCAGCCGGGCTTCAGTATTCACGGCGGCGCCCACAATCCACAAGGGCGTTGTAGCGATAATCCAGAGCAGCACCCGAATGAAATGTTCTCGGTACACTGCAGCGTTTGTATTTACCAAAGTCCAGATAGTACGCCCCAATTGGATCAGGAGAAGCGAAATGACAAACGCCCAGCCCGACGTGGTGAAGGCCGTGGTCACCAAGGCGTTCATGAACAGGCCGAGCAGCATCACTGTCAGGAGCATCCAGCAGGTCGGCGCTTGCTCGACCGGGATCATGGTGGCTGCCCAACTGGTATAAGACCATACCGCAAATACGGCCAGCAGCAGCACCAGCACCTCGGCAGCCCCTCGCCACGACAGGTGAGCCAACAGATGATGCGAGAGTTGCAACACCGCAAACACAAACACGAGGTCGAAGAACAGTTCAAATGGAGTGGCCTCATACTTCTTTTCGGTGCCGTCAGTCGTCATAGTCATCATTTCTCCACGTTTGTGCCGTTGCGGCTACCGGCCAGGGCCAGTAGCTACGGGCGATTGCCGTTTCGACGACATCGGCTGTTTGCTCGGAAAGTACTAAGAATACGCCGAGCCCGAGCGCCGGCATATCGATGCCGTTTTTCACGGTGATTGAGGGACTTTTTTCAGTTGCCAATGCGTTGTTTTTGTTCATGTTGTTCTCGCTTTGTTTGAGCCTTCGTGCTGAGAAGGTTGTTGGATACTTATCGCGTTCCTGGTTAGTGCCGCAAAGTGCTGGGGAGAAATGTCGGCGAAATCACTTGCGTGGCAGCGGTGAGTTGCCGTGCCCGCCTACCGAGCTTGTTCCCAGATCAGCCCCGATATCGTGGTTCTTCCGGAGTTCGTCAGTCGTCCGCGCGCCATGTACCTTGATGGCCGCATAGCCGTCTTCAATCTCCTTTACGTCGATGGCAGTCAGTTCCACCTTGTCCGCTTTGAGGTTCTCCTCCAGATGTGCAAGTTTGGTGGTTCCGGGAATGGGGACAATCCACGACTTCCTGGCCATGAGCCATGCGAGAGCCACCTGCCCAGGTGTTGCACCTTTCCGCAGGCCAACGCGCATGAGCAGTTCGACGAGGGGCCAGTTCGCGCGGCGGGCCTCGGGCGTGAACCGGGGACGATTCGCGCGTATGTCAAGCTTCGGGTCGAAGGTTGTCTCGGGGGTTATGGCGCCCGTCAGGAAGCCACTACCGAGCGGGCTCCACGGTACGAAGCCGATTCCGAGTTCCTCGCAGGTCGGGAGCACTTCGTGCTCAGGGTCACGGGTCCAGAGTGAGTACTCGTTCTGGACGGCCGCCACAGGCAGCACGGCATGGGCGCGCCGGATGGTCGCACCTCCGGCTTCGGACAGGCCGAAATATCTGACCTTGCCTGCCTGGATCAGTTCCTTGACGGCACCGGCCACGTCCTCGATTGGTACCTTGGGATCGACGCGGTGCTGGTAGTAAAGATCGATGTGGTCTGTTCGCAAACGGCGAAGCGAGCCCTCCGTCATCTGCTTGATGTACTCAGGCCGGCTGTTGAGCCCAATGTTCTTTCCGTCGGCATCGTAGCCATAGCCAAACTTTGTGGCGATGATGACCTGATCGCGTACCGGCGCAAGCGCCTCGCCGACGATTTCCTCGCTACGGAACGGACCGTAGTTGATCGCCGTGTCGAAAAACGTGACGCCGCGCTCGAATGCGTCCCGGACCAGCTTGATCGCGTCCTCTTTACTGGACCGCGGTGCGTAGGCATGCACGAAGCCCATGCACCCGAGACCTAGTGCAGAGACTTCGAGGGAGCCGAGCCGACGACGGCTAAGCGTTGATGCGGCAGCGCTGGCTGCCCCATTTGGCGCTGAATGCGAGCCCGGCTGTGACCTCTTACAACCTGCGATCCCCGCTAAAAGCGACGCGCAGGTAGCGGCCGCCGCGCCGATAAGGATGTCACGCCTGCTGAACATAGTCGGCTGAGACAACTTAGTTCCGGTACTAGATTTCTTGCTCATGGTATTTCTCCGTCTAAAGTGTTGTATTTGCGTCCGCATTCTGCCGGACCGTGTCACTCTTTTCTTCTCCACGGCACACTGGTGTTCGTGTTCTGATGGCCGGGGTCGCCGCTCCGCACCGTCCCGTAACTAAGGATTGCCGAAGCCACCAGTATCCCGGCAGCGGGGAAAGAAACCCGTGTCGGGTCGTCATGCCACACCTCCAATCAGTCCAGTCCGGCGACGTTCGCCGCTGCCAGTCGGTGCGACGTCTACTGGCCCAAGTCCTTTCGCTTCTGCACCAGCGCTTTGAACGCCGGGATATCGAACGTTTCCGGATCGGGGCCGCCGCGGAGGTTGCGGTTCAAGCCATCGATCGCGGCCATCTCCTCTGCGGCCAGCTCGAAGGTGAAAATGTCGATGTTCTTCAGCAGCCGCTCGTAGTGCTGGGACTTGGGGATGACGATCAACCCGTGCTGGTTGTGCCAGCGGAGCACGATCTGCGCGGCGGTCTTCTTGTGCTTCTGGGCGATGCCGACGATGACTTTATCCTCGAGGAGGCGCACGGGTTTTGTCGGGTCTTTCGGCGCGTAGACAAAGCTCCCGCCGATGGGCGACCAGCACTCGGTCTTGATGCCATATTTATCGTTGACCGCACGCATGTCCTTCTGGATAAGGTACGGGTGGAGCTCGATCTGGTTGAGCACCGGCACGATCTGCGTTTGGTCCATCAGCGTCTTCAGGTGATCGGCGTTGAAGTTGGACACGCCGACCGCGCGGACCCGCTTCTCGGCGTAGAGCTTCTCGACGGCCTTGTAAGCGGCGATCGTCTTCTTGAAGTCGGTGGGGACCGGCCAGTGCAGCAGGTAGAGGTCGATCTGGTCGAGCCGCAACTTCTTTGCGCTGAGGTCGAAGGCGCGGAGCGCCTCGTCGTACCCGAAGTCCTCGATCCAGAGCTTCGTGGTAACGAACAGTTCGGACCGGGGCACGCCGCTGCGGGCAATGCCTTCACCGACCTCCTTCTCATTCCCGTAGTTCTTGGCCGTGTCGATCAGCCGGTAGCCGTTGGTCAGGGCGAAGTTGATGACATCGGCCGCCTGGAAGGTGGGGAGCGCAAAGGTGCCGCAGCCGAAGACCGGCATCTGCACACCATTGTTCAGCTTGGTAAGCGGGCTCTTGCCGGCGACTGGCTTTATCGTTGCGGTCGCGGCAGGTTGGGCAGCCGCTTGACCGGGAAACATCGTTCCAAGCAGCGGCGCGATCGCCAGACCCGCACCCAACCGGAGAACATCGCGGCGACCTACGCCGGAGGCGTTGTTTTCACTGTTCGGATTCTTCGTTTGATCGTTCATAGCATGTGCCCTTTCGCTAAGAAGTTATTATACAACTTACGGTACTGCTCGTCGGAGACCTTCTCCTTCGACTCGACGTTCTTCCGTCGATTTTCGAGCCCGATCATTTCTTCGCCGGCGTCATGTCGATGATGAACCGGAAGCGAGGAATTTACGCCGCCCTCAAGTGGCCGGCTCGTGTTGTTGACCGGATTTGTCATGCTTATTACTCATGCCAGTTTTCCTTTCAGAACTGGATCACGCAGCCGGAATTCACCCTTGAGTGACACCCATGCCGACGTCATCGGCCATCTTCCGTTCACACGCTGCGGAGCGTCCTAGGGACGCAACAATGCCTTGATCGCGCGACGTTCGTCCATAGCGCGGTAACCTTCTGCGACTTGTTCCAGCGGCAGTGTCAGGTCAAAGACCTTTCCTGGATTAATCTTGTCGCTAAGCACCAGATCGATCAATTGTGGCAGGTAGCGCCTCACCGGAGCCGGGCCGCCGTGCAGATGGACGTGCGAGAAGAACAACTTCTGCCCGTTGAGTTCCACTCCGTGTGGCACTCCCACATATGAGATGTAGCCTCCTGGCCGCGTCGATCCGATCGCCTGCATCATCGACTGCTGTGTACCGACGCATTCCAGCACGGAATCAGCGCCGATTCCTTTCGTCATCTCCTTGATTCGCACCACACCTTCATCCCCACGCTCTTCGATAACGTCGGTAGCTCCAAACTCGCGCGCAAGTTTCTGCCGACTCTCGTGCTTGCTCATTGCAATAATGCGTTCACCCCCCATTTGCTTTGCGGAAAGCACTGCGAGGAGTCCAACGGCGCCGTCTCCTACCACTACGACCGTAGCTCCCGGCTTCACGTTAGCAGCATCCGCCGCAAACCAGCCGGTTCCCAGTACGTCAGAAGTTGTTAGCAGACTCGGGATATAGTCGGCGGAAGGACTGCCGCTCGTCGGCACCAGTGTGCCATCTGCGAGTGGAACCCGCAGCAGCGGCGCCTGCGCCCGCGATATGAACTCGCGGTGATTGCAGGAAGACTGGTATCCGTACCGGCACGTTGGGCAAACATTGTCCGATGTCGCGAAGGAGCCGATAACAAACTGCCCGGGCTTGATGGAACGAACGGCGCTTCCCACTTCCTCGACGATACCGCAGTATTCATGACCCATCGGCGTTGGGCCATCCAGTGGCTGTAGCCCGCGATACGGCCACAAATCAGAACCACAGACGCATGTGGCGGCGATCCGAATCACAGCGTCCGTCGGCCTTTCAATTCTCGGAGTTTCGCGATCTTCGAAACGAATGTCTCCAGGGCCGTAAAGTACAGTGCCTTTCATGGTAGTTCTCCTTACTATTTCAGTTTCTCAAAGATCTTTTGCATCAATTCAGGGTCAATAACCTGCATGTCCACCAAACGCAACGACTTCACCATGTCCTTGGTCGACGTTTTGTACCGTTGAAAATGGAGAGAGGCGATGTGGGCCTCGTAGGCAGACCGGTTCCGGTATACCTCGACGATTCGCACCTGAGAGGGATCATCCGAACACAGCATGGGGAAAATGCTGATAACGCCCGGCTCCAACTCCACTGACTTCCGTGCTTCCTCTTCAAGGATGGCCAGGTATTCGGCGCTGGACTCGGGCATGATCTGCATCTCGGAGATTCTAACGAGCATGTCGTTCTCAACTACCGGCAACTCCGGTTTTCCTATTAGCTGACGGAGTTGATTTGCCTGGGTTCTGCTGATGCCAGAATCGATGATGTCCGTTATCTGGACCAATTGTTCATCCGTTATTCCGGTGTTTCTACCGATACCGATGTGCGACTTGAGTTGCGGTACGACGCCGCTCATTGACGTCAGTGCGGCGATGGTCACCAGTTCCCGTTCCCTGTACGTCAGTATCTTGTTGTCAAAAATGTCGGCAAACAGATGCTCCTTCAAAAAACGGTCGATCTCAGGGCTGAATTCTCCGAATCCAGGCGCAGGCTTGGATTGCCGGACACCCGTCAGCTCCTCCAGGGTCGCCCTGCCCCGCTCATAGCGATCGCCACCGACAATGGGTTGGTGTGATTGCCCTGGCTTATCGCGCACGCCTTGCTTTTCACGACTCCCGACTACCGCTCTGAGTGTATTGATGCCATTAAGACTACGGGGAAATCCACAGTACGCATAAAGTTGCTCCACGGCTGTTTTAATTTGATTGACGGTCAGTCCAGCATCCAACCCCGTACGAAGCGCTGTATCCAGTTCTTCAAGATTTCCGGTGGCTGTGTGTGCAGATATGCGGACCAAGGCGATCTCCCGGGTATTTAGTGCGGCGCTTTTCTGTGCGAGTGTCTTGTTGGTATGTGCATTCACGGCATTTGCTCCGATAAAGAAATATCCCAATACACCGACGAGAAAGCCTAACATCCAACTTTTCGTGTTCATTGGCGCCCCTTGTACTGTTCGTCAGTCACATGTTCCTTCCACACGACATTCTTGCCATCAAGTTCGCCGGTGATAACAAGGTGAGTCATGGGAGCATCTGGTGTAGCGCCATGCCAGTGCTCAAGACCCGGCGGGCACCACACCGTATCACCGGTCTTGAATTGGACAATCTTCCCATCTCTCGTCCCGGTCAGGGCCGCACCGGCAGTGACGATCATATGTTGCCCTGCCGGATGAAGATGCCATGCGCTTCTGGCGCCTGGCTGAAAGGTGACATAGGCCCCTGAGTAGTGGGCAGTTGCATTAGCCGGAAACAGACGCTCAACCCGAACTTTCCCGGTGAAATGATCTTTCGAACCCTTCAAAACGTCTTGCGGTGCAGCCCTGTACACAATTTGTGACACGCCACCTTCTTCGGTGACGCGATCTGAACCGGCGTACACCATGGATGTGCAAAGCGCCGATAACATCAACATCAGTACATAGTTTTTCACGGTATTGCTCCTTTTCAATTGAATCAAAACGTAATCACTTGAGTCGAAGCCATGTCAAACCTGTTGCAGCCGGTGACGTACGCCGAAGACAGGCGGCGCGCCGTCTACTGACCCGATTCCTTGCGTCTCTGCGCCCGTGCTTTGTACGACGGGATGTCGAATGTTTCCGGGTCGGGGCCGCCGCGGAGGTTGCGGTTCAAGCCGTCGATCGCGGCCATCTCCTCTGCGGCCAGCTCGAAGGTAAAAATGTCGATGTTCTTCAGCAGCCGTTCGTAGTGCTGGGACTTGGGGATGATGATCAACCCGTGCTGGTTGTGCCAGCGGAGCACGATCTGTGCGGCGGTCTTCTTGTACTTCTGAGCGAGGCCGACGATGACCTTGTCCTCGAGGAGGCGCACGGGGCTGGTCGGGTCTTTCGGCAAATTGACAAAGGTCCCGCCGATGGGGGACCAGCACTCGGTCTTGATGCCGTACTGATCATTGACCGCACGCAAGGCCTGCTGGGAGAAGTACGGGTGGAGTTCGATCTGGTTGACGACCGGCACCACCGACGTTTGGTCCATCAGCGTCTTCAGGTGGCCGGCGTTGAAGTTGGACACGCCGATCGCGCGGACCCGCTTGTCGGCGTAAAGCCTCTCCATGGCCTTGTAAGCGAAGATCGTCTTCGTGAAGTCGGTGGGTACCGGCCAGTGCAGCAGGTAGAGGTCGATCTGATCGAGCCCCAACTTCTTTGCACTGAGGTCGAAGGCGCGGAGAGCCTCGTCGTACCCGAAGTCCTCTATCCAGAGCTTCGTGGAAATGAACAGTTCGGACCGGGGCATACCGCTGCGGGCGATGCCCTCGCCGACCTCCTTCTCGTTCTCGTAGTTGCTGGCCGTGTCGATCAGGCGATAGCCATTGCTCAAAGCGAAGCTGATAACGTCAGCCGCCTGGAAGGTCGGCAATGCATAGGTACCGACGCCAAACACCGGCATATCAACACCGTTATTCAATTTCGTCAGGGGGCTCTTGCCGGGGCTGGTCACCGGGCTGGTTCCAGCTGCTTTCGCTGCGGTTTTTTTACTGCCGGCGGAGCAGGCAGTGAGAATGTTAGTACAAACCGCGCCAATGGCGGTGACGGCAAGTCCGGAGATGAAGGTTCGTCGGCTGCTGCTGACAAGTTCCGGGGAGTCTGCCTTACGATCGTTCATTGCAATCTCCTTGGGATAATGACAATCGCGCTCGCGGTTCAGCTCAAGCGCAGTGATGGTTGCGAGCCATCATGAAGTACGCCTTCAAAGATAGCTACCTCGTTCCGCATCGCAGGCCGCCCAACGATGGAGCTAAGCAGTGCGGGGCTTTATCGGCATCTGCTTGCGCGATTTGTTATACGCTTTATATCTTTAGAATACTGCCTTTGAGTAGCCGCCCCACTTTCTTTTTCAAGTGCTGTGAAAATAATTTGAATGCAGTTATCAAACTGATGCTTTACATCATATGCCCATAATCTAATAACCTTCCATCCATCTTGCTTTAAGATGCGGTCAACTTCTCTATCACGCTTGCGGTTGCGGGCTATTTTATTTAACCAATAATCAGCATTTGTTTTAGGCATTATACAGCGTTTAGGGTGCCCATGCCAAAAGTCTGAATCAATAAATACGGTGATTTTCTTTCTTCTGAATACAATATCTGGTTTTCCAATTATAGAATCAACATAACTTGCAAAATATATTTTCTTTCTTTTCAATTCCTGCATTATCAACCGCTCTGGCAGTGTTCCCTTTGAGCGGATGGACTGCATGGTTTTGCGTCGTTGTTCTTTAGTGAGATTATCCATGATAGGCAGAAACAGAAAAATCCATGAAATAGGTTTCATCGTCTATTTTGAAGAAATCTACGTCTGTTCTGCCGTAGCGGAGCAAGTTTTCTTTAGTTACAGGATCTCCGGAAGGAATGCCGAGACGATGGCGGAAATATGCACCGATTAGGCTGTTATTGTGCGGTGTGTGAATTGCCTTGCCATTTTGCTGCGCCCTTGTACAAAGCAAAACTTTGTTATCATCGGTCAACACAGTGAAATGAACAGCAACAGGCGGGAAAAAATCAGTTCTATAAACAGAAGATAGGAGTTTTATATAAGCCTGATTTGGTTCACGCCTTTCCTCTGGCCGTTGTCCCCAATTCAAACCAGAACGCTGAGGCAGACTGCCATACCTATCAAGGAAAGAAATTCTTACGGCGGGCAAGTCCTGTAAATCAGGTTTTTCAGAGGTAATCAGTTGAATGCCTTGCTTCTCAAATTGCTCCTTTTTTCTGCGGCTGTAATATGTATCACGGTAAATTTCAATATAATTTTCAATCTCATTATGATTGCAGAAAGCCGATTCGGATGTTAAGCTACTAAAATAATCAAATCCAAGTTTTGGGTCGCATGAAATCAACAACTCCCGCTGAGATTTACTGAAGGCGTTTTGCGTATAATTTGCCGAGCCTATGAAGCCATTGACTGGCTTTTCGCCTTGAAACCATGCGTATGACTTTGAGTGAACCCGCGGTGAATTAACAATATAACTGCATTTAAAATGGTCTGGGAAATCAATGCTGGCAAGCTGCTGAAATGCCTTATGGTTGCTTAAAGACAACCCATCATAGGGACACATCCCCACAATAAGATTAATTTTAATCTGTTTCCCATGATTTTTCTTTAAAGTGTCAAAATGGTGAAAAGTCATAGCTGCGGTTGCATACCCGGAAACAACATATAGAGTATCAGCCCCGTTTGTAACAGGGTCAATAAGCACCTTGTCGAAAAGGTTTTTTGTAATCATTCGCATCGTGTTTCAACGGACAGCATATGCTTCCTGCTCCTCAGGCAATACCACCTGATAGATATCAATTTTGCTGTCATGTATATTGTTTTTGATATTGTTATCTATTTTCGGATAATCAATGCCGGCAAAACTTTTAAGAACCGCTTCAAAAATGACTCTTACTCCTAATGGCGGAACGGCCATGCCTATTTGTTTTCTAACACTTTCTTTAGAACCCGAAAAAACATAGTTATCAGGAAATGTCTGTAACCTTGCACGCTCCCTGTTGGTTAATGCTCTGTTTTCTTTCCAGTGGTAAATATGCGTACCGCCACCGCCGCTTCCAGTAACAGTATAAGCAGGCTTGTCAGGATCAAGTCTTTTATAAATCTGGCTTATCTTTGCTCCTTTTACATTCAACCTTAACTTTTCAGGCAAAACAGCGGTAAAAGCATTTTCACCAGGTTTTATAAACTGCAAGCGTTCAACCACCTGCTGAGACTGTTTAGTTAATTCATTGTTTGGAGCATCGTCAATTATAGGCGGATTTTCAATAGCTTCTCTACAAGTTACAGACATGGCATGAGTAGGAGCAGGCACATAAAATTTTACATTTATGCCGCTTCGGATTCCGATAATTATTATTCTATGTCTTGCCTGCGGCACACCGTACTGTTCAAATTTGTAGAGATGCGGAGTAAGGATATAACCTACCTGCTGCAGTTCATGCAGTATCTTGTCTAATGCCTTTCCATCATTAGCGTTTCTTAATCCGCCAACATTTTCAGCAAGAAAAAATTTTGGCTGGAAATATTTTAATGCCTTAACTCCATAGGAATACAGCGGGCCGTAAATTCCATCCATGCCTTTCTGTTCGCCGACCATGCTGTAATCGTTGCATGGAAAACCAAAAGCCAAAGCATCTATATCGGATATATTTTTTAATTTTGCGAAATTTAGTTTTCTAATATCGCAGCAAACAATAGATTTAGGATTGTCGGGGCAAATATTATTCCGGTAAGTAGCACATGTGTCCTTATCATAATCTGTAGCCCAAGCATGAAAAATGGAAAACACTCGACTGCCTGATGTAACCTTTGCTGACTTAGCGCCATGAGCCAATCCGCCCGGACCGCTGAATAATTCGCCGAATCGAAAGTTCATAGTTAATCCACTATACAAAACTTACCGTCGTATTTAAAGTCTTTTTTCATAAAGTAAAATAGGGCGGTGATAGTCTTTAATGCCCTCATACTCCGTTATTATTATTGCGTATAACGTCTGGGTTCAGCCGATTGCGGGTGACGCGACAAATTATATTATACACCAACTTTGTCAGCAAAGTGTGATTGAAAAACCTGACGATAGCAATTCGGCCGCAACAATTGTTGGGCGCTATCCCCCCCCGAAAACCAAGGCGCTTTGTTTCGATATCCTCACCCTAAATCTTTCTTTAACCTTAGACTTAAACATTGGCCTTATCCGCTACTCCGACAAAACGCCGGCCGTTCAAAAAAATTGTTATTTAGACAGATGAGATGTGGCTTAGCTGTCTTCTTATTATATCAAATACCGCAACTTTGCGATATCTTCATCGGTTCGGTTGCCGTAGATTTCAATCTTTGCAAGCTCTGCCTCGATCTGGTTGTATTCATCCTCTGTCAATTCCACATCGGCTGCCCCCAGATTTTCCCGAATCCGTTCCGGTTTTCGTGAACCCGGAATGGGTACAATAAAATCTTTTTTATGCAGCATCCATGCGAAAGAAATCTGCGCCGGTGTAGCGCCTTTCAATTCGGCAAAACGGGTGATCATATCCAGCAGCGGCCGGTTTGCCAAAATATTATCTCTATCAAAACGAGTGATGACCCTTCTCACATCGTCACCTGTGTATTGGGCATTCGCATCGATTTTCCCTGACAGAAAACCGCTGGCTAAAGGTGAGAACGGAACAAAGCCGATACCAAGTTCTTCACAGGTTGGAATAACATCCTTTTCAAACATCCGCTCCATCATGGAATATTCACTCTGAATAGCAGTCAATGGTGTTACAGCATGAGCACGGCGAATCTCATCCTCCGTTGACTGTGACTGACCCCAGCCGAGGATTTTTCCCTCTCTAATCAACTCACCCATGCAATAGGCGATTTCTTCAACAGGGATATCCTTATTTATCCTGTGTTGGTAATACAGCTCTACATGGTCTGTACCCAGCCTTTTTAGAGAAGCCTCCAAATGCGACCGAATACTCCGCAGGGTTTTCTCTTTTGAACCGGCTTCGCGCTAGTCGCAACGCGGAGCTTGGTGGCCATGACAACCTTGTCTCGAATGGGTTTGAGTGCTTCTCCCATCAACTCCTCATTGGCGCCCATACCATAGCCCTCGGCTGTGTCGAAGAACGTGCAACCCAAATCATACGCCTGACGAATCAATTTAATGGCCTCAGCTCTATCCGGCACAGGTCCATATCCATGACTCAGTCCCATGCATCCATAACCGATCGCGGATACTTCAATCGTCCTCAAATTTCTTTTTTTCATGATATTTTTCCCTTTCTTGCGGCATTTTATATTTCCAATTGTCCCATCTTCAAGGAGAAAAGTCAATACCCCCAGGGTAACGTCAAAGTCATGAAGATCAAAAAAAGAGGGAGTGGCAAGGCAAGGGAAAGAAGGGGTTTGAAGAGGGAAAAACGAGCGAAGTCACGAAAAGATGACAAAAAACGGCATAAAAGACAAGGGAATCCCCCTGTGCCTCGAAGGGCATGGGAAATAAGGGGGGAAGAGGGGAAGAAAGAGACGTTATAAGCGAAGGAGTTTCAGGGCAAGGTGAGGTTTGTAGGTTAAATTTCTGAGAGTTTGTGTGATAGAGGTTTTCCCCAGCGAGTGAAAGATGCTGATGATGCAATTTTTGAGAGAGGCCATAACCCTGGGCGCATGGTTTGTCCGAATCGGGGAGCGGTCTTCACGAAAGGTGACATCACGAACGTAATGGAGGCTGTTTTCAATACTCCAATGTCCCCGGTTCAAGCGGAGTATGCGGGCAGGGTCAGCCTTTTGTTGCGTAAGGCTGGTAATGCCACAGACCGTTTCTTCGGTTGTTTTTTGGGATTTGAGGTGGGTACATTTTCTGTGGATACAAAAGACCTGTCCAACAAAAGGGAATGCAAGGTAGTGGTTTAAATCGGCGCTGGTCCAGACCTGGCGGATTTCAATGCGTCCGTGACGCTTGTCGATGGTTTTATGCTGAGGGGGGAAAAGAGACCAGGCGGAGGTCTTCGATGTCTTGTTTAAGGGTGGGTTGATTGTCTTTTACGGTAAAGAGGTAATCGGCTTTCTTGTCTTCAACGAGATACCGCGCCGTCTCTTTTTGGGTATGCAGGGCATCGAAAGTCACCACCTTGTCTTTGATGTCTAAGGGGTCAAGGAGGGTTTGAAGGGTAGGGATTTCGTTGG
>WBZY01000989.1_pt1 | contig 17257 bp, 22 predicted proteins | sample 5204191 | NCBI WGS metagenome assembly WBZY01 (sample SAMN12344363, study PRJNA552823) | activated sludge metagenome | biome: Activated sludge suspended growth; feature: Anammox Sidestream; material: Wastewater; isolation source: activated sludge from anammox sidestream of wastewater treatment...
GCGGTACGCGAGCTGGGTTCAGACCGGCGCGAGCCAGGTCGGTCCCTATCTGCCGTGGGCGTACGAGACTTGCGAGTATGTCTCTTTAGTACGAGAGGATTAAGAGGCACGTGCCTCTAGTGTACCAGCTGTCCCGCTCGGGGCATCGCTGGGTAGCTACGCACGGAAAGGATAACCGCTGAATGCATCTAAGTGGGAAGCCCCACTCAAGATCAGGTCTCGGCAGCGCAAGCTGGAAGGCTCCTGGAAGACCACCAGGTCGATAGGCGGGAGGTGTAAGCGTGGAGACACGTTGAGCTGACCCGTACTAATAGCCTATCGCTTGACCGCATTTGTGAGCGGCTGTCGCTCACAAGCCACCAAGAGTTTCTCGATTCGGCGCTCATCACGCCGCTTCACATCAAACTTTTCAGGCGCCCGCCGGCGTATCCCGCCGGCGGGCGCTTTTGTTGTGCGCCGGGCATGGCGTGACATGCCCCTGTTTCATGTACCAGTCGCTATGAGAGTTTCCTGGTTTTGTGGTTCTCTGGACTCCTCCGGAGCTATTGTCAATTTCTGTGGACGTCCCTCTGTCAGGCGGCGTCTTTCCTGAGTCCGTTGACGAACTGAGTTGACCTGCTCCCCCTTTTCTGATCCAGACGGTATGAGAGTCTAACCGCCCCTGGACGGGGCAGGGAGGACTTTCGATGAAGCGGAAGCGACACCGCCCGGAGCAAGTGATCCGCAAGCTGCGGGAGGCAGACGCAGAGCTGTCGGCCGGCAGGAGCATCGCCGAGGTCTGTCAGAAGCTGGAGGTGTGCGAGGCCACGTTTCATCGCTGGCGACTGCAGTACGGCGGCATGAAGGCCGACGACGCCAGGCAGCTCAAGGAGCTGCAGGAAGAGAACAAGCGGCTCAAGAAGCTGGTGGCCGACCTCAGCCTGGACAAGCAGATCCTGGAGGCCGAACGCGACCAAGGCGGGAGCGTGAGGGGAAGGGAAAATGGTGAGCCCGGCGCGCCGCAGGGAAGCGGTGGAGGATGCTCAGACGACGTTGAACGTGTCGGAGCGTCGGGCTTGCGAAGTGATCGATCAGCCGCGTTCGACGCAGCGCTACGTGGCGAAGACGCGCGATGACGAGGCGCCGCTGGTGAAGCGGATGCACGCGCACGTCCGTCGGCATCCGCGCTACGGGTATCGTCGGGTGTGGGCGCTGCTGCGCAGCGAAGGCTTTCGCGTGAACCGCAAGCGGGTGTGGCGGTTGTGGCGGAAGGAAGGGTTCAAAGTGCCGCGGAAAGTACGGAAAAAGCGGCGATTGGGCAGCAGCGCTGGCGGCGTGGTGCGTCATCGCGCGATGCATCCTGATCACGTGTGGTGCTACGACTTTGTCAGCGACCAGACGTACGACGGCCGGACCTTGAAGATGCTGACCCTCGAAGACGAGCACACGCGCGAGTGCCTGGCCATCGAGGTGGAGCGAAGCTTCACCAGCCGGGAGGTGATCCACACGCTGCGCTACCTCTTCGAGGTTCGCGGCGTTCCCGAACATCTACGCAGCGACAACGGACCGGAGTTCATCGCGCGGACGCTGCGTGAATGGCTGGAGAGTGCCGGAACGAAGACACTCTACATCGAGCCGGGCGCGCCGTGGGAGAATGCGTACGGCGAGTCGTTCAATGGCCGGCTGCGCGATGAGGTCTTGAATCGTGAATTGTTGACCAGCCTCCAGGAGGCGAAGGTGGTGCTGGAGGATTACCGGTTGGAGTATAATCACCACCGGCCGCACAGCGCGTTGGGGTATCAGACCCCGGCGGCGTTTGCGGCCCAGTGTGGAGAAAGAGTGTCAATGACCGGCGCAAGGGCGATCGCGGCAGGCATTCGGGCGGGCTCCGCTCCGTGGCCTGGGGACTCCACTCCGCCCGCCCGAATGCCACAGAACCAGGAAACTCTCATAGCGACTGGACCATAAAACGGGGGCAGGTCAGTTACAGTCAGCGATCATAACTCCTCACGATGAGGCTCCCTCCACAATAACGACCCGCGCATGTTCCCGCAGCTTCACGGTGGGGTCCAGCGGTCGAACCAGGGCGTTCTCGACGATGCCGTTGACAGCCACGGGGCGTCGAGCACGCCGCGCCAGGCGGACCTCGACCCGTTCGGCGTGCGCGTCGGAGTCTCCAATGCGCCTGCGGACTTCGTCACACAGCTCCTTCAGGCCCGAACGCGCCAACCCGCGAGTCACTGGTGGCCACGCACCTGTCGTTCCCGTCCGTCTGCCACGTGGCGGTCGACGGCGACGCGTTCCGCGGGGTGCCGGGGCCGTGGGAGTATTGATCGCGGGTCGGGCTTACGGCCGAGACCTAGGTACTCGCCGGCTTGAAGTCGTAGACAAGTATGACATCGCCAAGCTGCGCGCGATGTCGGTATGTGATGACGCAAAGCGTGGATTTTGGCACCTCGCCGCTGAAAACCTCCTTGTAGCGCTTCAAGGCGAGGTCGCCAACTCGGACTCGCTCCGCCTCAGGCTGCGTCGTGGGCTTCACTTGAACCGTAACGCTGGCATCGCTTGCCTCGACATCTTTCGGCACAGACTCCCTCATGGTCGAGTACTTAATGCTTCCCGGGCCCGCGCCCTGTGGTTCCATATCCCAGATTCGGATCCACAGCCCGAGCATGGGTTGTCGGTACGGATTTCCGAGAGAAAACGTAACCGCGCCGTCCGCATTGGGCCGAAAGGTCAGCCCCTCCGGAAACGTCAGGGTTGCCGCGTACGCAGCCCACCGGCTTTGTCGTTGCTCTTCGACGCTCGCTTCCATAGCCTCAGCCGAGCGTCGAGCGGCAACAGCATTTTGGAAGGCGGCTGCCGCCATCCATAGTGTGAATACTGCGTAGATCACCGTCAGGGGCACCAGCAGCCAGCTTGGCTTCTCAGAACTTGCCGAAAAGGCCAGCCCGATGATCCAAGCGATCATCGATAACACGATCAGCAGCAGGACAAAGTCGAGGGGGTATTGCTTGATCCGAGCGGCGATCCTTGAGCGTACGGAGGGTTGGGGTTGTGTAGGCACGTGGCTACGCCCCAATCGTCACCGCCGCCGTCTCGCTCCACGGACCGGTCTCGCGCCGAGCGGCCATAAGCTCCGATAAAGCATCCAGGACGTTCGCGCGGGCTTCCGCCTTGGTTCGTCCCTGCGAGAACGCGCCTGGCACTTCCGGGATGGTGGCAACCCACCAGCCGTCTTCGGCAGGTTCGTAGATCATGGTCAGTTCGCGTGGCATGGCATCCTCAGCCAATTATATCGTCGGCCAGGGAGAATCAAACCCCAGGCGGTTTCTCCGAGGATCGTCGCTCATTTATCAACAGCGCGGGTGGGTCAGGCTCGGAAAGGCGCCATGCCCAGCGTGTCCTCTCGGAGAGAGGACATCCCCATTGTCGTGTCGGAGCGACGGCCTATCCCTCTCCAACGAATCACCCCTCGCGACTACCTTCTGCGCCGCGGCGACGCCCGCGCCGATAGCCGTGTTATGCCCGTACTTCGTTCGCGCCGGCTCGAGCGCCGCGATGCCTCCCAACGTGTCGAAGATGTCCATGTAACCCATGTGCGTGATGCGGACGATCTTCTCCACATCGTCGGCCCTTAGCCGACCGGCGTGCGTTGACGATTGAGCACTAAAACGTCCTCCACGCGCAGCGTTGCCAGGCAGCGCGTGCGGCCGCTTCGGTCCAGGAACTCGACTTCCGCCGCATCGGGGGGAAGAAGCTCGACGATGGTGCCGACATCGCCGACCTCGACGTCGGAATCCGCCGGCGCGCTCAAGACAGCCACCAGGTCGAGAAGCTCAGGTTGGCGAGGTTGGGTCATGCGATCGTCCTTCGTCCGTTGATGCACCGGCCGACCTAAAGTATATAGCACGTGACGAGGCGGGGAAAATCCTCCTGCGCCCGAATGATCCATGCGGATCGAACCACGACAGCCCCTCGCGGACCGGTAAGATCGATGTCCACGGTGTAGCGATGCCCGTACCGATCCCGGCGACCGGGCACGGCTTCTCCTTCGAGCGCGCCTTGCCGCAGGACCGAAATGAGTTCCTCCACGCTCTCGCGGGTCATGCCGAGCAGGTCGCGGAACAGAGCCGCTTTGTGCTTCCCGTCGTCATGATCCGGGTTGAGCGCGTAGTCGACCAGCTTGCGCCGGTCGATGTACGCCTCGTCCCCATTTGGCAGCTTCATGCTTGGGTCATCGAGGTCATCCGACCCCCTCCGCGAAGACCTTCTGCGCCGCGGCAACGCCCGCCCCGATCGCGGTGTTATGCCCGTTTTTCTTCAGCGCCAGCTCCAACGCGGATATGCCGCCGAGAGTGTCAAAGATATCCATGTAGCCCATGTGCGTGATGCGGACGATCTTGCCCTCAAGTTCGCCCTGTCCGCCCGCCCACTGCTGGCCGAAGTCGCTGCGCAGGGTCTTGCGGAGCTTGGACTCATCCACGCCCTGCGGAACCCAGATGCCGGTCACGGAATCGGTCGGATCCTTGGCGTAGGTCTTCAGGCCCAGTGCCGCGACGGCGGCACGCGTGGCACGCGCGAAGAGCGCCGTCTCCTTCCAGATCGCTTCCAGCCCGCGTTCCTTGATCTTGCGCAGGTTGTGGACCGCGCCCAGCACCAGGGTGTTGGCCGGGGTGTAGGGCACGTCGTTTTTCTCCAGCGACTTGCGATAGGCCTTGAGGTCGTTGTACAGCGTCGGCGTCTTGCCGGAATCAATGCGCTGCCACGCGCGATCGTTGACCGCGAGGAACCCGAGTCCCGGCGGCAGCATCAACGCCTTCTGCGAGCCGGTGATGTACACGTCCACGCCCCACTCATCCATCTTCACCGGGATCGCGCCGACCGCGGTGATGCCGTCCACGATGAGGATCGCGTTGTGCGCCCGCGTGACCTTGGCGATCGCCGCCACGTCGGACAGCGCCGTCGTCGAGGTCTCGCTGTGAACGATGATAACCGTGTCGAGCTTGGGGTCGGCTTTGAATTGCGCCTCGACGTCGGCGGCCTTGACGCCGCTGCCCCACTCGACGGGCATCGCGGTATGCGGGATGCCGAAGTTGGCGCAGACCTTGGCCCAGCGTTCGGCGAACTTGCCGTTCATGCCGACCAGCGCCTTGTGTCCCGGCGGGCAGCACCCGACGATCGCCGCCTCGGCCGCGGCGGTCCCGCTGCCGGTGATCGTGACGCACGTTCCGCTGGTCTGAAAGACGTATTGCAGCAGGGCGCCGAGTTCCTTGAAGGATTCGCGGAAGGCGGCGGTGCGGTGATGGTCGATCGGGCGGGCCATCTCGAGCATCGTGTCCTCGGGGATCATGACCGGACCGGGCGTGAAGAGTCGTATCTTTTTCATGTGCGTTTGCCTTTCCTGATCAAGCGCGGAGGCGGATCGCGCTGCAATTGGCGCGATTATACGACCGCCTCACACCGTCGCCAACGCGGGCTGCGCCCCCGACGGACGCTACCCGGATGACCTGCAAGCGGCGCGCCGGACGAGCGCAAGGTCGAAGCCCCAGCGGCGTCCGAACTGCTTCTGAAGAATGACGACGCGGCCGGATCCCGTCGCGCTCGGGGGGGAAACCCGCACGGGGGGGTCGTAGACGGGTCGGACGGCGTCGGCGTGGTAGACTTCGACTCCGTCGACCCAGAGCGTGACAGGGTCGTCGTGGCGCAGAAGGAGGTCCACGGGTTCGGCGCCGGCGCTCGGATCGCAGACCGCAATGCCGATCGACTCTTCCTCGCCGAAGACGGCCTTCATGTTGACGGCGTGGTCGAGGCGGTGGGCGGGATCGGCGACGGTGGCCGCGACCGTGCGGTAGCGGCGGATGTCGTAGCACAGCTCGTCGGGACCGCGCCAGACGCGGGGCAGAGGTTGCGGGCTTAACATGAGTTCGAGGGCCGCCCGGATCTCCGGGCGATCGCGCTGCGGCTCGAAGGGGCCGATGAAGCGCCAGTCGTCGAGGAACTGCACCGTGTCGCAGCAGGATGCGCCGGCGGCGGTCTGCGGGCGGCGCGGCGTCGTCGGGGGGAGACGGCGGTCGAGCGTCTCGGCGATGAAGCGGACGTTCCGCCCGTCGCGGAGGTCTTGCGGCAGGACGCCGGCGTTCTCTCGCTCGAAGATCAGCATCCCGGCCAGCGCCACGTCGCAGGCGACCCAGCAAGGACCGTCGAAGTTCCGACCGCTTTCCCACTCCGTCCACCGCCCCGGCGGCAGCCAGGCCTCGACGCGGGCGAACCTCGGCGAACCCTGTCCAGGCGCCGCCACGGGTACGGCGATCAGGTCGTCGCCGAGAAAGTATTGATCCCGGGCGGCGTAAGCGTCGTCCGTTTCAGGGGCGTCGAGATACATCGGGCGGCACAACGGAGTGCCGTCATCGTGGCACTGCATCGCGGTCCTCTCGAGATAGGGGCGCAGGGCGCGGCGCAGGAGGTGGGCCCTGCGCATCGCGGAAAGGTAGGGTTCGCCGTCGAGCCAGGCCCGGCGGTCGTTTGCCGGGTCGCGCGTGCTGTGAACGCGGAGGACGGGGCTGACCGCGCCGAACTGCACCCAGCGCGTGAAGAGTTCCGCGTCGCAGCGTCCGTCGAGCGACCAGTGTCCGCCGACGTCGTGTGACCAGTAGGCGCACCCGGCGTTCCCCGCGGTCGCCGTCAGCTCGACTTCGAACGCGAGCACGTCCCAGCGGCTTTCGGCGTCGCCGGAGAACTGCACGGGATAACGCTGACTTCCCCAGCCGCCCCAGCGGCTGAAGATGAGGCGATCCGACCCGGGGCGCTGCGTAGTCACCGGATCGGGTCCGCAAGGAGGCGCACCCGACGGTCGGCGGGTCTTTCCGGAACCCGCTTCCTCACGGGCGCGGCTCGGTAATGCAAGGGGTTCGGGACCGCAGCCCGCTTCCTGGGGGGCGCTTGAGGGTTGCGGGGGGAGACGGTGCGGGTTCGGGATCGGCAGGAGATGGCGGAAGTGCAGGTGATTCAGCCACATCAGCGGGTCAAGGCGGTGGATTGCGGAGGTGGTCTGTTCTGCCAGTCCAGCCACCAGAAATCGACGCCGCGTCGTTCGTGCGGATGATGCAGAACCTCGAAGTACGCCCGCATGAACCGGGGGTCGGCGCAATCAAAAGGGACAGGTCGGCGCGACGCGGGATCCGCGCCGACGGCGCGCGCGAAGACGTCATACCGCTCCTCGTGCGGATGCACGCCGCTGGCGGGGTGCAGGTTCAGGCAGACGGCGACGCCCCGCTCATGCAGGAACCGCAACAGTCCGTCGGGATCGGGGATGAGGTCGCGGTTCCACGTGTACCCGGTCCAGCCGGGCAGGTGCCAGTCCATGTCGATCACGAGAACGTCCAGCGGAAAGCCGTGTTCGCGGTGCTCCTCGACGAGGCGGACGAAGTCCTCCTGCGAGTAAGGCCAGTACCGCGAGTACCAGCTTCCGAAGACGAACGAGGGCGGCGCGGGGATCGGACCGGAGACGGCGACGAGGTCGCGCAGCGCCGCCCGGTAGTCGGTCCCGTATCCGAAGAAATACCAGTCCTGTCGTTTGTCGCCGGGGCGGGCCTCGATCCAGTCCGGCGTGAAGACGGGCGTGCGCGTGTCGTCGATCAGATACCAGCCGTCACGGGAGAGAAGCCCGTCGTCGAGGCGCACCGCCCCGCGGGCGCCGTCGAGGGTGCGCAGCGTGCCGCCGAGATTGCCGCGGCTGGTGTCTCCGGGGCGCCAGGCGGCCGGCGGTCGCCCGGGCCGGCGAATCCGGATGGCGAGGTTGCTCGCGTTGCAGCCGCCCGGGCTGCGCCGGAATTGAAGTTCGATCCGGCGGGTGCGGATCCTGACTTGATCGCCGGACTGCTCGAGGTCGAAGCGCGGCGGCTCAAGATCGCGGTGGAGCGCGAAGAACGAGGGCCGATCCTCGAAGCGGGCGTCCGGGTCGTATTCGAGGCGTATCAGCGTCGGCGTCAGGACGGTGAACCTGGCGCGGTCCGCGAGCACGACGGCGCGCGGATCGCTGCATCCCCGCCGCACATCCACGCCGTGGTTCAACTCGGGCATCCCCGACAAGATCCCCCCTCCCCTCGGCGCACTCCGCCGCCGGCTTGCGTCCGCGGACCGCGCGGGCGCGCTCTGTCACCGGATCCGGACCTGAGTGTAATATAAGGGTGACGAACCGCGGAGGCCGAACGTCCGCGGCGTCGGCGGAGTCCGCATCATGAGGACGAACCTGATTCACGTTGGATGTCGCGCGGCGGAGGTCGTGCTGCTTTGCGCGATCGTGGCGGCGCCGGGGTGCGAGCGCTCGACGACGAAGGTCGAGTTGCAGAAGCAGGTGGATGCGCTGCAGGTCGAGAACAAGGCCTTGAAGCGGGAGGCGGAAAAGCACCGCGCGGACATCGAGCGGCTGGAGTCGCAGGTCGCCAACCTTCAGACGTTCAGCGACCCGGCCGGAGCGAAGATGTTCGCGCCGGTCAGGCTGGAAATCCTGAGTTTGTCGCGCGGCGCGGATTATGACGGGGCGCCCGGCGACGACGGGGTGACGGTGCATTTTCGTCCGCTCGACGCGGAGGGAAACGTCGTGACCGTCGGGGGCCGGATCAGCGTGCAGGTGGTGGACAACTCGGTGATGGGGGAGCCGCGCGTCGTCGCGCTGGTGGAACTGTCGGATCCGAAGGAAGTCAAGGAGGCGTGGCACAGCAAGTTCCTGACGAACCAGTACACCGTGAAATGCCGGTTTCCGCAGGACCAGCCCCGACCCGTGGCGCGACGGCTTGATGTGAAGGTGGCGTTCGTGGACTACCTGACGGGCAATCCGCTTCAGGCGAGTCGGACGGTTGATTTCACGCCCGATCCGGGAGCGGAATCCTCGGAGGCACGCTCGAGCGAGACGTTGGCAAAAGACGACGAACGTCCGAAATCCCCGGTGAGTGCTGACCCTCCGTGATCTTAAGATCATGTTTTTCTGTTACTTATAAGTTTTTTCTTGCGTTCGCCGGACGAAGGGTAGAATACTACGAAGGTGGGGCCGTGATGGGTTCGGCTGGACTGGGAAATCCTGTCGAGCCGATGAATCTCGGGCTGCAAGTCTTTTCAGGAGCGGGCGTTACGGAAGTTCGCCCCGGGAACTCCAACTCAGGAAGCAACCCAGATGGCGGTTGAGCAACAGACAGCGACGACTCTCCCCGGTGAGCCTTCCGGTCCGGCGACGGCGGTGTTGGCGCCCCCGAAGCCGGCGCGAACCGACCGAAAACCTCAGCTGCTCCCCCCTTACAAGGTTCTGCTGCACAATGACGACGTCAACACGTTCGAGCACGTCATCCTGTCCATCCTGAAACTGACGCCGCTCAATGCCGAGGATGCGATCGAGAAAACGCTCGAGGCGGACCGGTCCGGCATCTCGCTGCTGCTGGTGACGCACAAGGAGCGTGCCGAGCTTTATCAGGAGCAGTTTCAGTCCGTGAAGCTCACCGTGACGATCGAACCGGATGCGGCGTAAGCCTGCGGCGCGTCCGGGAATTCAGGCAACTATCGGATCCAGGGAATCAACCACGTCGGCATGCCGTTATGTATGCCGTGCGCACCGGGCGTCGGCTTTAAGCAGGCTTGCCGAGTTCGGGCGGCGGGGTGGAGAACATGAAGCCGGCGCCGGTGGCGCGCCGGGCGGATCGAGGACGGGAAGAACACAGATGCTTAAGCGATCAGGGCAGACGGAATCCGTGATGATCTTTGCGGTGATGCTTGCGGCGGCGGCGAATGCGCATGCGTTCGAGGTGGGCGTCGGTCACGCCGCACCGCCGCTGAAGCCTGGCGCCTGGATCAAGGGCGCGCCGGTGGATCTGGACGCGGCAAAGGGAAAAAACCTGATCGTGGTCGAGTTCTGGGCGACGTGGTGTCCCCCCTGCCGGATGAGCATTCCGCACCTGACGGAGCTTCAGAAGAAGTATAAGGAAAAGGGTCTGCTGATCGTCGGCGTCAGCAACGAAAGCGCGGACCGGGTGAAGCCCTTTGTCGAGTCTCAGGGCGCCGCGATGGACTACATCATCGCGGTGGACACGCCGGAGCAGGAGGTGACCCGGGGTTACATGGAGGCGTTCGGGATCACCGGGATTCCCTGGGCGTTCCTGATCGACAAGTCCGGGCGGATTGTCTGGCACGGGAACCCGCTGGATGAGGCGTTCGGCAAGGCGATCGACGACGTTCTTGCGGACAAGTACGACATCGAGGCGTTCAAGAAAGCGGACGAGCCCCGGATGCTCGAGGCGAAGAAGCTCAACCTCTTCCGGCAGTACTTCGATGGCGTGATCCTCAAGAAGAAACCGGCCGCGGAACTGGCGTCGGTGGGCGAGGCGTTCATCACGGCGTCGAAGGGCGACGCGATGGCGCTCAACCAGTTCGCGTGGGTTGTGCTTCAGGAGGTGGAGCCGTCGAACCGCGATCTTCCGCTGGCGCTGCGGGCGGCGCAGGGCGCGGTCGAGGCGTCCGAGGGAAATCTGGACTTCGTCGTTGACACCTACGCCCGGGCGCTCTTCGACAACGGCCGGGTCAAGGAAGCCGTCGAGCAGCAGAAAAAGGCGATCGACGCCTGCAAGGATCCGAAAAAAATCGACGAATACCGCAAACGCCTGGAGCGGTACGAGAAGACAGGGTCGGACGCGTAACCGGTCGAACGAAGCCGGCCGCGACCGTCGGGGTCACGCGGAGAGCGTCCTGACGTAGATCAACTTGTCGTCGTCCGAGGCATAAAATCCCGAGAGGCGGGCTTCGAGGCGGTAGCCGCAGCGTTCATAAAAGGCCCGCGTCGGTTCATACAGGGGTCGGGACGAGGTTTCGATGTAGATGTTGCGTCCACCGGACTCGCGGATGCGACGCTCTGCTTCGGCGAGCAACGCCCGGCCCAGCCCCGCCCCGCGAGCGGCGGCCTCCACGGCGATCCAGTACAGATCGAAGCTCCCGACGGTGCATGCGATCGGGCCGTAGCAGGCGTAACCGACGACGGTTCCGGCACGTTCGAGAAGCACGAACCGGTAGTCGCTGCGATCCCCTCGGGCGAGCCGGTCGTCCACCAGTTCGACGGCGACCTCGATCTCGAAATCATGAAAGAACCCGGATGAAGCGACGATCCGTCGCACCGCGTCACGATCGGGCGCAAGCACCTCGCAGCGGAACGTGACGCCGGAATCCGCCGCGTGACACGGCGGCGAGCCCCGCGGCGTCGAACCGGAAAGACTCATGCCGGCATCGCCTGCTTCACCGACCCGCAGAGGGTCGCGGAGCCCGGTCCCCACGCGGCGGCGAACTCCCGTGTGAAATCGCCGCCATCGCATCCGCGGCGTTCTTCGCGGCGCAAACCGCGCAGCGCGACGCGCGTCTGCGTCAGACTCGCGGTCCCGTTGGGGTCGTCCCTGAGGATCGGGCACTGTCGGCCTTCCGAGAGCAGGCTCAGCGTCCGGTCCACGCATTCCTCCCGGTAGGCGGCGACCAGCGAGGGTGACAATTCATGTTTTGAGAGCGTGGCCCACGCGGCGACCGCCCGGCGGTGCAGCGGGTTCAGCGCCGTCGCGTTAATGCCGTCGAAGAGCCGGCGGTTCAGCGGATAAGGCAGCAGCGTTCCCTTCAGATGCGCGGAAAGCGTGCCGTGATGTTCCTCGAAGTTCTGCTTCATCAGCCCTTTCAGGCTCGCCCAGGCGGCGGCGTCCGCGACGCAATCCGCCCGAAGCTCCCAGTAAAAGTGCCCGAAGTTCACCGAAGCGCCGGACAGCGTGATCTGCCGGGGAACATATTTGCCGTGAGCCACCGTGTCGGCGGCGAGATGCGAGAGATAACCGAGGGAGAAGGCCCGCGAGCTGTCGGACTGCGATCCCTCAAGAAGCGAAAACCCGGTGGACCAGTGATGACAGAACTGCTTGACGCGGCTGAGGCGCTTCGCGAACACGACGTCGGCCGCGATCGTGCCGTAAAGATAGGCGGCGGCATTTCTCGCCAGAAGGGCGGCGACGGCGGCGGGAAGCAGCGCGAGGCGAGCCAGGACTTCGGACCCGATCGCCACGTGCGTCGCCGGTCCCCAGGCGTAGACCGAATCCGCACTCCCCAGCAGGACGAACACCACCGCCCAGAACAGAAAACCGCGTACACGCATCGACAGGAATCTCAAAAACAACCGAAATACTTCCGACCCGCCGCGCCACGCCGGGTCGCTGAAACACCGAAGACGGGGCGCGCTACGATCGACGCCGCACCGCCGCCCGCGTCCCTGTCTTTATTATACGTTGCCGCGATGCACAAGGCGCGTGGTGCGGATCAAAACCCGAGAGGCCGCGGCCGGTCTCGTCGCCTGAACGATCCCGCAGGGGTGCGAAAACGCGGATGATGGGGTGAACCCCCGAGCGACAAGGGGTCGCATCTCCGCGGCGTTCGGCGGAATTCGCCGGCGGCGTCGCCGTGGCGGCGCGACGTTTCTTGACGCCCCGTCGGGCGTTCCTAGACTAGGGTGCAAGAGGTGCCCGTGGCACAATTGGACAGCGCGACGGCCTCCGGAGCCGTAGGTTGCAGGTTCGAATCCTGCCGGGCACGATGAAACCGGGCGGGGGGAATACGCGCAGGCGGATCGCGGGCGCCGCGGGCGCGACGTTGAAGCCCGCGTCGGCGGAAATCTGAGGGAGGATCACTCGATGGCGCACATCGTTGCCGAGCCGTGCATCAAGTGCAAATACACGGACTGTGTTGCGGTTTGTCCGGTGGATTGTTTTCACGAGGGGGTGAACTTCCTCGTAATCGATCCGGACACGTGCATCGACTGCGGTCTGTGTCCGCCCGAGTGCCCCACCAGCGCGATCTTTCCCGACTCGGAGCTCCCGGATAAGTGGAAGCACTACGCCGAAATCAATGCGAAGTACGCTCCGCAGTGGCCGGTGATCGACACGCAGAAGGAACCTCTCTCCGGTGCGGACGAGATGGCGAAGGTGGAGGGCAAGGACAACCTGCTCGATCCGAACCCCTTCGCGGGCTAGCGCCCCGGGTTTGCGGGTTCACCGCATACCCGCGGATGCAGGGAACTTGCGACAGCGCTTCCGGATCTTCAGCGCAACAGCCAACTCGCCACGCCGGCGGTGAGCATCAGCGCTCCGACGAGGACGCACAGGGGGCCGCGGTGAGCCGGCCGGTCCGCTTCCGGCGTCGTGCTCCGCGCGGCGAGTCTAAGCGGCGCTCGATCGTCAGCGTCGTCCGGGGCCGCAACGGTCGCGTGTTCCTGTTCCAGTTCGGCTTCGATCCGGTTAAGGGATGCGCGGATGAAGGCGCCGGCCTGCGCTGCGGAGAAGCCGAGCTGGGCGGCGTACTGGACGAGGCGTCGGCGCGCGGCGCGGTTGAGGTCGCCGTGGCGCAGCTCCCAGTCAATGAGGGCGGCGAAGACCTCGCGCCGGCCCGGCACGCGGCCGCAGCGCTGCGGAGCGCGGAAGGGAAGCACGACGTCGCCTCCCGCCCCGACGTCACCCCCGGCGCCCGCCGACAGCCCGGGTTGTCCCGGGCGCGCCGCCGGATCTTGTTCGGATCGCATCATCAGTTCCCCTCCTTCGCGGAATTGTAGGCGGAGAGGCGCGCGAGCGAGCCGGCGAGGTCCGAGAGCCGCATGCGCGGCGTCCTGGTTTCCGGACCGTCGCACCGGGGGCTGCGGCGATTTTGCGGGCTGCGGCGATTTTGCGGGCTGCGGCGCTTTTGCGGGTTGCGGTCGGGCATTACAGTGCGAGTCGTTCGGGGGATCAATGCAGTCGGCGGCGGGGATCGGAGGATGTTTCTGCGACCGGATCGACTTGAACCGAAGCGGGCGATGCTCGCGGTGATCGACGTGCAGGAGAAGCTGATGCCCGCGATCCGCGACGCAGCGCGCGTGCTGGAGGGGGTGCGGCAGCTTGTGCGGGGCGCGCGGGTGTTCGACCTGCCGATCCTTGTGACGGAGCAGTACCCGCGCGGACTGGGGGGCACGGACGCAAGCGTGCTCGAGGCCTTAAGCGGTTCGGGGGCGAAAGTGCTGGAGAAACCGTCTTTCAGCGCCTGCGGGACGCCGCAGGTTCGTGACGCTCTGCGGGCATCGGAGCGCACGCAGGTGCTGGTCGCGGGGGTCGAGACGCACGTCTGCATATTACAGAGCGCGTTGGACCTGGCGTGCCAGGATTACGACGTGTTCGTGTGCGCGGACGCCGTCGGGTCGCGCGGGGCGCTGTCGCATGAGACGGCGCTGGATCGCATGAGGCAGGCGGGAGTGCGCGTCACGACGGTCGAAAGCGCGTTGTTCGAGCTTTGCGAGCGTTGCGACGCGGAACGGTTCAAGCCGATGCTCGAACTCGTCAAGGCGGTTCCGCCGCCGTAACGGCGCACAGGCGTCACAACGGGAGATGAGGCGAATGCAAGCACCGAAGCACGGGACGGCGCCGCTGGTGATCGAGGAGACGGCGGGACGGAAGGCGTATTGTCAGTGCGGGCTGTCGGCGAGCCTGCCGTATTGCGACGGGTCACACGCCCGGGAAGGCACGGGGCTGGCGCCGAAGGTGGTCGACGTGCCCGCGCCCGGAAAGAAAGCCGTCTGTCAGTGCCACCGCAGCGCGTCGCTGCCGTGGTGCGACGGGACGCACAAGACGCCGCCTTCGTGAAACGGCCGATGACGAATCCGCCTGCGCTCATCGCCTCAAGATCCGCGCCGGTCGCCGCGCCCGTCTCTTTTTCTTAAGAAACCAGCGTGAATTCAAATCCGTGGCAACCTGATGACGTTCCGAGCGGCAGTGATCCGGGAGGCGACGACGCCTCAGCGCCGCTTGAGGCGGCAGGCGGCGGGAACTCGCAGGGCGGCGCGACGGTTCCGGTCGTTGCGGCGCCGGCGGCCGTGTTAGTGCCGTGGGCGCGGCCGGTGACGTGGCCGGATGGCGCGTCCGCGCCGTGGGCCCGGGCGGCGTTCGACGCGGTCGAGCGTGATTTCACGGGCGAGGCGACGCCTGATCCGGATCCGATGCTCCTGCGTTCGCAGAGCCGGCTCGCGGCGATGGCGGATTGCGGGGGGGTGTTGCTCATCTTTCTGATGTTCGAGATCGGGGTCACGGCGCTGATCGCGATGACAAAGGGGGTCTCAGTTTTTGAGGATCCCTCGCAATTGAAGCCGCTGCTGCTGCCGATGATGGCGGCGCGGGCGGGGTTTTACGCGGCGGGGACGGCGCTGCTGCTTTGGCTGCGGCGTCAGCGGCCCGCGTGCGTCGGCGTGACTTCGCAGGGGCTGGCGCTGAACACGTTGATCGGGTTCGCCGGTGCGGGGGCGATGCTCGGGGTGGCGGTGGTGTTCGACTTGGTCTCGTTCGTGCTTTTCCCGGAACAGCGGGACCGGCTGGACGACAACGCCGACCGGTTGAAGGCGTTTGTTCCAAATCTGTCGATCGGAGGATTCGCGCTGCTGGCGCTGTTCGTGTCGGTGAACGAGGAGTTGCTTTTCCGGGGGCTGCTGATGCCTCGGTTGCGGCGATTCCTGGGGTCGTGGTGGGCGGCGGTGGCGGCGAGCACGGGGGTGTTCACGGGACTGCACCTGTTTGATCAGGAGTGGTTCGTGCTGCCGATGATCGCCGTGTTGTCGGTGGTGATGAGCCTGCTGACGATCTGGCGACGTTCGCTGGTTCCGGCGATCGTCGTGCACGCGGGGTTCAACTTCTCGCAGTTCATGCTTCTTCAGGCGACGACGAGCGGTGCGTGACGCGAGGGGGCTGCGCATTGGCGCGCCTTCAGACGTTCTTGCGTCGCTGCCGCGGCTGGTGATGCGCCGTGCGACGCGCGGGTTGGATCGAGAACGGAAAGACCTGCGACGCGCGAGTTGGTTCGGGGGTTCGCCCGGGTATAATCACCGGTCCGGCGCGGAAGCTGCGGGACTGCGCAGCGTCGGCAGGCGGGTGCGGATGAGAGCGCCGGATGAGAGCGCTAAGTTAGGAACGCTTCCTTACGGGCGCGGCTCGGTTTTGCAACAGCGTCTTAGCTGAAGGCGGCGCTTGCGGCTCGGATAAGGTCAATTCAGCAGAGGAGCGGACATGCAGATCACGATCAAGTATTGCACGCAGTGAAACTACCTTCCGAAAGCCGCCGGTCTGGCGGATGCGATCCGGGGGGAGTTCGACGTGGAGCCGAAGCTGATCGAAGGCAGCGGCGGCGTTTTCGACGTCCACGTGGACGGGAAAGAGGTCTGGAGCAAGCACAAGCGGGACCGGTTTCCGGAACATGCCGAGGTGCTCAACGAAATCGGTCGGATGACGGACGCGGCGCGGAAGAAGCCGTAACGGGGATATCCTGCTGGGATGAGCGCGAATCTGACGTGGCTGGGGCACTCGGCGGTGCGGCTGACGCTGCCGGACGGACGGGTCGTCCTGATCGACCCGTGGTTGTCAGGGAACCCGTCGTGTCCGGTCCGCGAGAAGCAGCAAGCCCGGTGCGACCTTCTGATCCTGACGCACGGTCATGCGGATCACGTGGGGGACGCGGAAGCGCTGATCCGGAAGTTCGACCCGCCGGTGGTGGCGAATTACGACCTGTGCTGCGCGTTGCAGAGGGCGATCGGGGTCGGGCGTTATCAGGGGATGAACACGGGGGGGACGCAGCGCGTCGCGGGGGTGACGGTGCGGATGACGCGGGCGTATCACTCGTCGGCGCTGGACGCCCCGCAGGGGCCGATGTACGCGGGGATGCCCAACGGCGTCATCGTCGAGGCGTCCGGCGCGGCGTCGGTCTATCATGCGGGGGACACGGACGTCTTCAGCGACATGGCGCTGATCGCGCGGATGTGGTCGCCGAAGGTCGCGTGTCTGCCGATCGGCGATCTTTTCACGATGGGGGCGCAGGGGGCGGCGCTGGCGGCGGAGATGTTGCAGCCGGCGGCGATCCTCCCGATCCACTACCGGACGTTTCCGGTGCTGGCGGGGAGCGCGGAGGAGTTTCGTCGGGCGCTTCCAATGACTTTGCGCGACCGGGTGGTGACGCCGGAACCGGGGACGGCGGTGGCGTGGACGGCGGACGGACTGGGGTAAGGGATGCTGGAATGACCAACACAGCGCACGGGGGGCGGGCGCCGAAGCCCGCGGAGATGCCGGTGGTTCGGCGAAGGCGCCTCAGGGCGGCGCTGGCGGCGATTTCGATCGCGTCGGCGGTTTCGCTGCGAGCGGACACGCAGTTCGCGCCCGACCGGCCGTGGGACTTGACGCACCTCAAGGTCGTGCTGAACGTCGATCTGGAAGCCCGC
>WBZY01000991.1_pt1 | contig 17226 bp, 14 predicted proteins | sample 5204191 | NCBI WGS metagenome assembly WBZY01 (sample SAMN12344363, study PRJNA552823) | activated sludge metagenome | biome: Activated sludge suspended growth; feature: Anammox Sidestream; material: Wastewater; isolation source: activated sludge from anammox sidestream of wastewater treatment...
AGCAGGGAAACGGCCGCGCGGGCCCTTGCACGCCTGCAAGCGGTGCTCGATGCGCGCGCGGAGGCCTTCCGCGAGGTGCGCATTTGCGTTGATTGCGGAGACGGCCCCCGCGAGACGGTCGAGCGGTACCTCAACCCGGTGGGCGCAACGGACCGCGCCCTTTCGGCCATCGAGGCTCACGCCTGCGACTCGCACGACGGCGCTCCGCACGCCGTTCGCGTGACACTTGGGCGGCTGTGCCCGGGGACCCGGGACGGCATGAAAAGCACGGCTGGAGAGGCCGGCCTGCCGGGCGGTGGCGTGGCAGCGGGACCACGTGCGCGGTTCCTGCAGATGATGTTGCGGGCCGCCGGTTAGGTTCGGCGAGGTTCGGTCGAACCCGGACCTGCTGGTACACTGGACATCCGGCGGCGATAAGCCGCCAGATTCATACCTCCAGTTAGGGACGGCCATGACCACGCTACCGGCTCGCAAGGAACTACCTCCTGCTTACGAGCCGGCTACAGTAGAGGGCCGCATCTACCAGTTCTGGGAGGAGCAGGGCTACTTCCAGCCGCGCATCGATCCGGCCCAGAAGCCGTATACGATCATCATGCCGCCGCCAAATGTGACGGGTGAGCTTCACCTTGGGCACGGGCTTGAAGACGCCATCACCGATGCGCTCGTGCGCTGGCACCGCATGCAGGGCGAGCCCACGCTCTGGCTCCCGGGCGAGGACCACGCCGGGATCGCCACTCAGAACGTGATTGAACGCGAGCTGGCGAAGGAGGGCCTCAGCCGCCACGACCTGGGGCGCGAAGGTTTCGTCGAACGTACATGGATGTGGGTACGCAAGTACCGGAGCCGCATCGCCGACCAGCACCGCAAGCTGGGGGCGAGCGCCGACTGGTCGCGTGATGTGTTCACGCTCGACCCGGGAATCGTGAAGGCGGTAAGGACGACATTCGTCAATCTCTACCGTGACGGGCTCATCTACCGCGGGCTGCGGATGATCAACTGGTGTCCTCGCTGCGAGACGGCGCTCTCGGACCTCGAAGTCGATTACGTGGATGTCGCCTCGAAGCTCTACTACGTGCGCTATCCGCTCGTGGGCGAAGGGGGAATGCCCCTGCCGGCCTACGTGGTGGTGGCGACTACCCGGCCCGAGACCATGGTCGCGGACACTGGCGTTGCCGTGAACCCGGCCGATGAGAGGTACGAGGAGAAGATCGGGCGCATGCTCCTCCTGCCGATCATCGGGCGCGAGATCCCAATCGTTGCCGATGATGCGGTGAAGACGGAGTTCGGCACGGGTGCGGTGAAGGTGACGCCGGGCCACGACCCGAACGACTGGGAGATCGGGCAGCGGCACAACCTGGAAGTCATCATCGCCATGGACCGCCAGGCGCGCATGAACGATGAGGCGGGTCCGTACACGGGGATGACGGATGAGGAGGCGCGCGCCGCCATTCTCCATGACCTGGAGGATGAGGGCTTCCTGGACCACATTGAGGAGTACACCCACAGTGTGGGGCATTGCAGCCGCTGCAAGTCGGTGCTGCAGCCCATCCCGAGCGAACAGTGGTGGATAGACGTCCGGCGCGAGTACGAGCCGGGGCGTTCACTGGCCGGCGAAGCGGCGAAGGCGGTTCGCGAGGGGCGGATCCGCATCGTTCCGCAGCGCTTCGAGAAGGTGTACCTGAACTGGATGGACAACATCCGCGACTGGTGCATCAGCAGGCAGCTGTGGTGGGGGCACCAGATCCCTGTCTGGTACTGCCCGGACGGCCACATGACGGTGGTGGTGGAGGACCCGGGGGCGTGCGCGCAGTGCGGTTCCACGGCCTTGCGGCAGGACGAAGATGTGCTCGATACGTGGTTCTCGTCGGGGCTTGCTCCGCATGCCGACCTGGGCTGGCCGGGCGACACGGAGGACCTGCGCTACTTCTACCCCACAAGCGACATGCAGATGGGCTACGACATCATGTTTTTCTGGTGCGCCCGCATGGTCATGTTCGCTCTCTACAACATGCGGCACCTGGGCCCGGAGAACGAAGTCCCCTTCCGCACGGTGCTCTTCCACGGGCTAATCCGCGACGCCAACAACGAGAAGATGACCAAATCGCGGGGCAACGTGGTCGACCCGCTGGTGGCCGCCGCCCAGTATGGCGCGGATGCCTTCCGGTTCGCCGTGCTCACCGGGGCAGCCATGGGGGCGGACCAGCGCTACCAGGACGAACGGATGGCGGCGGCACGGAACTTCGCCAACAAGCTGTGGAACAGTGCCCGGTACGTGCTCATGAAGCTCGAATCGCGGAGCGTTGGGCGTCCTCACCCGCGGGACCGGGACGCCTTCGCCATCGAGGATCGCTGGATCCTCTCTCGGCTGGAGAGGCTGGAAGGCGAGGTTGACCAGCTTCTTGCCAGTTACCAGCTGAACGAAGCAGGGCGCGCCATCGAGGAGTTCCTCTGGAACGACTTCTGCGACTGGTACATCGAAATGACCAAGGTGCGGCTGAACGCGGGCGATGAACGTCCGCGGGCGGTGCTGGCGCACGTGCTGGACCACGGCCTGCGCCTGCTCCATCCGATCATGCCGTTCATCACGGAAGAGCTCTGGCAGGCGTTGCGCGGCCACATGGAGGCGGAAACGCCCAACGCGCTCATGGTGGCGTGGTTTCCGAAGAGCGCAGGCAACTGGCGTGACGGGGCTGCGGAGGCCGCAATGGAGCACGTGATCGAAGTCAATCGCGCCATCCGCAACCTGCGTGCCGAGAAGAAAGTCCCCGCGGGGGCACGGCTCGATGTCTACCTGCAGGCGGGTGGGCACGCTGCTGCGCTGGGAGAGACGGCGGCGGCGACCGCCTTCACATCGCGGGTGCAGCCGCACGTGGTGGAGCCGGGAGCAACGCTGCCCGCCGGGGATTACGCCTACGCACGGATCGCCGACACCGAGGTTGCGCTTGCCCTTCCCCGGGTGGACTCCGGCGCCGAACGGGCGCGCCTGGAGAAGGAGATCGGTGAGGCAGCCGCACACATGGAGCGGCTGGAGAAGCAGCTCGCGAACGATGCTTTCCGGGCGAAGGCGCCGGGGCACGTCATCGCCGGCATGGAGGCGACGCTGGCGGAGACGCGCACGAAGGTTGAGGGGCTTCGCGAGCGGCTGGACGTGCTGTAGCCGCAAGAGCAGGGCCGCCTGCTAGCCCAGCAGCACTTCGAGGACGCGTTCGGTGGCGGCCAGGTCCGGCAGCACCCACTCGGCGCCGGCCTCGGACAACGCTGCGGGCTGGTGGGCGCCTGTAGCGACGGCGAGTGACCGGGCGCCGGCAAGATGAGCGGCCTCCACATCCAGTGGCGTGTCGCCGACGACGATCGCCTCGGCAGCGGTAGCACTGATGCCGTGGTGCGCCGCGAGCGCCTCGATTGCCTCCCGTACGACGTCCACGCGGAAGGCCGTGTTGTCGCCAAAGCCGCCCGTTGCGAACCTCTCCCAGAGGCCGAAGTAGCCGAGCTTCGCCCGCGCGCCGAGGCGCATGTTCCCGGTTGCGAGCCCCACGGGAATGTCCGCGCGCTGGAGGGCGTCGAGGAGTTCGGGCACACCCGGGAGTATGCGGCCGCCCTTCGCGTCGAGCGAAGCGGGGAGCAGGTCGAGGTAACCCCCGACCGCGCGGTGATAGACCTCGCCGCCATCCGAGGCGAGACCATGGGCGGCAAGGGTCTCCAGAAAGATGGCGCGGTCGGTGCGGCCGTCGAAGCGGATGCCTTCGGTGGCGTTGGCAATCCCGAAGAGCTGCTGGAAGGCCCCGGTCATAGCAGACCTGCCGGCCCCGTTCGTGGTGACGAGGGTGAGGTCGATGTCAAAGAGGACGAGGCGGGTCATTGCGCCATCAGCGGTAATGGGTCTCGTCGAGAGTAACCCAGAAGAAGTCGCGTTCCTGGGCCTTGAGGAACCTGGCCGGCGAGTCGGGCATATTGTCCATGAACCGTTCGGCCTTGGGCATGCCGCCGGGCTGGGCGAAGAAGGCGGAGATGAGCACGTACGGGCTGTTGATGTCGAGCTGCATGGCGGTGTGCGCCCCCGCGGCCCAGAGCGCTTTCGCAAGCGTCTCGGCGCTGAGCGAGTTGCCGGCGGCGAAGAGGAGGTTGCCGTCCTTTGTCAGGCCGATAGCCGAGCGCCAGGTGATGAACTCCGAGGAATCGACTTCAACGTAGCCCCAGGTGTCATTCCCCTCGGCCGTGCGAGGGCTCACCTCTCCGCCCTGCACGAGCAGCACTGCATTTTGCCGCACGGCGACGGTATTTTCGTCCCAGCTCAGGTCCTTGCCCCACTCGCCCATCTTGATGGCGCCATCTTTCATCACCGCGATGGAGGCGAGGCCATTGCGCAGGGGGCGGTATTCCTTGCCATCGGCGTACATGCCGAATCCACCATGAGGCCCCTTGAAACCACCGTTGATGGCGGCCAGCAGGTTGACGTACTGGTCAGCCGGGATGTTCCCCGAACCCTTCACTCCCCGGTCGCCGCCGGGGTCGACGGTGCCGCCGGTCATGTGGAGGCGGATGCGACGCGCATCCATAAGGAGGACGGCGACTGTCGAGTAGGGCCGCGACCTGTCGGGGTGGATGAACGTCTTGGCCATGAGGACATCGTTGGGCGACGTCCGGGGCAGGCCGGCCGTGCTCCACTGCCCCTCTCCGGGCGCCGCGGAGTCCCGGAGCAGGCGGGTTTGCGGCAGCACCAGGGGCACGGGGCCGAGGGTATCGGGGCTGAGGAGAGCGGCCGGCGGCTTGCCGCCCGTGTCGAGGTAGTAGAGGATTGCGCGCGGCCCAGGCCGGGGGATGTAGTCGATTCGCGGGCGGCCCGTCTCGAAGGGGTTGGTGTCGCCACCCAGCACGCGGTATTTCAGCTTTGTGAGGCGGTCGTCGACGCTGAAATACCAGCTTTCCAGGCGGGCGGTTCTCTCATCGCCGATGAGGCGGCGGCAGAGGTCGGCGCCCTGGGCCGAGAAGGCGTGGCGCTGCGAGTAGGCGACCCCGCCCGCCACCAACAGCGCCAGGAGGAGGGCAAGGAGGGCCCTTCGCAGTGTCAGCAGGCGTGCGCGTGCGGGCCGGCTTTCGCTCTCGGATTCGCCCGGCAGTTCAGTGATTGAGAGAGGGTGTTCTGCTAACGGAGCCTCGGAGAGCGGGACGGCGGGCGCATCAGCATCCGCGGCGCCGGCCTGTGCGCGGCGAAAGGTGAGCGTCCTCCACAACACATGCGTAATCTAGGCAACCGCAGTCAACGGCGCAATGACGGGAGGGGGTTGGGCACATTCCCGGCCGGGCGGGAGTGCGGCAACGGCAGGCCTAGCGGAGCAGTGTCTCCACCGCGCGGCCGAATTCCACGGGGTCACGAGTGTCGATAGTGATGCTGTGGATGTTGACACCGGCGGCTTCCTCTTCCTGGATGCGCCGAAGGCACGCCTGGGCATTCCCGGCAAACCCCAGCTGGTCGAGCAGTTCGGGGGAAAGGGCGGCGGCCCCGGCGGCTGAGCCCTGCTGGTCGAACGCCATCTTCACCGCCGCTGCCTCGTCGCCGAAGCCAAACCGGGCGAGCTGGTTGTAGTAGAAGGTTCCCATCCGGGCGATGTAGAAGGCGAGGAAGCCCCGGCCGGCGTCGCGGGCTCCCGGGTTGTCGCTCACCGTCACTCCACCGGGTGACTTGACCATCACCTGCGAGGGGTCCCGCCCGGCCTCGGCCAGCCAGGCGCGGAACTGGCCGATCTCCTGCTTGAGGCCGCTCAGGGGGATCATCACGGGCATCCAGCCATCGGCGATTTGCGCCGTCTGCTTCACGCTCTTCGGGTTGAGCGCGGCGATGAAGATGGGGATATGCGGCCGCGGCGGGGTGAAGCGGAGGGTGAAGCCGCGGTCCATGTTGAACCACTTCCCGGAGTGCACCAGCTTTTCGCCGCGCATGAGGGTGTTGATGATCTCTACGGTTTCGCGGATGCGCGCGAGGGAGGGCTGGAAGGGCACCCCGTGGAACTGCTCGATCACGTTGGCGCTCGAAGCGCCGAGGCCGATGATGGCGCGGCCCCCGCTCCATTCGTCGAGCGTGGCGAAGTGCTGGGCAAGCGCCCCGGGCGTGCGCGAGTAGACGTTGACGATTCCGGTGGCGAGCTTGATGCGCTCGGTCTTCTCAGCGATGGAGATGAGCAGCGAGAAGGCGTCGCGTGCCCACCCTTCGGGGACCCAGAACGAGTCGACGCCGCATTCGTCGGCGATCTTCGCCAGGGCGATAGCGTCTTCCCTCTTCATATCGAACTGCCAGGTGATCATGATGGCGAGCTTGCGGGTCATAAAGTGGGCCTCCGTGTCGTTCCCCTTAGCTTCGGGTGCCGCGCGCCATTGCGCCAACGTTCGGCCGGATTATCGACAGGCGCGCCACCGCAATCGAAAATCGATCCATGCGCATCCTCGCCATTGACATGGGAACCGGCACGCAGGACATCCTCCTCTTCGATTCGCGCAAGCCGGTTGAAAACAACATCAAGATGGTGATGCCTTCGGCGACGGAGATCGCGGCGCGGCGCATTCGGCGGGCGGCTGTGGCCGGTCGTGCCGTGGTGCTGACCGGAACGGTGGCCGGGGGCGGGCCGTGCAGCTGGGCTCTTGAGGAGTTCATCGCAGGAGGGGGACGCGCATTTGCGACCCCTGAAGCCGCGCAAACCTTCAACGACGACCTCGACCGTGTGCGCGAGTCCGGTGTGGAGATAATCGCCGAGGATGAAGCGCGCCGGCTGGACGCCGAGCGGGTGGTGCTGCAGGACCTGGACCTGGAGGCCGTGCGAACAGCGCTCGCGGCCTTCGAGGAGCCGGCCGGCTTCGATGGCCTGGCACTGGGCTGCCTCGACCACGGCGCGGCGCCGCCGGATGTATCGGACCGGCTCTTTCGCTTCGAGCATCTAAAGCGAACGGTGAGCGCGCGGAACGACCTGCTCGCTTTCGCCGCGGGCCCCGCAGACCTGGCCCCTTACCTCACACGGGCGCTGGCGATGGTCAAGTCGGCAGACGGAGAGGCGCCGGTGGCGTTCATGGACACAGGCCCGGCCGCGGCCCTGGGCGCGCTGCACGATGAACGCGTCGGAGGAGCGGAAGAACAGGTGGTGCTGAACCTGGGCAACATGCACCTGCTCGGCTTTCACCTTCGCGGCCGGCGGATTGCAAGCCTGTTCGAGCACCACACGGGGGAGATGGAGACCGGCCAGATGGTCGACTTCACGCTTCGCCTCGCGGGGGGCGAGCTGACGCACCGGGAGGTGTTCGAAACGAGCGGTCACGGCGCCTACCACCACGATCGGAGCATCGTGGCGAAGGGGCTGCCGGCGATGGTCGCGGTCACAGGGCCGCAGCGCCAGCGGCTTCGCGGTACCGCGCTAGAGCCGTACTTCGCGGCGCCTTTCGGCGACATGATGATCAGCGGCTGCTTCGGGCTGCTGCGGGGGTTCGCGGAAGTCTACGAATGGTCGGGCGACGCGATCGAGGCGCGGCTCGGGCCGCTGCCCTGAGGTGACGATGACGCCGGAGATCGCCGTGATCGTTCAGAGGGCTTCGGCCCGGAGGCAGGTGCTGGAGGGGCTGCTCGATGCCCTCCCCGGGGAGTACTGGGAACAGCGCGCGCCGGGCGACTCCTGGAGCGTGCGCAACCATGTCGAACACCTGGCCACCGTGGACCGGCCGCTCGTGTCGCTCCTCGAGGAAGCACACCGGGGCGCGACCGAGTGCTGGCTCGGTGGTCCCGGCGCGGGGGCTCTCCTCGATGCGCGCGAGGCGGGCATGGCAGCCCTGGCAGGCGTGGAGGCCCGGGAGCTGCGTTTGCTCCTCAGAAGAGAGCGGACCGCCGTCGAATCGGCCCTGGCGGCACTCCCCCCTTCGGCCTGTGATTGCACCGTCCGCATTGCGGGCGCGATCGGCAGCGGGGGCGAGCCGGCCGCATGGCCGCTGCGCACGTACCTGGCTTCGTGGGCCGAGCACGATGGACTGCATGAGGCAGCCATTCGCGTGGCCATCGCGGCGCCACCCGACCTGGCCACCGTGATGCTCCTTCGCGCGGCGCGATCAGGCTGACCGGGGAAGCGGCTCGCCGGCCTGGATGCGGTTCTTGCCGGTGCGCTTGGCCGCGAGGAGCATGGCGTCTGCCCGGCGGATGACACTTTCGGCATCTTCGCCGGGATAGCGCACAGCGCAGCCAATGGAAACTGTGGCCGGCGTGGCTGCGGCCACCCCCAGCCGGAGGCGGTCGGCAACGGCCCGGGTGTCGGCGTCACTCGCATCGGGCATGGCGATCACAAACTCCTCACCGCCATAGCGGGCAAGCAGATCTTCGCTTCTCAGGTTGGCCGCCAGCACGCGGGCGACGCGGGCGAGCACGTCGTCGCCATGCAGGTGTCCGAAGTCATCGTTGAGTCTCTTGAAGTCGTCGAGATCAAGCATCAGGATGGCGAACCGGCTGCGGGCATCACGAGCGATGGAGGCTATGCGGTCGTGGAAGACGCGGCGATTGGCGATGCCGGTGAGGGGATCGATCTCGGCCAAGGTGCGTGCGGCCCGTTCGGCATCACGCCAGGCGGTGCCAATGGCGTTTGAGACGAGTGCCACGGCAACGAGCAGAGCCAATGAGATGCAGGCGCTGGCATCGAGCACAGGGGCGCTGCTGGCGGACGAAATGAACAGCCTGCCCGCAACGAAATTGGCCGCCACAAACAGGACCAGGGCCGCGTAGGCAGCGCCAAACACACGGCGCGAGTAACTGACGACCGCGTAAAGGAAGACTCCCGCGAGCGCGGAGGAAGGGTCGCCGATAGCGACCCACCCGGCGGTGATGCAGGTGATATCGAGCAGGGGGGTGACCGCTTCGATGGTCCCGTTTCGCCGTCCCGGGAGCCTGCAGGCGAGCACATACCAGGCGTGGAAGGCGTGGTAGGAGGCAATCCAGGCCACGGACCATTTCCATGCCTGGCCGGGCGAAGGGACGACTCCCAGGAGGACGAGCGTGCAATATGTGGCTGCGATTGCAGTCTGGAGTGCGAGCACCTGCAGTTCCAGCCGCCTGTTCATCCCGGACAGCGCAATCCGCTCGTTGTAACTGTGCGCACCGGGCATCTGCCACCATCCCCGCAAGTGCAATTGATGTGTTCTAGTTCGACACCGGGCGGTAACCGGCAAAGTGAAATGTCGGTGGACAAATGCCGCGTCCGATGAGGCCCATGCGGGCGGGGAATGAGCTTCCATCGAAGCCGTGCCGGCCAGCCGAGGTTCGCCAACGGGACCGCACTCGAATGGGCCGGCCGTGGGCACCGGCCAGCGCCGCGGGCCGGCGCGTGAACAGGACGTTGAGCCGGCGAACGGGCCCCTCAATCGCCGGGACTTCGGGCCGATAATCAGTGGCCGCGTGGGCTGCGCGCCGCGATGGCAAGGCGGCAGGTGGCACGGAAAGTCAGATCCCTCGCGGTCATCTATTCAGACTATGGATAGATAGCCGAGAATCGAGATAGGACGAACACGAAAGGGGGCAACGCCGTGAGCGGCATCTTCTACGACCCTCATGCCCGCTGCCTCCGTCGCGTCCAGGGCAGGCCAGAGCCGGGATGGACTTTCGTGACGCACAACCTGGGAGCCAGCGTCCACCACTGCCGCCGGATCATGCGCGAGTGGGTCAGCAGCGAGGAGCTGTTTGCTATCGACTGGTCGGGCATCGAGCCGGGCGGGGAGCTCCGCTCGGCCTGAGGGCGCGTGGTCTTCGTACAATGGCGAGGGATGTCCGAGCCTTTCATCGTCCACCTGCTGAACGAGCTGGAGCAGACACCATTCCCGGCCGTGGCCCGCTTTGATCGCGGGGAACCGTTTCCGGGGCGCGTGGCGGTGCTGCCTTCGGCCTTCAACCCTCCCACCGTGGCCCACATGGAGCTGCTTGAACTCGCACGGGATGTAGAGGGCATCGACACAACGGCCGCCCTGCTCACGACCCGAAACGTCGACAAGGGGCTGCACGGAGCCACGCTCGCGCAGCGGGTCGCGATGCTGCTGGCAGCGGTGCAACCGGGAACGAATCGAGCCGTGCTCGCGGCCAACGCCGCCCGGATTGCCGGCCAGGGGGAGGCGCTGCGCCGCCAGTTCCCGGGCGTGGCGTTCGACTTCGTGGCGGGATACGACACGCTCGTGCGGCTCTTCGATGCGCGCTACTACGAGGACATGGGCGCCACACTCGCCGATTTCTTTGCCCATCACCGTGTCCTGGCCACGAATCGCGGCGAGGCGACCATCGAAGTGGTGCGAGAGTTCATTGAAAGCACCCCGGCGGCGCGGGAGTTCAGGGAGCGCATCCTGGTTCGCGAGCTGCACGCGCACCCGGCGTCACTCTCGTCGACGCTGGCGAGGGATGCGGCCGCGAGGGGGGAGCAGCACCCGGCGGTCCCGGCGGCGGTGGCGGAGTACATACGCCGTCACGGGCTCTACCGCGAGAGCTGACTCTCAGCCCGTGATGGCGCCAATGTCGGGGCCGCCGGAGGTGGCGACCACGCCTCTCTCTTCGAGTTCGGCGACCTCGCCGGCGGCGATTCCAAGCATCTCCGCAAGAACCACGACCGTATCAGCGCCCAAGTCCGGGGGTGAGCCTTTGATGCCGGCCTCGCTGCGGGACAGGCGGAAGGGGGTGTTGGCGATTGGTATGGTCCCGGCACGGGGATGGGATACTTCCCGGATCATTCCGCGCTCGCGCACCTGGGGGTCGGTCACCACCTGAGGAATGGTGTTGATGGGCCCGCAGGGGATGCCCATCGGGCCGAGCATATCGAGCCACTCCGCAGTTGTGCGGGCGCGGAAAGCGGCTTCGAGGATGGGCTCGAGCTCGGCGTGACGGGAGGTGCGCCGCGGGCTGGTGGCGAAGCGTTCGTCGTCGATGAGTTCGGGCAGGCCCAGGGCCCCGCAAAGGAGCTGCCACTGGTTCTCTTCGCCGAAGCTGAGCGCCACCACCAGGTAGCCATCGGCGGTGGGAAAGGCCTGGAACGGGGTGGCGCTGGGGTGACGGGTCCCGAGGGGACCGGGGGGCGAACCGGTGACGAAGTAGCGCATGATGGCGTTTTCGAGCACCGAGACCTGGCAATCGAGCATGCTGATGTCGATGGCCTGCCCAAGGCCGCTACGCTCGCGCTCGAAGAGCGCCGACAGGATGCCGACGGCCGTGAAGAGCCCGGCAGAGATATCGCCCATGGAAGCGCCCGGGCGCACGGGACGCCCCCCGGCTTCGCCCGTGATCGACATGATGCCGCCCATGGCCTGGACAATGATGTCGAGCGCGGGGCGCTCCCGGTAGGGACCGGTCTGGCCGAAGCCGGAGGTACTCGCGAAGATGAGCCGCGGGTTGCGCCGCGCGAGGTCTTCGTAGCCGATGCCAAGGCGCTCCATTGTCCCGGGGGTGAAGTTCTCCATCACCACGTCGGCCTTTTCGGCGAGCCGCCGGAAGAGCTCCTTACCTTCTTCGCCACGCAGATCTATGGCGATGGACCGCTTGCCGCGGTTCACGCTGAAGAAGTAGCCGCTCCAGCCGTTGGAATAGGGCCCGGTGGTGCGGGCGATGTCGCCCCAGGGAGGGCGCTCCACCTTGATCACGTCGGCGCCGAGGTCGCCGAGCAGCATTGCCGCATAGGGGCCCGAGAGCACCCATGTCAGGTCGAGGATGGTGATGCCTTCAAGCGGTCTGGCCATACGCGCAGGTTACAGCGGCGAACCCGGCTACTTGAACCTGTACTTGATCCCGCCGAGGGTAAGGAAGCCGGCGGTGAACCGCAGCTCCGTGGGCTCGGCATCGCGGGGGATGATGAAGACGGCCTGCACACGGTCGCCATCGTCGCCTGCGATCTTGCCGGGCGCGACTTCGCCACCGACCACGATCAGCGATGCATCGTAGGTCTCGATCTCGCCATCGGTTTCCGCTTTGAGCCGTATCTCGCCCGGCCTGACCCAGGCGCTGTCGTCGCTGAAGTTGTCGACCTGCCAGGTGAACACGATCATCCGCTCGTCCCGCTCAACGTCGAGGATGGGAACGAGGTCGTCGCCTGGGTCTGTGACCTCATCCAGCCAGACGTCGATGTTCCCGCTGAAGGTTTCGACGGTGACGCCTCCCTGGGGGACGCCCCTGGCCAGCTGGTCGTAGTCGACAGACTCCACGTGCGGCTCGTTCGCCATGGCCGCGGCCACGCCGATGAGGACCGCCAGGCCACCGGCGGCCAGCGCGCCGAGGACGCCGCTGATGACGACGGTGGAGCTGGCTGCAGGGCCCGCCGCGGCGGAGAGCGCGAAGGGAGGGAAGCGGTCATGGAACGAGGCGAAGTAGCCGAGCACGCGGAAATACCAGCGGGTCACGCCGGTGACGAAACCGAACAGCCCGCGCGGGTAGCGTCCCGTGAAAAGGATCGCCCACCAGGAAAGGAAGACGACCACCACGACGCCGACCATGAGGAAGCTGAGCAGGATGAAGTGTGGGATCAGGAGGACGCCCTTCCAGAAGAAGACACGCCAGCGGCTGAGCTCGCCCTGGGGCGGGTCGTCGTACTCAAGGGTGACGGGGCTGGTGCCGGTATCAAAGCTCGGGAAGCGGTCGGTTAGCAGGAGCGCATACGACCATGCGCGGGCCTCGAAGCCGAATGCTCCGCTGTTCGCAGCGAAGAGCCAGCGCGGATAGCGCCGGCGGAGGAAGACGGTGAGCCACCCGGCCGGCATCGCGGCGTACTGGAGCGTCTGCACCAGGTAGAGGAAGAACCAGACGGGGATGATGAGGAAGCCGCGGAAAAACGTGCTCAGCCGGCTGAGGCGTTCGGGATAGGCGACCTCGAAGCGCATGGGGAATGGAGCGGAGGTCAGGGTTTCGGGTGGCGACGGTGGGGGAGGAGGTGGAGGAGACGGGGCCGAGTCCGGTGCGCTCCCCTGTGCTTGGGCCGCCAGCCCGGAAGGCGCGGCCTCGTGAGGTGGCTTTTGGCGGCCCAGGGCGCCCGGGTCGAAGAACGGCTGCGTTTCGGGAGACGCGTCAGGGCCCTCACCCGGGCTGGACATGGGACACCTCCAGCGGCGGGCCGGCCCCACCGCGTGCCAGTTTGACCGGCGCCCCGCACCGGGCGGCACGGGGCGCTAATGCACTAGTTCAGGCTGAAGGTCGGGTACTGGTCCACATGCATGTACATGTATGAGGTGACCCGCGTCTGCCAGCGCAGCCAGCCAACGATGAAGTTGTGCAAGCCTTCGGGAACGGACCCGGTGAAGAGGGCCACAAACCATGAGATGAGCACGCAGACTTCGGCGGCGATGGTGACGAACCAGAGGACGATGATCTGCGGAATCACCATGAGGATTCGGAAAAAGCAGGTGAGGCGGTTCCGGCCGTCCACCTGCCCATCGACTGCCACCCGCACGGGATAGGCGGGGTCATCTTCGAGGCTGAAAGGCGGGTAGCGGTCGGTGAGGAGCACAAGGTAGGCCCCGACCCGCGTCTGCCAGCGGAGAGCGCCGATGCTGAACTTGAGCATCCCTTCCGGGTACCTGCCGGTGAACAGGATCACCCACCAGGCGATGAACGTCACCACACTGGCGGCAAGCTGCACGAAATAGGAGACGATGTACTGCGGTATGGCGAAGATGATGCGCAGGAACACCGAAAGGCGGCTCTGTGGGGCTGCCGGGTCGGCGTCGAGCACAACTGGATAGGCTCCTGCAGCGCTTGCCATGCTCTGTCCCTCAATTCACGGCCGGGCGTCTGCCGCGCCCCGCGCCGGGGTCCCCGAGAATGGTCCCCACACCGCCACCAGGTTCCGCTCGACAGGTGCTAGCCGACGACGGCCAGCGAAGCTTTCATGATCGATTCCCAGATCCGGTTTCCATCAACGCCGCCGACGAGGTGCTCCCCGGCGCGCTCGGGATGCGGCATCATGCCGAGCACGTTGCCGCGGGCGTTGATGATGCCGGCGATGTTGTGGGCGCTGCCGTTGGGGTTGGCTTCCGGCGCCGGCCGGCCGGCAGCATCGACGTAACGAAACACCACCCGGCCTTCCTGTTCCAGGGCCGCCAGCGTGGCCTCGTCGGCGAAGTAGTTGCCGTCGCCGTGGCTAATGGGGATGCGCAGCACTTCACCTTCGCGGATCTTGCTGGCCCAGGGGGTGTGGCCCCCTTCGCGGCGCAGGTAGGTCCACTCACAGCGAAACTGGAGGCTGTCGTTGCGCATGAGCGCCCCCGGCAGCAGGCCGCTTTCGCAGAGGACCTGGAAGCCGTTGCAGATTCCAATGACCGGGCCGCCACGGCTGGCGAAGCGGGTGACCAGTTCCATGATGGGTGAGAAGCGCGCGATGGCGCCGCAGCGCAGGTAATCGCCGTAAGAGAAGCCGCCGGGAAGGACCACGGCGTCGTAGCCTTCAAGGCTGGTTTCGCGGTGCCAGAGGATGTCCGCCTCGCATCCCAGCACGTCTTTCAGGACGTGATGGCAATCCCGGTCGCTCCACGTTCCGGGAAAGCGGATGATGGCGAAACGCATGAACCCTCCGGCCTCCCGTTACTGCGCGCAGTATACCAACGCTAGATGTGCATCTGTCTACACGGTTTCCACGGATTGTGAGCGCGATGCGCCGGGATCTTCGGCCAGGCGGGCGATAACTGCAACCTCATCGACGGTAGCGGCGGGATACTCGATGCGCGGGTGATACACGGCGCGCAGGGTGGCCTTGAAACTGGCGGCCACCTGCTGGATCTCCTTCATGGTTATGTCGCATTCATCGAGCTGGCCTTCGGCGAGCCTTTCCGCGATCACGCTATCCACGACCTCGTCGATATGCGACTGGGCGCGCTCCTGCCGGGCGCGGATCACGGCCTCGCAGGAGTCGGAGAGCATGACGATGGCGGCCTCCTTGGACTGGGGCAGGGGGCCGGCGTAACGGAAGTCGCTGGCCGACACATCGTCGCCGTCCTGGATGGCGCGGCGATAGAAGTAGGTTACAAGGCGCGTCCCATGATGCTGGGGAATAAAGTCCCGCACCACCTGGGGCACGCGGTAGCGGCGCGCGATTTCGAGCCCGTTGGTCACGTGCTCGCGAATGAGCCGGGCGCTTTCGGCAGGGGGCAGGTCCGTGTGGGGGCTTGCCAGCCCATCGAGGGAGTTTTCAATGTAGTAGCGGGGCTGGGCGAGCTTGCCGATGTCGTGGTAGTGGGAACCGGCGCGCACCACAAGCGCATCGGCTCCGATACGTGTGGCGGCGCGTTCGGCGAGGGCGCTCACCATCATGCTGTGGTGGTAGGTACCGGGCGCCTCTTCCTGCAACCTGAGGAGAAGGGGATGGTCGGCCCTCACGAGCTCCATGAGCTGGAGCCTCGTGGTGACGCCAAGTGCCATTGAGAGCAAGACAAACACTCCCACAGCGAGCACGGCAGAAGCAGCGCCATTGATTCCCGCGGCCAGGCTCAACCAGCCGAGGTCTTCCACGGCGCGCATTTCGCCAAGCATCCAGAACGCTGCAAGCACAACCCAGGTCGCCCCGGAAACGGCAACGGCGGAGAAGGCGAAGCGGGAGAGCCTTTCGGCCCGGTAGACGGTCACGGCGCCCAGCAGCCCGCCGGCCGTGTAGGCGATGGCCAGCTCAAGCGCCTCAATTGGCCCGGTGAACGTTGCACCGGCTAGGTCTGGCGCGGTGATGCCGATGAAGGTTGCGAGCAGGCCCGTCACGACCGCTACCAGGGCGGCGAAGGAGAGGTCGGCGAACGAAGCGGTGACCATTGCCACCGCGGCCACAGGGATGGCGAAGACCAGGTAGTGATCGCCCCGCCCGGGTCCCACTTCGAGCAGGAGGAAGCGCACGGCCAGCAGTACCACCGCGGCGGTCAGCACGGTGACGGCCATTCTGCGGCCCGCGGGCGTGGGGAAGGGCTGCAGCTGAAAGACGAAGATGGCAAGCATGAGGCCCGCGCCGAGGGCGAAGAGGCCACCCCCCGCGACGTCGTACCAGTCGATGCCGGTCTCTATCAGGCCGGCGGCCTGGAGGGCTTCGATATCGGCCTCGGAGAGCGTTTGCCCTTCGGTAACAATGACCTGCCCCACGGCATAGGTCTGGTAGACGAGCGCCGTGGCTGCGCGAGCTTCGTCCCGGGCTCGCCGGGTTGCCTCTTCGTCCAGGCGCACGTTCGGAGCGACAAAGGCTTGCATGAGCTCGCGCAGGGCCGTCTGCTCCGCTGTTGAGGCGGGGGCGTTGGCGGGCGTGGCGAGGAACTGGTCGATGCGGGCTTCGATCTCGGAGTCCTTTACGCCCGCCTTCATGATTCCTTCGAGGGCGGACGCTGCCCGGGTCACGAAGGCATCGAACTCCGAACGCTCAATGGCTACCAGGCTGGTCCTGCCCGCCGCGGCGAGACCGGAGCCGCTGGCGAGCGCACCGATCTGAACCACCTGCTCCTGGCTGCTCAGGCCGGGTCGCATGCGAATGGCCCGCACTTCTTCGAGGAAGGCCTTCAGAGCGCTTGCCCGTTGCTGGGAAACAGCAGAATCGGGCGGGAGGTAGACACCGGGAACGTCGGCAGCGGCCTGGTCCCGGGCTGCGGCGGTCAGGGCATTTGAGGCATAGGTGACGCTCTCAGTCGCCTCGATGGTGCGCGGCGCAGCAGCTCCCACCTTGAGCTCGTCGCCAAAGGGAAAGACGGGCATTAGGAGGGGGGCAGAAACGAGCGCAATGGCGAGGCCGAACAGCAAAGCCGCAGCACGCGAGACCACGGGAAGGGGACGGCGACGGAACATGGGTCAATCCGATGATACCAGAGCCAACCGGGCCCCCGGCCGGGAGTGCCGGCCTACACTTCGCCGAGAATCTCGTTGAGGGCGCCGAGGCGTTCGACCACCAGGTAGCCGGCAGCCTCACGCGGGCGGCCGTTCCGCTGCAGGAGCACGGCACGGAGCCCGGCAGCCCGGGCCCCGGCGACGTCGGTCTCCACCCGGTCGCCCACGAAAAGCGCCTCGTGCGACTCCACGGCGAGTTCAGCGAGCGCCTTCTGGTAGATCCCGGGGTGCGGCTTCGCCAGTCCTACATCGGCCGAAGAGACGATGCAATCGAGGTAGCCGGCGAGCCCGAGCTGGTTCACCTTCACTTCCAGCAGCCGCGCGGGGAAGATGGAGTTTGTGACGATGCCGGTCCGGTAGTCCCTGTAGCGGAGAGAAGGAAGCAAGGCACGGGCGTCATCGTAGAC
>WBZY01000993.1_pt1 | contig 17188 bp, 14 predicted proteins | sample 5204191 | NCBI WGS metagenome assembly WBZY01 (sample SAMN12344363, study PRJNA552823) | activated sludge metagenome | biome: Activated sludge suspended growth; feature: Anammox Sidestream; material: Wastewater; isolation source: activated sludge from anammox sidestream of wastewater treatment...
AGGATGATTTTCATCAGGGCCTCGCTGTTGCGAATATTAACACGCAATCTGCAAAATTCGCGTTGAAGATCGCCGCTTATTTTAGACCGCCGTCAATTTGCAGATCTATCCGCCGCCTTCAAATTTCAGCAATCGCAGAACGTCCTCCAACGCGGCATTGAACAGTTCGTGCATGACCTCGTCGCTGGCGCGGTATTTCCCGCCGAATGACCCGTCTCCGTACACCTGGCGGGCGGTGGACGCGTCCATGACGGCGCGCGGCACGGACGGCGGGACTTTGTCCTCTTCGGGCAGGTCGCTGACGATGGTGAACGGGAAAGTCTCCAGCCAGTTGGCGTGCGACGGTTTGAGACCGTGTTTGACGGCGACCGCCTCCGTCGAATGGGAAGTCCACCAGTCGTACCAATTGAGTTTCAAGTCGGGCAGGCTGTTGTTGACCTCGTACAGGTGATTGCGCGCCGGGCTGTTCCCGCCATGACCGTTCAGGACGAGAATGCGGCGGAAGCCCTGTCCATGCGCGGAGCGGACGAGGTCTTCGACCGCGGCGATGAACGTGGAGACGCGCAGGCTCATCGTCCCGGGATATTTCAGGAAATAAGGCGAGACGCCGAAGTTCAGCGGCGGCGCGACGAGGACTCCCGTCTGCCGCGAGGCGGCGTCCGCGAGCGCGAGGGGGATCTTGATGTCGGTCAACAGGCTGAGATGGGCGTGTTGTTCGCACGCGCCGAGGACGAGGATGAGGCGGTCGTCCTGTTCGAGATATTTTTCAACGTCCATCCAGTTCAAGTCTTCGATGCGCATGGCTGCTCCAAAATCTGTACGCGGATTTGACGGACTCACACGGAGGAATTTAAAAATCCGTGAAAGTCCGTTCCTTTCGCGCCATCCGTGTACCGAAAAATGTTACGGCGGCGGAAGGGTGGGAGTCTCGGTCGCGGTGGGAGGCGGGATCGGGGTCTCGGTCGGCGGCTCGACGGGCGTCGAAGTCGGCGGGACGGGAGTCGGCGGCGGGGTATCCGTCGGCGGGATGGGCGTGTCTGTGGGCGGAATCTCCGTCGGCGGATTCGGCAGTTGCAGGTTCAGCAGGATGATTTTTTCCGCGGCCGCGCCGTTCGGGCCTTCGATCCGCAGGCGCAATCCGATGATGCCGTTTTGCGCCATGCTCAGGTCGAGCAAAGCCAGCAGCCCGCCGCGCACAGGCTGGCGTCCCTCGGCAACCAGGAACCAATTGTCGGGGTCGTCGCTGTGGGCGTAGTCCAGCGCCCAGCCGCGGAATCCGCCGGTGGCGTCCGCGACGCCGCGCACTTCCACGAGCGAATTGGTCACGACCTGGCCGTCCTTAAGATTGCCAAATTCCAAAATCGGATGCGGGTCGTCGGCGGTGCATTCGCGGTCGGGCGCGAAGACCGGTTCGCCAGCCGGGAGATCGTGGGCGGAGAGCCAGTTCCTCCCATCGGGACTTTGCAGCCACCTGCGTCCCCACGGATCGCTCACCTGGAACGCCAGAACCTCCTCGGCGAATTCGTCGCCGCAGGCCGCCGAGGCCTCGAGGCCGGACCATGAGTCGATCTTGATCTTGCGGAACAGGTCCTTGCCCGCGGGCAGCGGAGGCTGGTCGGCCGCGAAGTATTCCTGCCGCTGTCCGCCGCGGCACCACTGCGAGGGCCGAGTCCCCGAAGTGGCGCAGACCGTCTCCGTCACGATGCCGGGCGGCGGGATGAAGCCGCGCAGGTTGCCTCCGCTGACGATGGGCGCGGCATATTGCATGAACTGACTCCAAATCGGCGCCGCGCCGGTGGAGCCGGTGGTGTTGATCATCGGGCTGTAGTCCGCGTTGCCGACCCAGACGCCGGTCACGAGGTCGGGAGTGTAGCCGAGCGTCCAGTTGTCGAAGACCAGCTGCGCCGCGTCCCCGCGCGGGGTCCCGCTGGTGCCGGTCTTGGCGGCCGCGGGGAAGGGCAGGTTCAATACCGAGTTGTAACCGAACATCCACGAGCGCGCCTCGTTATCCGAAAGGATGGACGAGATCAGGAAGGCGTGTTCGGGGCGGATGACCTGCTCGCCCACGACGGGTTTGTATTCGTCAACCACTTTGCCGTTGAGGTCGGTGATCTTCAGGATGGCGACGGGCGGGGATTTCCGCCCCTCGTTCGCGAAGACCGAGAAAGCGGACGTCATCTCGAGCAGGCTGACTTCGCCGCCGCCGAGCGTCAACGCGAGACCGTAGTCGGGCGCGGTCAACGAGGCGATGCCCAGCCGTTCGGCCATGGCGATCATCCCATCCTTCTCCGGGGTGGCCGGGTCGTCGTACACGCCGACGAATTGCAGGGTTTTGACCGCCGGGACGTTGAACGAGTTCGCCAGCGCCACGCGGGCGGTGACGGGACCGTGGAATTTGCCGTCGTAGTTCGAGGGGATGTACGGCGGACGCGAGTCGGCCGCGAGTCCCGAGGGCGGGAACTCGCTCGGCACGTCCCAGATCAACGTGGAGGGCGTCCAGCCCTTTTCGAACGCGGCGGCGTAGGTGATGGGTTTGATGGACGAGCCAGGCTGGCGCGTGGCGCTGACGGCCATGTTGATCTGTCCGCTGATCTCGACGTTGTTGAAATCCGCCGAGCCGACCATGGCGAGGATCTCCCCGGTGGCGGGGCGGACGGCGACCAGCGCGCCGTTGCGGGCGTTGTTGGCGGCGAGCGCGGCGACCTGCTCGGAGACGATGCGCTGGGCCTCGTCCTGCAATTGGGGGTCGAGCGTGGTGGTGACGGTGAAGCCCGAGCGGTAGATGGTCTGCGCGTCGTATTTGCTTTCGAGGATGCCGCGCACATAGTTCACCCAGTGCGGGTACCGCATGTCGAAGTTGAGCGGCGGGAATTGATAATTGCGGATCTCTTCCGCGGCGCCGGTGGCGGCCGGCGCGTCCATGCAGACGCGCTGCGCGCTGTTGCTGACCTTGATGCAGTTCCTGTCCTGGCTGAGGATGAATATCAACACCAGCGCCTGCTCGTGCCGCTTCAAGGCGGCGTCGCGGTTGGCGTAAATGTCGTAGACTGCGGGCGATTGCGGAAGCCCCGCGAGGAAGCTGGCCTGGGCGAGGGTCAACTTGTCTGCGGTGGTGTGGAAGTACGTCTCGGCCGCGGCTTCGATTCCGTAGGCGAGGTTGCCGTAATAGATTTCGTTCAGGTAGAGTTCGAGGATCTGGTCTTTGGTATAACGCCGCGTGATCTCCGCCGCGAGGACGATCTCGCGCGCTTTGCGCTTGACCGTCCGCTGGGCGCGCTCTTCGGGCGAGAGCAGCAGCGCCCGCGCCAATTGCTGCGTGATGGTGGACGCGCCGCCTCCCTCCCCGCCGGTGCGGTAGTTGTCCCACAGGGCGCGGGCAATGGCCCACGGGTCGAAGCCCGGATGCTCGTAGAAGTCCTTGTCTTCGACGGCGATGGTGGCCGCGACGACGGCCGGGGAAATTTTGCTGAGCGGGACGTAGGTGCGGCGTCCCGCGCTGGGATCGAGGATCTCGTAAAGGACGGCGCCGTTGCGGTCCAGGATGCGCGTGGTCTCGAACTGCGAAGCGCGCGACTGCAAGTCCGCCACGCTGGGAAGCGTGCGCGCGATGGAGTAGTAACTGAGGACGGCGATGGTGACCGCGAGCAGCGCGAGCAGCGCCGCCGCGAACAAACCGCCGATCAAACCGTAGGCGGCGCATCCCAGCGCGCGGCGCGTATCGAAAGGCGGACGCGACGGAGGCTGCCGATCGGCCTCCGTCCAGCGCGCGGCGTTCGGCGTGGACGCAGGCGGAGGCGCGGACGGAGGCGGAGGAGGGACGGGCTGGTACGCGGCCAGGGTGACGCGCGTCCCATCCGGGTCGGTCTCCTCCACGCGGGGAGGGAGGGGCATGTTGTCGGCGTCGAGGCGCGGGCGGGGAAGCGGTCCCTCATAGACGCGCGGCCGCTGTCCCGTAGCATGATGCGGCGTGATGTCGTCGCGGGTCTCTTCTTCGGAGTTCAGCAGTCTGCGGATTCGTTCGCGTTCGCGGTCGTCTTCAGTCATGGGAATTTCCGTCTACCGATCAGTAAGGTTTTCATTGCGGTTTAGACGCCACCAGGACGGTCAGAGTTCCACGCATGAGCGTTTCGTCTTTCTGGTTCTTCACATCCAGCGCGACGAGCGCCTGTCCGCCGCCGATGCGCGGCATGGCTTTCAATTCTTTGACTTCCATCTCGACGCGGAGCGTGTCGCCGATGAAAACGGGTTTGACGAATTTCCATTCGACGATCTCGCGGAAGGCCAGCACCGTGCCTTCGAGGACGCCCGTCCGCATGAGCAAGCCGACCGCGATGGACAGTCCCAGCAGCCCGTGCGCGATGCGCTGGCCGAACTGTGTGCCGGCCGCGAAGGCCGCGTCGGTGTGAATCTGGTTGTAGTCGCCCGTCAGCCCGGCGAAGGTCATAATATCGCCCTCGGTCACGGTGCGCCCGACGCTGGCGATCTTCTGTCCGACGGAAAATTCTTCAAAGTAAAGTCCTGGCATGGGAGTCTCCTGGTTTGGTAGTCGAGTAGTCGAGTAGTCGGGTAGTCGGGTAGTCGAGTAGTCTGATAGTCGGGTAGTCTGATAATTCGACCACGTGACCATCCGACCATTCGACCACGCGCCCATTCGACCACGCGACTATCGGACCACACGACCATTCGACCATCAGACCAAATTATATCTGCTAAAATACACCCATGCGCGACTGGAACCTCGCCCTCGGCGACCCACTCCATCTAACCCTCGCGGCGGACTTTCGCTTCGGCGGCGCGGACTATCTCAACGACCACGTTTGGGAACTCGACTTCGCTTCGGGCGAGCCGCGCGCCCTCTCGCTGCACACCACCTTCGGCCTGCGCGCCCGCTCGATGCGCGTCTTCCCCCGCTTCCGCGAGGGCCGCGTCGCCGCGGCCGACCCGGCGCAATTTCCCCGCGCGCCGCGCCTGAAAAAATTCCGCCCCAACTTCCTCGAACTCGAATTCTCCCCGCTGACCGATCTCGACGTGACCGCCGAGTTTTGGGCGGCTGGCTCGCAGGTCGTCGCGGGACGCTACACCCTCGTCCAGCGCGGCGCGAAACCGCGCAAAGTCAACCTCGAACTGTGCGCTGTCCTCGCCCCGCTCGACGGACAAGCCTTCTTCGCCGCGCAATCGCAGATGGTGCACGTCATCACCGGGACGACGGGCGGACTCGCCCCGCTTCTCTACATGACGGGCGGACCGGCCGCCATCTCCGCGCCCTATCCCGCGCTGACGGTGGAACTCGACCTCAAGCCCTCCGCCCCGCGCCAGGTCTCCTGGGCGCTGGCCGCGTTGACCGCCTCCGGGCCGTCCTTCGAACTGGCGCGCAAAACTGTGGCGCGTCATTGGGAGGCCGAAACCGCCCGCATCGAGATGACCGCCGAATCCCAAACCGTTGACATCGAAACCGGCAACCCCGATTGGGACGCGGCCTTTGCCCTCGCGCAAACCGCCGCGCTGCGTTCCTTCCTCCCGGCCGGAGAGACGCTCCCCTGCCCGTCTTTCGTCCTCGCCCGCGCGCCCGATCGCGGCTTCTCGCCCAAAGGCGACGGGAGCGACTATCCCCTCGGCTGGTCGGGACAGAGTCCGCTCGAGGCGTACTACCTCGCCAGTCTCCTGCCCGGCGCGCCGCAGCACGCCAAAGGTCTGCTCCGCAACTTCCTCTCCACGCAGGCCGAAGACGGCTTCGTCGACGCGCGCCCCGGCCTCGCAGGTCAGCGCGCGAAGATGCTGTCCGCGCCGCTGCTGGCGTCGCTGGCGTGGCAGGTCGGCCAGTCCACGAACGACGAGGCCTTCCTCGCCGAGGTCTTTCCGCCCCTGCTGAAATTCTTCTGGAACTGGTTCTCGCCCGCGCACGACCGCGACCGCGACGGCCTGCCCGAATGGGACCACCTCCTCCAAACGGGCTGGGACGAGAATCCCCTTTTCGACATTTGGAATCCCGCCTCGCAGGGCGTGGATATCAACACGGTGGAAAACCCCGGCCTCTACTCCATGCTGGCGCGCGAAGCCGCCTGTCTCATCCTGATGGCTGAAAGACTCGGGCGCGTCCACGAAGTCGCGCTGGTCAAGCGCCAGGCCGAACGTCTCGACGAGATCGTCGCCGCGGGCTGGGACGAACGCGCCGCCCTCTACCGTTACCGCGACCTCGCCACCCATCTCAGCCCGGCAGGCGCGGTCATCGCCAGCGGCCCGGGCGGAAAACCGCTCAAACCGAAGGCCGTCTTCGAGCAGCCCGTCCGCCTGCTGATCGAAGCGCAGACTGACAACCCCGCGGCCAAACGTCCGGCCGCCCGGCTCGCCGAGTTCGCCACCAAGCCACCCGTCGAGATCATCGCGCCCGAAGCGTTCCAATGGCGAAGCGGCGGCCTGGTCGCGGCCAGCCGAACCGTCTTCACCCGCCTCGGCCGCGTGGAAGTCCTCGGCCTCACAGCAAAAGACAAAGTCGTCGTCAAATCTGTGGACCTGACCGCGCAGGACCAGACGCTCCTCCTCCCGCTCTGGGCGGGACTGCCCGACCAGCAGCGCGCCCAGACGATGATCGGACGCGCCCTGCTGGACGCTGCGCGCTTCGACCGGCCGTTCGGCCTTCCCGCCCTCGCCTCTCCCTCCGACCCCGCAGCGGACTCGGTTTCCTCCAGCGTTCACCTGCCCTTCAACCACCTCGTCGGCGAGGGATTGCTCGCCTACGGGTTCCGCGTCGAGGCCGCGCGCCTCGTGGAACACATCATGGCCGCGGTCGTGAAGAACCTTAAAGAGACGCGCGCCTTCCACCAGCGTCACCACGCGCAGACGGGCGCGCCGCTCGGCGAGCGTCACGCGTTGACCGGCCTCGCGCCGCTCGGACTCTTCCTGCAAACCCTGGGCGTGACGATCCTCTCCGCCACGCGCGTCCGGCTCGAAGGGCGGAACCCCTTCCCGTGGCCGATGACGATCCGCTACCGCGGCCTCGTCGTGAAGCGCAGCGCGGACTCGACGGAGGTCGTCTTTCCAAACGGCAAATCTGTCACGGTGACGGACCCGCGTCCATGCGAGGTCAGCCAGCAGGCTTCGTCGGAATAAAATCCCCGGCCGCGAATTCCACGCCCCGCGCCGGCAAACTGCGCGGCAGGTTCTGACAGAGGCGTTCCGCCTGCGCCGCAAAACGGAAAGCGCCCTGTAAAACTTAAAATTTTCCCAATTTTGGCGATTCCGAACGGAGTCGCTTTTTTTCATGTTACAATTTTTTTCGTCCCATATATGGCGGCTCGACGAAATTCCAGCGTGCGTCCGCCATAAGTAGCGATTGTCTCTACATCTTCATTTTCAATACGGAGACGAACAGAGCAAACCATTCTTTAAGAAAGTGTCTGAAGACTTGGGCGCAGAGTACGCGCCAAAACGGTTTTTCAGGCGCTCTCCAACGAAAGGAGGTAATCCCCATGACGAACGCCAGGAGAACTGTCGTCGCGGCCGCGTTGGGAGAGTGCGTGCATGTGGCGGGAGTGATGAACTTCCTCCGTTTGGCGGAAGCGGCCGGATGGCGGACCGTGTTCCTCGGCCCGGCGGTCGCGACGGAAGACGTCCTGGCCGCCGCGCGGCGCGAGGACGCGGACCTGGTCGGCGTGTCGTACCGCCTGACGCCGGAGACCGGCGAACGCCTGCTGGGAGAATTCGCCGAAGCCGCGGATGAACTGCGCGAGAGCGGAGTCCGCTTTGCCTTTGGAGGCACGCCGCCGGTCGCCGAACGGGCGAAGGCGTTGCAGTTCTTCGAGCGCGTCTTCGACGGCAGCGAACCGGTCGAGGCCGTCCTCGGCTATCTCAAAGGTCAGAACATCGCGGGGGAATCAAGTCAACAATTTCCGCAGACCGCGATCGAGCGCATCCGCTGGAAATCGCCGTACCCGATCCTGCGGCATCACTTTGGTTTACCCACAATGGAGGACACGCTGGCGGGCATCGAAAAGATCGCCGAGGCGCAGGCCCTCGACGTGATCTCGCTCGGCATAGACCAGGACGCGCAGGAAAACTTCTACCATCCCGAAAGGCAGGACCCGCGCAGAAAAGGCGCGGGCGGCGTCCCCGTCCGCTCCGAGGCGGACTACCGCGCGCTGTACGCGGCCAGCCGCCGCGGCAACTTCCCGCTCCTGCGCGCCTACTCCGGCACGGACGATTTCATCCGCCTGGCCGAAATGTACGCCGACACGATCCACATCGCCTGGTGCGCCATCCCGCTCTTCTGGTTCAACCAGATGGACGGGCGCGGCCCCTGGGACCTGGAAGGCTCGATCCGCGAACACCAGCAGGTCATGCAGTGGTACGGCGCGCGCGGCATCCCCGTCGAACTCAACGAGCCGCATCACTGGGGCATGCGCGACGCCTCCGACGCGGTCTTCGTCGCCGCGGCGTTCCTCTCCGCGTACAACGCGCGCGCCTTTGGCGTGCAGGATTACATCGCGCAGATGATGTTCAACAGCCCGCCCGGTCTCAGCGACAAAATGGATCTGGCGAAAATGCTGACGGTGATGGATCTCATCACCCCCCTGGCCCTCACCCCCGCCCCCTCTCCCAGAGGGAGAGGAGAAAACGGCTTCCGCATCTGGAAGCAAACCCGCATCGGACTGCTTTCGCATCCCCTCGACCCCGAAGCGGCGCGCGGCCATCTGGCCGCTTCCACCTACCTGCAGATGTCGCTGCGTCCGCACATTTACCACATCGTCGGTCACACCGAGGCGGATCACGCCGCGACCGCGGACGATGTGATCGTCGCCAGCCGCGTCGCGCGCCGCGCCATCGAAAACGCGCTGGGCGCGCCCGACCTGACCGCCGACCCGATCGTCGCCCGACGCCGCGCGGAACTCACCGCCGAGACGAACGCCATCCTCGACGCCATCCGCGCCCTCGCGGGACCCGACGCGGCCGACCCGTTCACGGACGCCGCGACCCTCGCCCGCGCGGTCACATTGGGCATCCTCGACGCGCCGCAGCTGGTCAACAACAAATTCGGGCGCGGGGAAGTCCGCACGCGCATCGTGGACGGCGCCTGCGTCAGCGTGGACGGGACGGGGAATCCCATTTCGGAGCGCGAACGGATCGCAAAATTAATATGATCGTCATCGTCGTCACAGGAATCCGAAAGTTCTACTTTCGGAGTTGAAGACCCGAAGGAGACTTACATGACTCGCAAACACACTGTCATCGGCGCGGGCCACGGCGGAAAAGCCATGGCCGCGCATCTGGCGTTGATGGGATTCTCCGTCACGCTATTCAACCGCACCGCCTCGCACGTGGAGATCATCAAAAAGCGCGGCGGCATCGAACTGGACAGCCAGGATGAAAGCGGGCCGCGCGGCTTCGCCAAACTCGCCAAGGTCACGTCCGATATCGGCGAGGCGCTGGAGCAGGCCGAGGTAATCCAAGTGGCGCTGCCCTCCTCCGCCCACGCGGACATCGCCGCGGCGGCCGCGCCGCATTTGAAGGACGGACAGGTCGTCATCCTGCACCCGGGCCGCACCTGCGGCGCGCTCGAATTCGTCAAAGTGATACGCGACCGCGGCTGCGCGGCCGACGTCACCGTGGCCGAGGCGGAGACCTTCATCTACGCCTCCCGCTCCGACGGTCCCGCGCAGGCGCGTATTTTCCGCATCAAGGAGGCCGTGCCGCTCGCCGCGCTCCCCGCCAGCCGCACCGCTCAGGTTTTGGAAGTCATCCACGAAGCCTATCCCCAGTTCATTGACGGGGTGGATGTGCTCAACACCGGCCTCAACAATATGGGCGCCATCTTCCACCCCGCGTTGACGCTGTTGAACGCCGGCTGGATCGAATCCACGCACGGCGATTATCAGTTCTATATTGACGGCGTGACGCCCTCGGTGGCGCGCATGTTGGAGGTGCTGGACCGCGAACGCGTGACGGTGGCTTCGGCGCTCGGCATCCGCGCCCGCACCGCGCTGGAATGGCTGAGGCTGGCCTACGCCGCGGAGGGAGAAGACCTCTACGAAGCCATCCACAACCAGCCCGGCTATTACGGCATCAAAGCGCCGCCCACATTACAGCACCGCTATCTCTTCGAGGACATCCCGATGAGCCTGGTGCCGATCGCCTCCATCGGCAAAAGATACGGCGTGGCCGTCGGCGCCATGGAGAGCGTCATCAAGATCGGCAGCATCATCCATCGCACCGACTATTGGAGGCGCGGGCGGACCGTGGAAAAGCTGGGACTCGAACAATGGAGCGTGAGCGAATTGACGCGCTTCGTGCAGGAAGGCGTGATCGAGTAACGGAAAATTTCTTTAACGCGATGGAAGATCTCATAAAATCAGGGCGCTTCATTCTTTGTGCGCCTTTGTGACCCTTTGTGTTTAGGCTCTTTTCCGTAATTGTGAAAGAGCCGGAAAGGAAAAACGAATGGCTGGAATCGCAGGGATCGCCCAACCCGGGCAAAGCGAACTTGTCAACCAAATGCTGGATCGAATGGCGCATCGCGGTCCCGACTGGCGCGCTGTGCGCGAGGAGGACGGCGTCACCTTCGGCGCGCTCGGTTTGGACATTCAAACGCAGGACCTGGACGCGTTGAAATCGAACGGACTCGTCCGCGACCGCGCCGGCAGGGGACGCTTCGCCCAGGCGCAGGCAAACTCAAACGGCTTCGCCCTCAAACGCGACGCGCTGGGCGTGCGGCCTCTTTATTACGGCTGGACCTCGGAAGGCGCATTGTGCTTCGCGTCCGAGGTCAAAGGCCTGCTGGCCGCCACGCGCGACGTCCACGAAATGCCTCCCGGCCACACCTTCGACGGCGCTCGCCTGAGCAGGAATTCCGAAATCGCCGTTCAACCATCCGATATGGACGCGCCGGAAGTCATGGCGCGTGAACTGCGCCGGCGGTTGGAGCGATCCGTTCAAGCGCGAATCGGCGACGGGAACGTCGGCGCGTGGCTCTCCGGCGGGATCGACTCGAGCGCTCTGGCCGCGCTGGCGCGTCCGCTTGTGGGCGCGCTCCACACCTTCGCGGCCGGGCTGCCGGGCGCGCCGGACCTCGAGTTTGCGCGCCTCGCCGCCGACTTCATCCGCTCCGAGCATCACGAACGCGTCGTCCAGCCGGAAGAGATTCCCGCCGTCCTGCCAGAGGCGATCCACGCCCTCGAGTCGTTCGACGCGCTGCTGGTACGATCCAGCGTAATGAATTACCTGGCGGCCGAGAGCGCGTCGGATTATGTTCCGGCCGTTTTTTCGGGCGAGGGCGGCGACGAGTTGTTCGCCGGGTATGAATATCTGAAGGAACTTCCCCCGGCCGGCCTCCCCGAGGAACTCATAGATATCGTCAACCGTTTACACAACACCGCCTTGCAGCGCGTGGACCGGTGTTCGTCGGCTTTCGGGATGGTGGCCTACGTCGGCTTTTTGGATTCCGAGGTGGTCGAATACGCCTTGAAGATCCCCGCCGGGCTGAAGATCCGCAACGGCGTGGAAAAATGGGTCCTGCGCGAGGCTATGAAGGACGCGCTGCCCGGTCCGATTTTGCGTCGTCCCAAGGTAAAATTCTGGCAGGGCGCCGGCGTGGAAGATTTTCTGGAGAAATACGCCGATGAAAAGGTCAGCGACGCGGATTTCGAGCGCGAGCGCGGCCTGCCCGACGGCAGCCGCCTGAATTCAAAAGAAGAGATCCTCTATTACCGCATCTTCCGTGAATATTTCGGCGAATTTGACGACCTGTCCTGGATGGGACGCACCAAAAGAACACAGGCATCATAGGAGGCCGCAATGATCGAATTCGACTGGAACTCTTTCGTCTTTCTCCCCCTTCTCGTTTTTGCCGCCCGCATCGCCGACGTGACCCTCGGCACCATCCGAATCATCTTCACTTCGCGCGGCAGGAAGACCATCGCGCCCCTGCTCGGCTTCGTGGAGGTCTTCATCTGGGTGAGCGTCATCGCCGAAGTCACGCGCGGCGCGCACAATATCGTCGCATACCTGGCCTATGCCGCCGGGTTCGCCGGCGGCACCTTCGCGGGGATCTGGATCGAGGAGCGGATGGCGATCGGGAGTCTCGTCATCCGCGCCATTTTGCCGGAAAGCCAGGCCGGGCTGGAAGACGAGTTGCGCGCGGCCGGGTACGGAGTCACCAGCGTGGACGCGCACGGCGGCAAAGGACCGGTCAAACTCGTTTATACTATCGTCAACCGCAAGGACCTGCCCAATGTGATCGAGGCCATCCACAAAACGCACCCCAAAACTTTCTTCACGGTGGAGGAATTGCGTTCGGTGGAACAGGGCGTATTTCCCGTCCGCCTGGGCTTCCGCCAGGATACGTTCTTCGGCAGGAAGTCGAAATAACATGGAATTCCAGATCTCGCATATCATCTCGAACATCCCCGCCTCCAGCGCGGAGACTTCCAGCCTCCTGCCGCTGCTGCTGGCGTTGGCGATCCTGGTGGGCAGCGCGAAACTGGCCGGCGCGCTATCCGTCAAACTGGGACAGCCGGCAGTCCTGGGCGAACTCCTGGCCGGGCTGATCCTCGGTCCCACCGTAATAGACATCTTCCATCTTCCTTTCCTGGAAGACCCTTCCGGCCTCACCCAACACACAGTTTTTCAACTTTCCCAACTGGGCGTGATCTTTCTGATGTTCTCCGCGGGGCTGGAAGTGGAACTCAGCGACCTGCGAAAAAGCGGACGGCCCGCGTTTCTGGCCGGCCTGTTCGGCATGTTGCTGCCGATCATACTGACCGCCTTCGCCGCATTGCCGTTCGAGGCATCCATCAATTCATCCATCCTTTTGGGAATCGTCCTCGCCGCGACCAGCGTGAGCATCTCCGTGCAGACGCTGGTCGAGCTGGGACGCCTGCGCACTCCTGAGGGAATGGCCCTGCTGGGCGCGGCCGTGGTGGACGACGTGCTGGTCCTTTTGGGATTGTCAATTTTCGTCAGCCTCTTTGCCGGCGGAGGCGATAGCAGCCTGACCGTCGTCATCCTTCGCATGGCGCTCACCCTCGCGGCCTCCGGCGCGATCGGGTATTTCATCCTGCCCAAACTCGCGGACTGGAGCAGCGCTCTGCCGGTCAGCCAGGGCATGATGGCGCTGGTCATCGTCGCGGCTCTCATGTTCGCGTGGAGCGCGGAATTTGTGGGCGGCATCGCCGCGATCACCGGAGCCTTCATCGCCGGCGTGGGACTGGGGCAGACGCATTGGCGCGAGGAGATCGCGCGCGACCTCCAGACCATGAACTACGCCTTCTTCGTCCCGCTCTTCCTCGTGGGAGTCGGACTGCAGGCCAACGTGCGGAATCTCGACTTCGGCATCCTGCCGCTCGGACTGACGCTGGTCGCGATCGCGGTCGCGTCGAAGATCCTCGGCTGCGGACTGGGCGCGCGGCTGGGCGGCTTCACCAACCGCCAGTCGCTGCGCGTGGGCGTGGGCATGATCTCGCGCGGCGAGGTCGGTCTGATCGTTGCCGGCGTGGGAGAGGGACTGGGACTGCTCACCGAACAGGAATTTACCGTGATCGTTCTCGTCGTGCTGATCACGACATTCATCACCCCACCCCTGCTGCGGTGGGCATTTGGAGGCGAAAAGTCATGAGCAAAATGATCATCCTCGTCATGGCCGACGGAGGAAAGGCCAGCGACGTCCTGCAAACGTGGGCGCAAGCCGGGGTCTCCGGCGCCACCATCCTCGACAGCAGCGGCATCGGGCGTCAATTGGCCGCCCGCGACGACCTGCCTCTGATCCCTTCCATCCGCGCCGTATTGCGCGCGCAGGAACGCACCCATCGGACAATCATCAGCGTCGTACCGGATTCATTCGACCTCCCGGCCCTGATCCGCGCGACGGAAGCAGTGACGGGATCGCTGGCCGCGCCGCACACCGGCATCCTCATCGTGCTGCCGGTGGCCGAAGTCTACGGACTGCGGGAAAACGAATCCCTGTTCAGCGAATGACCGCATCCCAACTCGACGCGGACCGCCGGCAATCTCGACTTTTGCGATAATCACGCTATAATCAAAACATATTGCGAGGAGTCAACTATGATGACTACCCCCATCCGTCGCCTATTGTTAGCCGTCGTCCAGGAACAGGACCTCGACGAGGCCACGCGCGCGCTGACGGAAGCCGGCGCGCCGGTCACCTTCCTTTCCAGCGCGGGAGGCTTCCTCGGCCGGCGGAACGCCACGCTGCTGGTCGGGCTGCCGCTCGACAGCGAAGAGCGCGTCCTCGAAATCCTGCGCCGCGTCTGCCGCCAGCGCGTGGAATATTTAACCCTGCCGATGGAAGGCACGCCCCTGCCCCTGCCCGCGCCCGTCCCGGTCACCGTGGGCGGCGCCATCGTAATGGCCTTGCCGGTGGAACGATACGAGGAAATTTAAACGCGGCACGGATTGAAGGAGACGCAACCATGAAAATGATGATCGTCATCGTCAAAGACCACGACGCCGACCCAGTGACGCAGGCGCTCACCAACGAAAATTTCCGCGTCACGCGCGTCGCCTCCACAGGCGGATTCCTGCGCTCCGGCGTGGCTACTCTCCTGATCGGCGTGGAAGACGCGGACGTGGACGCGGCCATCCGCGTCCTGCGCGGCGGCCTCAGCGAGAGCAAGGCAGGCGAAAAGCGCGCCACATTATTCGTCGTACCAGTAGACCGATATGAACAGATTTAATTCCCTGCTCGCATCATTCCTCCTCTTTGGGATTTTACTCGCCGCCTGCGCGCCCCAACCCGCGCAGACTTCCACTCCCGACGTGAACGTCATCGTCGCGCAGACCATGGCCGCGCTGACGGCGGTCCCGCCCGCCGTGACCGATCCCGCTCCACAGCCAGCCGCCAGCCTGCTCCCGCGCTCCCTCTACTTCCTCGCCCCCGACGCGGCCGCGCACGAGCAACTCTTCCGCCTCGCGGCTGACGGCGCGACGCGGACGCAGCTCACCTTCGAGCCGGCCAACGTGACCGCCTACGACGTGAATCAAAACGACGGGCGCGTCGTCTACATTTCCAACAACCAATTGCTGATCGTCAACGCCGACGGCTCGGGCCGGCAAACGCTCCTCGACGGCGGCGCGCAGGACGCCAACAACCCGTTCCTGAACGCCGTCCAGGGCGCGGCCTGGTCGCCAGACGGAGAGACCATCGCTTACGGTTTCGGCGGACTCAACCTGTACTCCGTCGCGACCGGCGTCTCGAACCGCGTCCTCGACAACAAAATCCGCGCTGTGGATGACCAGTTCAAATTCCCCGACGAACTCTACTGGCCCGACCGCTTCTCCCCCGACGGGACAAAACTGCTCATCACGCTCGGCTACTACGAGGGCGCGTCCGCGGCCATCTATACGCCGGCGGGCAACTCGCTCACGCGGCTGAGCGGCGCGGAAGGCGCGCTGATCTGCTGCAACGAGGAAGAATGGACCGCCGACAGTTCGGCCCTCTACGCGGCCAACCCCTCGATGGGCATGTTCAACTCGGGATTGTGGCGCATCGACGCGTCCACCGGGCAGGTGACCACCCTCATCCCCGGCGACGCGGGGAACGGCTCCTTCAACTTCGCCGACGCCCCCTTCCTCGCCCCAGACGGGTGGCTGTACTTCTTCTTTGCCAGCCGTCCCGCGGCCAACGAGACCGGCGGACGCGAAGCCCTGCAACTCGTCCGCGCCTCGGCTGACGGGGCTGCCGGCCGCTCGACGCTCCTCCCCGACGTCTTCGACAAGATGACCGAGGCCCTGTGGGCGCCCGACGCGAGTTTCGTCATCGTCGCGTCCGCGGTCAACGAACAGATGTACCTGGGCGGGCAGGCGGAACTCGTCTATGTGGACGGCCGCCCGCGCGTCACGCTCGTCCCGTACGCCCGGGCAATGAAATGGGGACCGTGAGACGCGGTCCCCATCCTGTTAAAACTGAGCGAGCGCGGCGTCCGCTAGAATAGTCCCTCCAGATATTGCTTCGTCCGCTCGTGCCGGGGGTTGGAGAAGACCTCTTTCGCCGGGCCGGATTCGATCACTTCGCCCATATACATATAGATTATATAATCCGCCAGGCGTCTGGCCTGCCGCAACGTATGCGTCACAATGACAGTGGTATATTGCTGCTTCAGTTCCAGCAGGCGCGCCTCGATGTTCTGCGAGGAGATCGGGTCGAGCGCGGAGGTCGGTTCGTCGCCGAGGATGATCTCCGGCTCCACCGCCAGCCCGCGCGCCAGGCAGAGACGTTGCTGCTGTCCGATGGAGAGGGAGGTCGCGGGGTCGTGCATCCGCTTTTTCACTTCCTCGTACAGGCCCGCGATCTCCAGGTAATGCCGCGCCGCCGCCTTGTATTCCTTGCGGTCTTTCTTCATTTTGTGCAGGCGCATTCCATAGGTCACATTATCGTAGATGGACATCGGCAAAGGCGAGGGACGCTGCGCCAGCAATCCCACCGTCTTGCGGACTTCGGTCACGTCCACATCGCGGTCGTAGATGTTCTGTCCGTCCACCCGCACTTCGCCGGTGAGGCGCGCGTTCTCGGTCAGTTCGAAGAAGCGGTTGAAGGTCTTGAGCAGGGTGGTCTTGCCGCATCCAGACGGTCCCATGACGACCGTCACCTGCCTCCGGGGGATTTCGATGTTGATCTCCTTCAACGCCTGCTGTTTGCCGTAAAAGGCGTTGAGATTGTTGACTTGAATATGAGCGTCCATAAATTTTTCCTTTTTGACCGTGGGGCGGATTAGTAATCCGCCCGCGCTGCGCGCCTACTTGACCGTGTAGCGGTTGAGGCGGCCAGACAGGAACCGCGCCCCGAAGCTGACCGCCAGCACGATGATCGTCAAAATTAACGCCGCGGCGTATCCGCGCTCGCGGACTTCGGCGTAGGGGGAGCCGAGTTGGAAGAAGACCGCCAGCGGCAGCGACGCGGTGGGACGCATCAACGAGGTGGGGATGCGGTCCGTGTAGCCCGCAGTGAACAGGACCGAGGCCGCGTCGCCAATGCCGCGTCCGAACGCCAGCAAAATGGCGGTGACGATTCCGGGCAGCATCTGACGCGTCACCACGCTCAAGGCCACTTCGAGTTTGGTCGAACCCAAGGCCAGCGCGGCCTGCTCCAGGTCGGCGGGCATGCGGCGGATGACCTCGTCCATGGCGCGGGTCATAATGGGAAGTTCCACCAGCGCCAGCACGACGATTCCCGCCAGCAGGGAGG
>WBZY01000856.1_pt1 | contig 17164 bp, 17 predicted proteins | sample 5204191 | NCBI WGS metagenome assembly WBZY01 (sample SAMN12344363, study PRJNA552823) | activated sludge metagenome | biome: Activated sludge suspended growth; feature: Anammox Sidestream; material: Wastewater; isolation source: activated sludge from anammox sidestream of wastewater treatment...
GACCAGGTTCAGCGACGGCACCACCGCGCTCGCCATCTGCAGGATGATGGACGCGGAGATGTAGGGCATCACGCCGAGCGCAAACATGCTCATGCGCTCGAGCGCGCCGCCCGAGAACATGTTGAACATCGACAGGATGGTGCCGGACTGCTGCTGGAAGAAGCGGGCCATCGCCTGCGGATCGATGCCGGGGACGGGGATGAAGGTACCGATGCGGTAGACGACCAGCGCGCCGGCCAGGAACAGCAGGCGCTGCCGCAGCTCGGCAAAGCGTGTCGCTTCCGATAGTGCTGCAGCCGGATTGACCAGACCGCCTTTTGCCACGTCCTTGCCTCGTCCTGTCCCTGGTGCAGCCCTTGGACCGGGCCGCCGTCAAATCATTCCTGGATGGAACCGCCGGCAGCCTCGATCGCCTTGCGGGCACCGGCCGTCAGGCCGAGGCCGCGCACGCGCACGGGCTTCGCGAGAGTCCCTGAAAGCACGACCTTCGCGCGCAGCGCCTGCTGGTGCACGATGCCGGCACGCTTCAGTGCATCGAGGTCGACCACGTCATCGGCCGGGATCGCCAGCTCGTGCAGCCGCACTTCGGCAGTCTCGGCAGCCTTGGCCGAGATGAAGCCGATCTTCGGCAAGCGGCGCTGCAGCGGCATCTGGCCGCCCTCGAAGCCGACCTTGTGGTAGCCACCAGCCCGCGCCCGCTGGCCCTTGTGGCCGCGGCCGCAGGTCTTGCCCTGGCCCGCGGAACTGCCGCGTCCCAGGCGCTTGGGCGCCTTGCGGCTGCCCGGCTTCATGTCATTGAGTCGCATCAGGCCTCCTCGACCCGCAGGAGAAACGACACCCTGCTGATCATGCCGCGGTTCTCCGGTGTATCAGCCACCACCACGGACTGCCGGATCTTGCGCAGTCCCAGGCCGGTGACGCAGGCCCGATGCGCGGCGATGTGGCCGAACGTGCTTTTCACCAGCGTGACCTTGAGCTTCTTCGCGGCCGCCATGGCTTCAACCCCGGATTTCGCTGACGGACTTGCCACGCTTGGCGGCGATCATCTCGGGCGAGCGCGAGTCCTGAAGCGCATTGATGGTGGCCCGCACCACGTTGATCGGGTTGCGCGAGCCGTAGATCTTCGCCAGCACGTTGCGCACGCCGGCGCACTCCAGCACCGCACGCATGGCGCCGCCGGCGATGATGCCGGTACCCTCGAACGCGGGCTGCATGTAGACGCGGGTCGCGCCATGCGAGCCGGTCAGCGCGCAATGCAGCGTGTCCTTGTGGAGGTCGATCCGCCGCATGTTCTTGCGGGCCGCCTGCATCGCCTTCTGGATGGCGTTGGGGACCTCGCGCGCCTTGCCGTAGCCGAACGCGACCTGGCCCTTGCCATCACCGACCACCGTCAGTGCGGTAAAGCCGAACTGGCGTCCGCCCTTGACGACCTTGGCGACCCGATTCACCGCCACCAGCTTCTCCATGTAGTCATCGGGAGAAGTGGACGGCCCCTGTTCAAATCTTGCCATGCTGCATCACCCTGTCAGAACTCGAGGCCCGCCTCGCGGGCTGCGTCGGCCAGCGCCTTGACGCGGCCGTGGAAGCGGAAACCCGAGCGGTCGAAGGCCACGCGGGTCACGCCCGCCGCCCTGGCCTTTTCCGCGATCGCCTTGCCGACGGCAGCGGCGGCCGCGATGTTGCCGGTGCCCTTCAACCCGGCCCGGACCTGCTCCTGCACCGTGGAGGCCGCTGCCAGCACCGTGCCGCCATCGGCCCCGATGACCTGCGCGTAGATATGGCGCGGCGTCCGGTGCACGGAAAGCCGTGCCACCGCCAGGCTGCGGATCTGGGCGCGCGCCTTGCGGGCGCGGCGCATTCTGGCCTCAGTCTTTCTCATGACGTTTTCCGTTCAATACCTGTGGACGCGAACTACTTCTTCTTCGCTTCCTTGAGCACGACCTTCTCGCCCCCGTACACGAGCGGGACCGAGCGGCCCGGCAGGCCCTCTTCGATCCGCACGCCGCGGTCCAACGGCAGGAAGGCGTCGCCTCCGCCGGCGGCTGCCGGCAGCGGCAGCAGCAGCACCATGTCATAGATCGCGTCGACGCGCTCGTGATTGCGCTCGAAGCCGTCGACGCGCAGCTCCCACTGGCGGCGCTCGGGGCCGGCCGAAGACGTATAGGCGACGGTCGCGGCGGCCGACTCGACGTGCAGCGCTGTGGGCAGCGTCGCGTCCGTACTCGAGAGGCTCGCGAGCGAATCGCCGACCACCGCCTCGTAGTACGTCGCCATCGGCCCGCTGCCCTCCCGAAGGAGCGCCTCGCCGTCGGCCGACTCGCTCTCGTCGTACGGATCCACGCAATCCGGATCCTCGGAGTCGACGAAGCCGTCGCCGTCGTTGTCCTCGGTGTCGCCACACTCCGGCTCCGGCGCCGCCGAGCCGCCGTCGCTGGCGAAGGCCGGTGCTGCAGCAGTGAGCGCGAGCGCACACGCGCCCGCAGCGAACGCGAGGCGCAGCCATTGCTCTCGATGGATCCCCTCGATACCAGGCGTCATGCCCATTCTCCTCTGGAGGTTTCCGGGGTGGAAGGCGGGGCGAGCGTCTGCTGCGCCCCCGAACAGGATCGGATCCCCTGCCGGCAGCGGTGCCGCAGCGCGGCGAGCGCGGCGGGCGCCAGCAGGCCCAGCCAGGCCGGTCCCACACCCCAGCGCGCGTAGGGCGTGATCGGCGCCGGCGCGCCGGCGGGAGCGACCCGCATTGCGCGGGTCCCGGCCTCGATGCGCGCGGTCTCGCGCCCGTAGGCGTCGATCCAGGTGCTCGGGCCGGTGTTGGCCGCGCGCACCAGCGGCAGGCCCACCTCGATCGCACGCAGGCGCGCGATCGCGGCGTGCTGGCGGGCCGACCAGGGGCCCGACTCGGCCTCGTTGGCCGGACTCAGCAGCAGCGAAGCGCCGCGCCGGCGGAGCCCGCGAGCCAGGTCGGGGTGCGCGGAGTCGATGCACAGCAGGATGCCGGCACGCAGCCTCGCGCCGTCGGCCAGCGGCACGTCCACCAGGCCGGGCTCGGGGGCCGGACGCACGTTGCCGGGCCACCACCCGGCTCGCGCGAGCCGGCGCGCGAGCCGGGTGTCGGGCGCGCGCTCGTAGAGCGGTACCGGGCGCACCTTGTCGCCGGCAATGCGAGTGTCTCCCCCCGGTGTCGCAAGGGCGACCGAGTTCCATCGCTCTCGGGAGCCGTCGCTGGTCGCACGGCGCAGTCCGGCGACGATCGGTGTCGCCAGGTGGTTCGCGATCGTCCCGAGGAAGAGATCGCCGCGCCGATCGCCGGTGCGCTCGAAGGCGCCCTCCGGCCAGACCAGGAGATCGGCGCCGGCCTCACCGGCGGCGCGGCTCAGCGCGAGCAAGCGCCCCAGGTTGGTGTCGAAGCGCGCCGGGGCGTGGCGCTCACGGCTCGGGACGTCGGGCTGGACCGCCGCGACGCGCACCGCTGCGGGCCCCGCCCCCAGCGAGGCGTCGGCGGCCGCGAGACGCTCTGCGCCGGCGAGCGCCGGCCCGCCGATCAGCGCGAGCGCGGCCACCTGCCGCTGCAGGGCGTGGGGCGCGAGCACCGCGAAGGCGAGTGCGGCGTTCGCTGCCGCGGCCCAGCCCGAGAGCAGGGCGACGCCGCCGAGGGCCGCCGGCTGGGCGAGCGCGGGCCAGGTCGCCAGGGCGTCGCCGAGTCGCAGCCAGGGTGTGCCGAGCGGGCCGCTCGCGCGCAGCGTCTCGAGTGCCACCCACGCGGCCGGGAAGGCGGCGAGCGCGCAGGCCGCGCCCGCGCGCCGAGCGCCGACGGCGAGTGCCGCGCCGAGCGCCGCCAGGGGGAGCGCGAGCAGCGGCACGCCGAGCGCGAAGGCGGCCCACAGGACGGGCCCTCCGACGCCGAGCGGAACCCACAGGAAGCCGAGCCCGAAGAAGGCGATGCCGCAGACCGCCCCGTGCGCAGCCCCGCGGCGCGCGGAGCCCGCGCCGAGCGCCCCGAGCAGGAACGGGACGAGCGCCACGAAGACCACCGGGCCGAGCCCGAGCGGCGCGGTCGCGCCGGCCATGAGCGCACCGGCGAGAGCACTGGCCTGCAGTGAGCCCGCGAGCTGCCTGCAGATGGTTCGCACCCTGCCCCCATCGGCGAAGCACCGGAGCAAACCGCATACCCACTCGGAGGGACGTGGCTTCGTCTTCGAAATCGAATACTTGGCTGATCGACTGCCGATCTTCGGGAGCCTGATGTTGTTGTTTCGACAACGTGGAGATCGAAGTGATACGATGCGCGCCGGTGGACCGACTCGCGATCCTCGACCGCCTCCACGCTGTCCCGCTCCTTCGCCGACTCGCTCCGAGCCGGATCGACCGCCTCGTCAGCGAGAGCGCCGTGCGGGTGTTCGGTCCGGGAGAGCAGGTCGTCGCGGAGGGCGAGGCGGGCGACGACGTGTACCTGGTCCTCGACGGCGAGGCGCTCGTCCGCAAGCGGCTCACCGCGCACGAGGTGGTGCCGCTCGCCCAGCGCGGACCGGGCGACTGGATCGGGGAGATGGCGCTGCTCGACGAGGGGCCGCGCTCGGCAAGCGTGGTCGCGCGCGCCCGACTGACCGTGCTCGAGGTGCCGGCGCGCACCTTCCTCGACGCGGTGGGGTCGGTGCCCGAGGCGGCGCTGGACCTGCTTCGCGTGGTCAGCACGCGCCTGCGCGAGAGCGACCGCGCCACGATCGCCGCGCTCTCCGCGAAGGCCGAGGCGCTGGCCGACGAGAACCGCCGGCTCGCGCACGACGTCGAGCGCCTCGCCGAGGCGCTCGACGCGCGCACCGGATTCGAGGCGTTCGTCGGGGAGTCGGAGGCGGCACGCCGCGTGCGCGGGCTTGCTCGGCGTGCGGCGCGTTCGCCTCTTCCGGCGCTGCTGCTCGGCGAGACCGGCTGTGGGAAGGAGATCCTGGCCCGTGCCATCCATGCGGCGAGCGACCGTGCCCGCGCCGCCTTCGTCTCGATCAACTGCGCACTGGTCGGCGAGGCGCTGCTCGAGAGCGAGCTGTTCGGACACGCGCGGGGTGCCTTCACGGGTGCCGTCAACGCCAAGCCGGGGCTGGTCGAGGTTGCCGACGGCGGGACGCTCTTCCTCGACGAGATCGGCGACATGCCGCCCCCGCTCCAGGGCGCGCTGCTCCGCTTCCTCGAGCTCGGCGAATCGCGGCGGCTCGGCGAGACCAAGGTGCGGCACAGCGACGTGCGGATCGTCGCGGCCACCCACCGCGACCTCGACGCTGCCGTCGGGTCGGGGGCGTTCCGCCGCGACCTCCTGTACCGGATCGACGTGATCCGCATCGAGATCCCGCCGCTGCGCGAGCGCCGCGAGGACCTGCTGCTCCTGCTCGCGGAGCTCAACACACGGATTGCCAGCCAGCTCGGCCGCACGCCGCTCGCCCTCGCCGACGACGCGCTCGAAGCGCTGGCGGTGCACGAGTTCCCGGGCAACGTACGCGAGCTCGAGAACGAGCTGCGCCGGCTCTACGCCCTCGTCGATCCTGACGAGCGGAGCGTCGGCCGCGAGCGACTCTCGCGCCGCGTGCTCGAAGCGGGCGACGCCGGCAGCGGACGCTACGCCGAATCGCTGCGCTCCTTCAAGGTCCGCACCATCGAGCGGGCACTGCTCGAGAGCGGAGGACGCCCCGCCGAGGCGGCACGGCGGCTCGGCCTCCATCGCTCGAACCTCGCGCGCATGATGCGAGAGCTCGGCCTGCGCCGTGGCGCCGGCTCCTCTTTGCCATGAGCGACCTCCGGCGCCCGCGCGTGCGCATCATCGACCGCGACGCCGGCCTGGTGGAGTCGCTGTCGGCAGTGCTGGGCGACGCCGGCTACGTCGTGTCTCGCTGCCAGCTCCCCGCGGCGGAACCGGAGGACGTGCTCGTGATCGGCGTCCCACCCCCGCCGGGCGTGCGCCCCCCCCTCGTCCGGGGTGTACCGATCGTCGTGCTGGCCCTGTCGCACCCCTCCTTCGGCGAACTGGAGGAGTGGATCCGCGGGCGGCCGCGATGGGCGCTTTGCTCGAAGCCGGTGCCCGAGGAAGTGCTGCTCGACTGCCTGCGCGAGCTCCTCGCCGAGCCTGCACCGCCGTTGGCGAGGGCCCGCGAGGCTCGCTGACCGTCCCCTCGCAGCGCGAACGGCGGGGTTCGCTACGCCCCGCGGTTCGCGCTGCGGTCCAGGACGCGGACGGCGTCGAGGAGCGCGCGTACGCGGGTCGCGAGCGCTCGGCCCGAGAACGGTTTCTGCAGGAAGGCCACCTCGTCGGCCAGCACCCCGTGGCGAAGGACCGAGTCGTCCGTATAGCCGGACAGGTAGAGCACCGGAAGGCCCGGCCGGCGCGCCTGCAGCGTCTCGGCGAGCTCGCGGCCGCTCATGCCGGGCATCACGACGTCGGTCGCCAGCAGATCGACGCGCTCCGGGCGCGTCTCGAGCAGCGCGAGCGCCTCCGCGCCGCTGGCGGCCACCAGCACGCGGTAGCCCGATTCCGTCAGAGCGCGCCACGCGAGCGAGCGCACACCCTCTTCGTCCTCGACCAGGAGCACGGTCTCGCTTCCCGCCGTCGGCGGCTCGGGAGCGGGCTCGCCGGCCGCTGCGGCCGGTTCCGCCACTCGTGGGAGGACGAGCTCGAAGAGGCTGCCTCGGCCAGGCTCACTCTGCACGAAGACGTGTCCACCGCTCTGCTGCGCGATGGCGTAGACCGTGGCAAGCCCGAGCCCGGTGCCACGCCCCGTCGGCCGGGTGGTGAAGAAGGGCTCGAAGATGCGGCCGAGCGTGTTCGGCTCGATGCCGTGCCCGGTGTCGCGCACCGCGAGCACGACCCAGGCACCGTCGCCGAGCTCGGGGTGTTCGCTCGCGAAGGCGCCCCCGGGCTCCTCGTTGCGGGTCTCGACCGTGAGGCACCCGCCGCGCGGCATCGCGTCGCGCGCGTTCACGGCCAGGTTCAGCAGCACCTGGTCGAGCTGCGCGGCACCCATCCGCACGCGACCCAGGCCCGGCGCGCAGCGCAGCACCAGGTCCACGTCCTCGCCGAGCAGGCGGCGCAGCATCTTGACGCTCTCGCCGACGCACTCGTTCAGGTCGAGCACCTCGACCTGCACCACGACCTGGCGGCCGAAGGTCAGGAGCCGCTGCGTCATCGCCGCCGCTCGCTGCGACGCCTTCTGGATCTCCTCCAAGAGCTCCCGGTCCGGATCGCTCGTGCCGAGCCGTTCGCCCAACAGCTCGGCGGCGCCGACGATCACCGTGAGCAGGTTGTTGAAGTCGTGTGCCACGCCGCCGGCCAGACGGCCGAGCGCCTCCATCTTCTGGGACTGGAGCAGCTGCGCCTCGAGCCGGCGTCGCTCGCTGACGTCGGTGCCCATCACCAGCACGCCGGTCTGGCGGCCGTGCTCGTCGCACAAGACGGTGCCCGAGACCTGGATCGAGAGCGTGCAGCCGTCGGCCCGCTCGAGGCGGATGTCGTCGACGCGCTCTCCGCGGCGCAGGAGATCGCCGAAGTCACGGAGCCGCTCTTCCCGCTCGGCCGCGGGCACGAAGTCGAGGAAGGAGCGGCCCAGGAGCGACTCGCGCGGCGCGCCGAGCATCTGGGCCAGCCGGCCGTTCACGAAGGTCGTGCGGCCTGCGAGGTCGCCGATCCAGACCCCTTCCTGGGTGGTCTCGACGATCGTGCGGTAGCGCTCCTCGCTGGTGCGCAGGCTCTCTTCCATGCGCACCTGCTCGGTGACGTCCTGTGCCATGGCGACGAGTCCGACCAGGTAGCCCGACTCGTCCAGGAGCGGGGTGTTGACCCAGTCGCACACGATGCGCCGCCCGTCGCGGGTGCGGTTCTCGGTCCGGTACGCGACCACGGGCTCGGAGCCGCCGCGCAACCGCTGGAGGACGTCGTCGATCGCGGGCCGCACGTCGTCGCCCAACAGCGTCTCGAAGGGGCCAGTGCCCAGCACCTCCTCGGCGCGCCAGCCGAAGATGCGCTCGGCGGCCGGGTTCCAGGATGCGATGCGGAGGTCCTCGTCGAGCGCCACGCAGGCGAGCGGCATCCGCGCGACGTGGAGCTCGTGGCGCGCGAGGATCCGCAGGCGCTCTCGCTCCGTGGCCTCACGCTCCTCCTCGCTGCGGCGCCGCTCGACGAAGAGCCCGAGCTGGCTCGCGACGCCTAACAGTGTCGACAGCAACTCGGCGTCGCGCGGCCGGGCCTCCTGGCTCGCGAGCGCGAGGACCCCGACGATCCCCGATCCCGACGCTGCTGCGGGCACGGCGACCACGCAGCGCAGGCCCGCGCAGAGCGCGTCCTCGGAGCGTTCGCGCAGCGCCTCCGGCCCGGCTTCGAGGCCGTCGATCCAGATCGGCTGGAGCTCGGCCCACGCCCGGCCCGCCGCACCCCGGCCGCGCTCCAGCTCGTGCGGCCCGGCGCCCGCGGCGATGGCGCTCCCTCCCCCCTCCGGCCCGGGCCAGGCGGCCGCACAGCGCATCCGGCCTTCCTCGTGCAGCCAGATCGCACCCGCGTCCCAGCGGAGCGTCTCCCCGAGCGTGCGCAGCAGCTCCGACAGGGCCTGCGCCACGGACACCGCTCCGGAGAGGGTCTCGGTGGCGAACAACTGGGCACGGAGGCGGCGATCGGCGCGCTGGTGCGCCGACACGTCGACCATCGAGACGACCATCTCGCGCAGCCGGCCGGGCAGGCGCGCGAGTCCGACCAACACCGCCACGCGCGAGCCATCGCGCCGCTCGATCTCCGTCTGGAAGGGTGGACAGCGTCCGGTCCGGGCGGCCTGGGCCAGGGCTGCGAGGTGGCGCGCGCGGTGGCCGGCGGGCGAGAGCGCGCTCCATTGCATCCGACCGGCCGCAAGCTCCTCGCGCGTGTAGCCCGTGATCGCGAGGAAGGCGTCGTTGGGCTCCCGGATCCGGCCCTCGGCATCGTGGCCCGCGATTCCGGCCAGGCTCGAGTCGAGGACGAGGCGCAAGCGTTCGGCGACCTCGTCGAGGACCAGCGGCCGCTCCCCGAGCTCCCGCAGCATGGGCACGCTCACGCCGGCGGCGCCGACCACCGCGCCGGCCGCGTCGCGGACGGGCGCGATCCGCACGTGGAAGGAGCGGCCAGCCCACTCGCTCCGCGCCTCCGCGACCTCACCGCCGAGCGCCCGGTCGAAGGCGACGAGGAAGGGATGGCTGGCCGGCAGCCCGAACACCTCGGCCGGGTCGCGCCCCGTCAACTCGTCGGCCGAGACCCGGAGGCGGGCGATACCCGCGCCGGCGACGTGCGTGATGCGGCGCTCGCGATCGACCGCCCAGAGCGTCACGTCCACCGGCCCGAGCAGCGCTTCCGGGAGCGCGGGGCCCGGGGGCTCGTCTCGCGTTTGCGTCGCCAAGGGGCGGGATTCTCGCATGGTCGACCCGAGCCCTGCGGCCGACGCGATCACCGTGGCCGTGCTCGGTGCCCGCGTGCAGACGTTGCCGCGGCGGAAGATTAGCCCGGATCCGGCATCGCCGGTTGTGGTGAAACCCCGGAATCGAAGGGGCCCCCTCGGTGTGACCGTGGCCGGACGCCGCGGCCACGAGAAGACTCCCGGCGCGCTCGAGCTTTCCTCCCGCTCGCGATGCTCGCCACCGTGCCCTCGCCGCCCGCCCCGGGGGCCACGCGCTCCGTAGCAGCAGCGCACCCGCGCGCGCTCGGCCGGGGAATCACGCCGAGAGATAGGACTGGCGGAGCAGGCCGGTCCGCAGCTTGCCCGTCGGCTCGCGCGGGAGCTCGCGCAGGAAGTCGATCGAGCGCGGGAGCTTGAAGGAGGCGAGGCGCGGCCGGCAGTGCTCGATCAGCCGGCGCTCGAGCTCGGGGCCGGCCGTGACCCCCGGCGCCGGCTCCACCACCGCCTTCACCTGCTCGCCGTACTCGTCGTCGGGAAGACCGAAGACCGCGACGTCCCGCACCGCCGGGTGCGCGAGCAGCACCTCCTCGATCTCGCGCGGGTAGACGTTGATCCCGCCGACGATGATCGTGAAGGCCTTGCGCCCGGTGAGGTACAGGTAGCCCTCGTCGTCGAGGTAGCCGATGTCGCCGAACGACGCGCCGCCCGACGGGGTCCGCGCCTCGCTCGTCTTCGCGTCGTCGTTGTGGTAGCGGAAGTCGCTGCCGTTCGTGAACCACACCTCGCCGACCTCGCCCGGCGGCAGCTCGTGGCCCGCCTCGTCGAGGATCCGGACGGGCCCGCGCAGCGAACGACCGACCGAGCCCTTGTGCGCGAGCCATTCCTGCGGCCCGATCACGCAGGTGCCGGCGCCCTCGGTGCCCGCGTAGTACTCGTGGAGGATGGGCCCCCACCAGTCGAGCATCGCTTCCTTCACCGGGATCGGGCACGGGCCGGCGCCGTGGATGGCGAAGCCGTGCGACGACAGGTCGTAGCGCGTCCGCTCCTCCCCGGAGAGGCGCAGCATCCGGACGAACATCGTGGGGACCCACTGGCTGTGGGTCACCCGATGCCGCTCGATGCACTCGAGGGCGAGGAGCGGGTCGAAGCGCTCCAGGACCACCGTGGTCGCTCCGATCCGCCCCATCTGCAGCAGGAAGGACAGCGGCGCCGAGTGGTAGAGCGGCGCGGGCGAGAGGTACACGGACCCGGGGCCGATGCCGTACGCGAGGGCCAGCAAGCGGTCGCCGGGCGGCAGCTCCTCGATCGGCGCGGGAGGAGCCGGGCGCCACACGCCCTTCGGGCGGCCGGTCGTGCCCGAGGAGTAGAGCATGGCGACCCCCTCGCAGCGCTCGTAGCGCGGCGGCTCGTCGCCCGCGCGGCCCGGCCGGTCCTCGCCGTCGAGATCGAGGAGGGGAACGCCGCTCGGCGCCGCGGCGCTCGCGGCGGTGCGCGCCGTGTGCACGAAGACCCGCGCGCCGCAGTCCGCGACGATGTAGCGGACCTCCTCCGCGGTGAGGCGCGTGGACACCGGCGTGTAGCGGAAGCCGGCGTCCTGGCACGCCCACACGAGCTCCACGAAGGCACGGCCGTTCTCGACGCAGAACGCGATCGGGTCCCCGGGCCGCAGGCCGCGGTCGTGGAGCGCATTGGCGACCCGCACGATCCGCCGCCGCAGCTCGCCCCAGCGGACCCGCTCGCCGCTCGGGACGACGACGAGCGCGAGCTCCTGCGGCCGCTCGAGCGCGTGGTGCCCCGGGTGCGCCATCGCTCAGCCCGCCGTCGCCGAGCGGACGAGGTCCACCGCCCTCTCGAGGTGTTCGATCTGCTCGGCGGCCGTGTTGCCGTTCGGCCCGAGGCGCAGCGTGTCGACCCCGGCGCCCGCGTAGGCGCGGATGCGATCGCGCACCATCGACTCCGTCCCGATCAGGTAGGCCGACAGCACGAGCTCCTCGGGGACGGCCGCCACCGCCGCCGCCTTGTCGCCGGTCACCCAGAGCCGCTGCACCTCCCGCGCCGCGTCGGCGAAGCCCGCCCGCGCATAGGCGGCGTTGTAGAAGTTGGTGGTGGCCGAGCCCATGCCGCCGAGCGCGAACGCCATTCCCAGCTTGGCCCGCCCGATCAAGGACTCGACGTCGTCGGACACGGCCAGGTGCGCGTTCACCTGGATCTCGATGTCGCCGAGCGTGCGGCCCGCGCGGGCGGCGCCGCGCCGGATCGGGTCCAGCATCACCTCGGCGTGCTCGGGGATGAACGAGGTGCCGAGCCACCCGTCCGCGAGCTCGCCGGTCAGCTCGAGCGCCTTCGGGCCGAGCGTCGCCAGGTGGATCGGCAGGTCGGGGCGCGGTGGGATCGACGAGCGCAGCGCCTTGCCCTCGCCGCCCGGGCGCGGCAGCACGTAGTGCTTGCCCTCGTAGCGCAGGCGCTCGCCCCGCAAGCCCATCCGCACGATCTCGACGAACTCGCGCAGCCGGCCGACCGGATCGGCGAAGGCCGCGCCGTGCAGGCCCTCCACCACCTGCGGGCCGCTCACGCCGAGGCCGAGCGAGAAGCGGTCGCCCGAGAGCTGCGCGAGCGAGAGCGCCGTGAGCGCCGTGGCGGCCGGCGTGCGGGCGCTGACCTGCATGATGCCCGAGCCGAGCCGGATCCGTTGCGTGACCGCCGCCAGGTACCCGAGCGACGCCACCGCCTCCATGCCCCACGCCTCGGCCGACCACGCGGTGTCGGCGCCGAGGCGTTCCGCCGCCTGCACGTAGGCGACCAGGTCGTTCCAGCGGGAGCCGTCGTAGTACGCGCTCCCCACGGACACCGAGACCTTCATCGTCTCCTCCCCGTGGCGCGAGCCCGCCGGGCTCGCGCCGGTCGTGATCCCGAGCCGGTCCCCGCGGCGAGGGCGCTCACGGCTCGTGCGCGAGCCAGCGCAGCGCGCGCTCGGCCGCGCGGACGCCGAGGGCGCGGAGCGGCTCGGGGCCGACCAACGGCGGCACGCCGAGGAACGGTAGCCCGTCGAGCTCGCGCCGCTGGCCGTCGACGACGGCCGCCAGCAGGCGCCCGAAGAGCTGGCTCATCACGACGCCCTCGCCGCAGTAGCCGAGCCCGAAGGCGAGGCGCCCGGCGTCGTCGAGCGAGCCGATGCGCGGCGTGAAGTCGCGCGTGAACGCCATCGTGCCGCCCCAGGCGTGGGTGAAGCGGATCCCCGCGAGCTGCGGGAAGGTCTCGAGGAGGCTGCGCCGGAGCCTCTCGACCACGGACGCGTCGATCCCGCTGCTCGGGCGGCTGCCGTAGGTGTAGGGTGCGCCTTCGCCGCCCGCGACGATCCGGCCGTCCGCGGTCGGGCGCAGGTACATGAACTGCACGCGCGCGTCCGAGAGCCCCTGGCGCCCGCTCCAGCCGATCGCCTCCCACTGCTGCGGCGAGAGCGGCTCGGTCGCGACGACGTAGTTGGCGAGCGGGACGAGCCGCCGGGCGAGGACGCCGATCTGCGGCGCGTAGCCGTTCAGCGCGATCACGGCGCGCGGCGCGGAGACGGTCCCGAGCTCGGCGCGGATGCGCAGCGGATCGCCGGGCTCGACGCGCAGCACGCGCGTGGCCTCGAAGACCTCGACCCCGAGCGACTCGACCACGCGCAGCATCCCGCGCGCCAGCTTCGCCGGGTTCAGGATCGCGGTGTCGGGCGCGAGCATGCCGGCCGGGAAGCGCTCGGTGTGGACGAGCGCCCGCAGCTCCGCCCCCTCGACCAGGCGCGCGCCGATCCCGAGGCCGCGCGCCGCCTCGACGGCCGCCGCCAGCGCCTCGACCTGGGCGTCGCCGGCCGCCATGCGCAGGCTGCCGTTGCGCTCGAGGTCGCAGTCCACGCCGTGCTCGGCGACGAAGCGCTCGATCGAGGCCATGCCGAGCGCGATCGCGTCGTACACCGGACGCGCCCGCTCGGGCCCGTGCGCGGCGACGTAGTCCGGGAAGCCCGTGTAGGTCCGGTCGGCGAAGCCCCCGTTGCGGCCGCTCGCGCCGTAGCCGCAGCGCGCGCCCTCGAGCACCACGATGCGCCGGGAGGGATTCCGGCGCGCGAGGTGGTAGGCGGTCGCGAGCCCCGTGAAGCCGCCCCCGAGGATCGCCACGTCGGCGCGCTGGTCGCCCGCGAGCGGCGGGCGCAGGGGGCCTTCGCGCAGGCCCGCCGCATCGAACCAGAAGCAGTCGACGAAGGACTCGTAGAGCTCGGGCGGGCGGTCCGGATCGGCGAGCCAGCGCGCGGGCAGGGTCGCGCCGGCCCAGCCGAGCCCGGCGCCGGCGGCGCCGGCGAGGAGCTCGCGCCGCGTGAGCCGGCTCATCGCGCGGACCCGCGCGGGCCGGACGACGGGGTCGGCATGACGCGCTTCACTCCATCCAATCGAGCTCCCGGATCGCGACGCTCCCCGGAATCACCGTACCGCAGTGCGGGTGCGGCCAACCGCAGCTCGTGACGTACCAGCGGCCGCTCCGGGGATCGCGGAGGTACTCGGGCGCATGCGCGGGGAGCGTCGCCGCGACCTCGTCGGGGCCCTCGCCCGTGTAGGTGCCGAAGTCGAAGGGGTTGGTACTGCGGAAGAGCAGCGTCTCGTGGTACCCGGCGGGCCCGTCGAAGCTCGTCGTGTAGGTGATCGAGAGCCAGTACGCGCCGCCGTGGCGGAATACGAAGGGCGACTCGGTGGCGGCCCAGGGCGGGTTCTTCGGCGCGGTGCCGCCCGTGCGGAGCGCGAAGCGCACGAAGCGCCAGTCCAGGAGGTTCTCGGAGACGCAGACGCTCACGGCGCCCGTCTGGCCGCGCTTGCCCGTCGCGTAGAGGAGCCAGGTGTCGTCGTCGAGGCGGAAGACCATGCCGTCACGCAGCACGGCCTGGATCGGCGCGCCGGCGAGCGTGCACGGGATCTCGCGCCAGTGATCGAGGCGCTCGTCGTCGCACACCGCCGCACGCAGCAGGTCGGGGCCGTAGAGCAGGATCCAGCGCTGGCCGTCGAAGGCGACGGCCGGGGCCCAGGCGCGGTGGCCGAAATCGCAGATGCGGTTGTGCTCTTCGAAGGCGCCGGTCACGAGCGAGGCGCCCGACCCGTGACAGAACCAGCGCTCCTGCTGCGGATCGACGTCGGGGGTCGGCTTCGTGATGCCGAACACGTGCCAGCGCCCGTCGGGCGCCTGTACGACGCAGTGGTCGTTCACGTAGCAGCCGCTCGCGCGCGGCGTGAAGAGCGGCCGCCATCCAGCGCCGCCGAGGACGGGCTTCACCGCGTGACTCCCTGGCGAGGCCGCTCACGCGGCGCGCGGCAGATCCTACACCGGCCGCCGCTCGCGTCGAAGGAGATCGGAACGAGCCGGGACGGAGACGGGGGACCAGAGGCGAGACGTCGAACGCGGACGCGCTCGATCGGCCGCACGCGGCCGCGGGTGAGCTGAGTCAGGAGCGCGCAGCGCGCGCGGCGCGTGTGGCGGCTCGCGACAGCAGCGGGTCGATCGCAGCAGCAGCGTCGCCCGCGTTGGGTACGTGACTTGCAACCCGGGGGCGGAACTTCCCTCCACGAGGAGAGGCCGACATGGCCTGGCGAGCGGCGACCGCGGGCATCCTCCTGGCGACCGGTCTCTCGTCTGCGAGCGCCCCTCCCTCCCTTGCGCAGACCGCGGCCCCGAGCACGACGCCGGGATGGATGGCGAACGTGCCGTCGGCGCGGCCCATGCCGCCGCTCGGCGACTTTCCCCGTTGGCCGTCGGGGCCCGGCTACTACTCCCTGATGGACGCCCTTCGCGGCACCCGGCGGGATGGGCCGCCCCGGTATCCCTATCGGGCCTATGGCCTCTCGCCCCCGCCCCTCTTCGACGTCGACTTCCGCTACCTCGACGACCCGAACAACACGCAGAAGGACGTCTTCGACCCGATCCACCGCATCCGGCTCGGCGAGGATTGGCTCCTCAACCTGGGAGCGCAGGTCCAGTGGCGGCATCAGAACGAGCAGAGCAGCCGCCTCAGCGGCAACAACAACACCTTCGACATGCTCCGCACGACGATCTACGCGGACCTGTGGTACCGCGACAAGGTCCGCGCGTTCGTCCAGCCCTACGACGCGCGCATCTTCGACGAGGACCTTCCGATCGGCCCGCTCGACGCGGATCATCACGACATCCAGAACCTGTTCGTCGACATGAACCTCGGAGAGGTCCGGGACAAGGCCGTGTACCTGCGCGTCGGGCGGCAGGAGATGCTCTACGGCTCGCAGCGGCTGATCTCGACCCTGGACTGGGCCAACGTCCGGCGCACCTTCGAGGGCGTGAAGGTCTTTCGCACGAGCGAGAAGCTCGATCTCGACCTCTTCTGGGTGCAACCCGTCAACGTCTTCGCACCGCATGCCAACTCCGTCTACGAGTCGCGCCCCAATCATGCGGACGGCGACCAGAATCTGGTCGGTCTGTGGACGACCTATCGGCCCCGGAAGAACCACTTCGTCGATGCGTACTACCTGATGCTCGACAACGACAACCGGAACACCGCGCTGGGCATCGAGCGCATGCCCTTCCAGGTCCACACGATCGGGGGGCGCTACTACGGAGACTACGGGCGATTCCTATGGGACGTGGAGGCCATGCTCCAGGTCGGCGAGAGCACTCGCAACGACCTCCTGGCCGGCTCGTCCTCGGTGGGTGTCGGCTATCACTTCCAGGGCGCCCCGCTCGATCCCACCCTCTGGGCCTACTACGATTTCGCGTCCGGCGATCAGGATCCCGGTTCCGGGCGCGCCACGACCTTCCACCCGCTCTTCCCCTTCGGCCACTACTACCAGGGCTGGTCGGATGTCGTCGGCCGCCAGAACGTGCACGACCTCGGCGCGTACCTGGGGGTATGGCCGACCAAGTGGATCATGGTCCGCCTGCAGTACCACCACCTGGAGCTGGTGAGCGAGAAGGACGCGCTCTACAACATCGTCGGCGTTCCCTACCGGCGGGACCCGTCGGGCGACGCCGGGCGCCACATCGGCGACGACCTCACGCTGATCGTCAACTTCCACATCGACGCCCACCTCGACATCCTGACCGGCTACGCGCATCTCTTTCCCGGCCGCTTCGTTCGCAGGACGGGGAGCGACGACCAGGTCGGGATGTTCTACCTGATCTGGAACTTCCACTTCTAGGATCCCTCGCCTGCTGGCCCGTCCACGCTGAGCAGGACGCAGTCCGCGCCCGCGGCGAGCGCGATCCCGCCGCCCGCGCGCAGCGCCGCGCCGCCGGCGCGCCAGCAGCCTCCGCCGAGCACGTCGCGCACCGTGAAGGAGCCGCTGGCCGCGGCGGGCAGGGGCAGGGCCGGGCGACGAGAGCTCGATTGGTTGCGGAAGAGCGCGACGAGGCCGTTGCCGTGCACGTCGCCCCGGTAGAAGCCGTCCCAGGCGAGCGTGCCGCTTCGCACCTCCGCGCGCCTCGCGGGCTACGCCCGGCGGGCGATGCTCGGCTCCTTGCGGGTCTCCTCGGGGATCTCCGCCGGCGGGAGGCGCAGCAGGCGGAGCGCCTCCTCCTCGGTCTGGGCGAAGTGCGCGGCGTCGGTGGTCACGCAGAACTCGACCAGGATGCCGTTCGGGTCCACGAGGTAGAGCGAGGTCGCCCAGCCGTGGTCGATCTCGTGCATGTTCTCGACGCCGCGCCGGCGCAGCCGCGCCTTCATGGCCTCGAGCTCCTCGAGCGAGTCGAGCGCGAAGGCGAGGTGGTTGACCCAGATCGGCAGG
>WBZY01000963.1_pt2 | contig 17152 bp, 13 predicted proteins | sample 5204191 | NCBI WGS metagenome assembly WBZY01 (sample SAMN12344363, study PRJNA552823) | activated sludge metagenome | biome: Activated sludge suspended growth; feature: Anammox Sidestream; material: Wastewater; isolation source: activated sludge from anammox sidestream of wastewater treatment...
ATTTTCGACGCGGAGACCCCGGGCGGAGCACACCGGCATCGCGGGAGTCGGCATTCAAGCAGTAATCAGCGGGGTCTTTTCGGAGACGGGGATTCCGACGTTTTCCAGGGCCGAATCAATTGCCGGACGAAAGGAGAGATTGAATTATGAAGCTTCTATTCAAAAAAGTGATCAAGAGGGCGACCATCTTCCGGATCAGGGAGATCATCGAGGGATATCACTCCCTCGCCGTATTCGAGGGCCGCTATTACGTCACGCTTAAGGACGGCAGGATAGCGGGCTGCGTCTCCCTGGTGGAGCGAGGATGGTACATGACGGAAATAAAGCACCTGTTCGTTAAGGAGGAATACAGGGCAAGCGGGGTCGGCAGGTTCCTTCTGGAGGAAGCCCTGAAAAAGGTCTTCACTCCCCTGGTCTGTTGCACCGTTCGATCGGACAACAAGAGGAGCGCGAATCTGTTCTTAAAGAACTCCTTTGACATCATGGGCACCTTCCGGAATTCCATGACGGACCGGGAGATTTTTCTCATGGTGAGGAACTTGCAGCAAAAAAAAGTGAGTCAGTAAAACCAAGGGGCGGCTATGCCGCCCCTTTTCCTTTGGATTGTCTTTGTTCTAAGCAGAAATGGCCAATTTGCAGTCTTGTCCGAAGCGAGCATGGCCCAGCAGGACGCGAAGGCGAGGAAACGAAGGATAGCCGATTCGAATGGACTCCAAAGTAATCAGCATAATACTCCTTCGAACCTTCACCGCCATTGGAATAAATCGCCGTAGGGCATAACTCCTGAGTGAACTAAGGGAAACTTGACATTTACATGCAAAACCCGCAATAAATTTGCGTGTCAAGACCATCCTGGAAAATGGCTGGAAGACGCCTTCGGAGCCTGCCGGTGAGGTTTCCATTGCGCTGTCTCCTCTCGGCCAAAGCTTTCTGCGCCCCTTGGACTACTTCTGCTGCAAAACGGAGGTGATCCCATGAACCTCGATCACCAGCTCAAAGAACAACTGCGAACGCTTCGCCTGAGCGGCTTTCTCGAAAGCCTCGACCTGAGGCTCCAGCAGGCTCAAAAAGACTCCCTGGGATACCTGGAGTTCTTCCAACTGCTCCTCCAGGATGAGGTGGAACGCCGGGAGGCCAAAAAACTCAACGTGCGTCTTTCCCGCGCCTGTTTCGAAGAAGAGAAGACCCTTGAAGGGTTTGACTTCTCCTTCAATCCCAGGATCAACGCCAAAGTGGTCCGGGATCTGTGCCGCTGCACGTTTATCGAAAAGCACGAACACGTTCTTTTGTGCGGACCCTCCGGCGTGGGGAAAACCCACATCGCTCAAGCAATTGGCCATCATGCCTGCCGCCTCGGCTATGACGTCCTTTTTGCAAAAGCAGTGAAGCTCTTCCGCATCCTTCTGGCGGGTCGGGCCGATCAGTCCTGGGAAAAAAGGATGAAAAAGTATCTGGCGCCCGATCTGCTCATCATTGACGATTTCGGTCCCTCTGCTCTCACTGCTCTCCAGGCAGAAGACTTCTATGAAATCATTGCCGAGCGCTATCTCAGGTCTTCCATAATCGTCACAAGCAACAGGCCACCCCAGGACTGGGTTGCCCTTTTCCCGGATCCTGTCATGGCCAATGCCGCCCTCGACAGGCTGGCGCACAACGCATATCACATCATCTTGGAAGGAGACTCTTATTGCGTATTCCGGAGCAAGTCGCCACCCGAATATGATGGAAGCCGCCACCTGATTCCGATGCATTCCGCCACCCGAATATGATCGAAGTCGCCACCCGATTCCGATCCATTTCGCCACCCCCCTGGAGAGGGTGTGGATGACGCTGGATAAACTTCATGAAAGCCGCTAACGCTCCCGGGAAAACCCCGGGAGGAGATGATGGCGGCGGAAAGGTTATCCATGCGTACCATTAGAGAAATTCTCCGGCTGAAGTGGGAGAAGCGGTTATCGAACAAACAAATCGCGCAGAGTTGCAACATCGCCCGCAGCACGGTCAGGGATTACGTGGAGCGTGCGGGACGTGCTGGTTTGCGGTGGCCTCTGCCGGCCGACCTGGACGACGGCAGTCTGGAAGCGTTGCTGTTTTCGTCTGTCCCGTCAGCGCCGCCGGGGCGGCGCGAACTGCCTGCCATGGAGTACCTCCGCAGGGAGCTGACCCGTAAGGGAGTGACCCTCCGCCTTCTGTGGCTGGAATACCGCCAGGCCAACCCGGACGGGTACCAGTACAGCCAGTTTTGCCTGCGGTACCGCCGATGGAGCGGCACACTCGACGTCAGCCTTCGTCAGACCCACCGGGCCGGGGAGAAGCTCTTCGTCGATTATGCCGGCCAGACGATCCCCGTAACGGATCCGGTGACGGGTCAGACTCGGGAGGCGTCTCTTTTTGTCTCCGCCCTGGGCGCCAGCAGCTACACGTTTGCCCGGGCGTCATTTTCCGTGGATCTCCCCTCCTGGATCGAGGCCCATGTCCGGGCGTTCGCCTTCTACGGCGGCGTTCCGGAAATCATCGTTCCGGACAATCTGAAATCCGGCGTGACCAGGCCCTGCACCTATGAACCGGACATCAACCCGACCTACCACGAGATGGCCCGGCATTACGGAACCGTCGTCATCCCTACCCGCGTTGCCCGTCCCCGGGACAAGGCCAAGGTGGAATCGGCCGTCCAGGTGGCGGAACGATGGATCCTGGCGGCGCTCCGGAACCACACCTTCTTCAGTCTCGATGAACTCAATCGCGCCGTTGCCGTAAAGCTCCGGGAACTCAACGACCGCCCGTTCCAGAAGATGGACGGCAGTCGCAGGAGCCTCTACGAGACGATCGACCGGCCCGCCCTGAAGCCGCTTCCTGCGACTGCGTACGAATATGCCGAGTGGAAGAAGGCCCGCGTCAACATCGATTACCACATCGATGTCGACGGCCATTACTACAGCGTTCCCTACCAGCTGGTAAGACAACAGGTGGATGTCCGCCTCACGACAACCACCGTGGAGGTCCTGTTCAAGAACCGCCGCGTTGCCGCCCATCCGCGAAGTGGCCTCCGGGGGAAACACACCACCCTGACGGAACACATGCCCAAGGCCCATCAGAAATACCTGGAGTGGACCCCCTCCCGGATCATCGAATGGGCGGGCAGGAACGGTCCCCATACCCGCACCATGGTCCAATGCATCCTGGAGAGCCGCCAGCACCCGGAACAGGGCTTCCGTTCCTGCCTGGGGATTATCCGCCTGGGGAAAAGATATCCTCCCGAACGGGTGGAGGCGGCGTGCGGCCGGGCCCTGCTTCTGAAAACCTACAGCTACCGGAGCGTCGAGTCGATCCTCAAAACCAACCTCGACAAGCAGGCGTTGCCGGAATCCGCCGCCCCGGAAAAACCGATCCTCCATTACAATATCCGGGGCCGGGAATATTACCAGCAAAAGGAGGCCGACCATGCTTAACCGCCAAACCCTCGACAAGCTCTCCGCCATGAAACTCATCGGGATGGCCCAGGCCTTCGCCGATCAGATCAACCAGCCCGATCTCGACCGGCTCTCCTTCGAGGAGCGCTTCGGCCTCCTCGTGGATCGCCAGTGGACCTGGAAGGAAAACAACCGCATGGAGCGGTACCTGAAAAACGCCCGGATGAAACTCAACGCCTGCGTGGAGGACATCGATTACAAAACCCCAAGGGGAATCGACCAATCCGTCGTGATGAGTCTCATCTCCTGCGATTGGGTCAAACGGCGCCACAATGTCATCATCACCGGACCCACCGGCGCCGGGAAAACCTTCCTCGCCTGCGCCCTGACCAACAAGGCCTGCCGCGAAGGGTACCGCGCCTTCTACATCCGCGCACCCAAGTTCTCCTACCAGATGACCATGGCCAGGGGAGACGGAAGTTACGGCAAGACCATCAACAAACTCGCCAAAACCCATGTCTTGGTGATCGACGATCTCGGCCTCGCCCCCATGACCGATGCCGAACGAAGAGATCTGCTCGAAGTGATCGAAGAACGACACGGGCACGCCTCCACCATCGTCACCAGTCAGTTGCCCGTGGATCACTGGCACCAGCAGATCGGCGATCCCACCATCGCCGATGCCATCCTCGACCGGCTGATCCATAACGCTCATAAGATCAACCTCTCTATGAAAGGAGGCTCGCTTAGAAAAAAATATGCAGGCTTGACCTGAAAAACCGATTGTGACACACAACTGAAAACCAGCGTCGCTACGCTGGTTTATTGCAGTCAAGTATTTTATTAATGAACATGCTCTTCAGGGAGTCAGTGTTTCGCACCTTGCCCGACTCTGGTTGTTTGAGAGTCTCAACGGAGCCCTGATGTTGCTTAATCGGGGCTAAGGTGCAGGCGGGGGTTACTGTAGGCTCCGACCGAAGGTCGATAAAATCGCCTTAATGAGCGACGTTGTAATCACCCCGCCCCCACACCGAAACAGTCCTGTTTATACCGCTTCGATATATGCAGTCTTCACATGTGGTTCTCCTCGTACAGTCCGTGATCCGATTTATTAAGGTCAAGCATTTTATGGACAGCCCCTTCAAGGAACCGGTGTTTCGCACCTTGCCCGACTCTGGTTGTTTGAGAGTCTCAACAAAGCCCTGATGTTGCTCAATCGGGGCTAAGGTGCAAGCGGGGGTTACTGCAGGCTCAGACCGAAGGTCGAAAAATTCGCCTTAAAGAGCGAAGAGGTAATCACCCCGCCCACACACCAAAACATCCATATTTATGCCGCCTTGAGATATCCTGCCTTCCGGTAGTTCTCCTCATACAGGCTGTGATTTCGCACAAGCGCCAACATGATTCCCAGGAGCTTGCGAGATACCGCAACCAATGCCTTGACTTTCTTCATCCCGTTTTGAAGATACCGTTGGTAATGGTCATGCATGATGCCGCCTTTCCGAATGGTGCGAACGGCTGCAAAAAAGAGTATCTTTCTCATCAGGGCTCGGCCTCTCTTGGAGATGCGTCTGTTGCCCTTCTTTTTGCCTGAGCTGATCTCGTAAAGATTTAGGCCCGCATATTTCAACAACTCTGATATATTATCAAAGTTACGGAAGTCGCCTACTTCTCCGATCAGGCCTGCTACCGTGACTTCGCCGATCCCCTTCATGGAAAGGAGTAATTTGCTGTAGGGGATATCCTGGAGACAGCGGGACATCTCTTTTTCAAGTTGTCCTACAAAGTGCTCACATTGCTCGATGCTTGCCAGTAAATCCTGAAGTTCCATGATCAGCCCCATACTACCTTCCTGAATGCCGACGGATGTCTTCGCAGCTTCATGGAGAGCTTTTGCCCGGTCGATCCCCAGCATCCCTCGGCTGATCCTTTTGAACTCGATAACCAATGCATCGAGTCCGCGTTCTAAAATATCCGCTGGCCGCGGATAACGCCTCAAAAGATAATGAGCGGTTTTTGTCTTGACGTCTTTCATGATTTCCAAAAACTCGGGGAAACAGATGAACACAACATCTTGAAGCTGATTGAGAAGCGCCGTCCTTCTCTGCAGAACCCTCTCCCTGGCATTGGTCAGCCTCCTGAGATTCGCAGCAGCTCCTTCGGGGATCACCACCGTAAGGGCATGACCAAGCTCTATGATATCGGCTATCACCTTGGGATCCTTCTTGTCCGTTTTGTTCGGGGAATTACCTTGAAGCTCCTTGAGTTTCCTCGTGTGCAGAGGATTGACCTGGACCATCTGAATCCCCTTGGATTTCAAAAAGTGGATCAATGGTTCCGCATAGGCCCCAGTAGATTCAAAGCCCACCACAACGTTCTCCAGCCCCTTCGCATCCTTTGTCTTGAAAATAACATCCGCAAACTTTTGAAACCCAGAATATCCATTCCGAAACTCGAAGGGTTTTACTTCCGTTTTATCGGGACAGCGACAATAACCCGTGTTCGTCGTCTTGCCGATATCCACCGTGACAATGAGAGTTTTTTCGTGTTGTCAACAAATAGAACTGTCCGGTTTTGTAGCAAGTGAGTTGTCCGCTTTTTCTGTTCTTCAAAAGGGGAGATTTTGAGAACAGGAGGTGAGCGGCGGATATTCGCTTTCCTCTTTCTTCAGGCTGCCTTTTTCGCTTCTTTGAGCTTGCCTTGCGGATCATAATCGGCCAGTTTTCTTGGGCCATGGAAGATGGCAAGAGAGCCATCGGGATAGCGGTGAATGCACACCTTGACCCTGACGTAATGGCAGCGATACCGGTTTGCGGGGATTTGCAGTTTCATTCCTTCAAAGCTGACGCAGTTGTCGGCGCTGACCGTTCGCTCGTCTTGTTCACAGAGGATGTCATCGAGATTTTCCCCCATCCACGGGACGAACGCGGATCCTTCTTCAGGGGCTGTCCGCATGAACTCAGCGTTAAACGCAGGGAGATAGGTCTGGGCCAGATAACGATTGGCGGCATCTATCGTGGTGATGTTATGGAGGGCCAGTTCCTTGACAAGACGATCCTGGTGGGTTCGAAATGCCCTCTCGCTCCGTCCCCGTGCCTCGGGGGAATAGGCGGCAATCATCTGAATCCCAAGGTGTTTCATGGCGCGGCCAAACTGGGTAAGCTGTGTTTTACTGACCTTTCCCCCTTCTTTGGGCGTAAACCAGTAGTGACTCCCCCGGTCTGAGTACAGGGAACTGAACAGACCTTCCTGAACAATCACCTCTCGTACCCCTTCAAAGCTGCTGGTCGTTCCTTCCTCCTCCGTAAAGAACATCGAGTAATGCTGGTTGGTCGCATCATCCATCGTCACGATCAAATCCCACTGCTTGCCGGGAACCCATTCGTGCCGGCTCCCATCCTGGTGAAGCATCATGCCAGGCAAGGGCGCTCTCTCCCGACGTTTGCGATGAACTCCCCGCTTTGTTGCCTTCACAACCAACCCCTGAGACTGAAGTGTGTTCTTTACCCAGGTGTAACTCCGCCTGCCCGCAACATCGCGATACTCCCTATAAAAATGCTTCACGTTCCAACCCCGATAACGGGCCTTGTAATGCTCGGTAACCGACATCACCTCATCTACAGGCGCTCGACGAAACGATGCCTGCGTCAACCGCTTGTCCGACAATCCCGCTACACCCCCCTCTTCGTAGCGGTCGATGTACCGCCGGAACGTCCGATCACATACCCCCAAAACCCTCGCTGCTTCTCCCTGACTCAACCGACTCTCCGTCCATCCCAAATATACCTCTTCAAATCGCATCTTCCGGATCTCCTGTAGCATCTCCGTCCGCCTCATCCGTCACCTCCAGAGGTGACCTTAACAAACCGGACAGATCGTGTGCTACAAACCCGGACAGTTTACGTGCTCCCAACAATGAGAGTTTTTTCGTTGACGACATTACGTCCTTTTGCTTTAATCTCTTTCATGGCTATACTCCTTTCGAATTGGATTCAAACCAACTTGCCGATTGGTCCGATTCAAGAAAGCGTATAGCCATTTTGCATTCTACTCCAGCGGCTTCGTCTCTCTTCTACAATATAGCAAGCTCCGACCAGGGGTGGCGAAATCCTTCGGAATGCCCTGGCGACTTGCATCGGAACAGGGTGGCGACTTCCTTCGGAATCAGGTGGCGAAATCAGCGGAATAGGCATATCCAGAGCCATCGAAATTCTCATGATGAGACAAGATTGCTTCTCGTAATAGATTGTTGTCAATGTCATTTTAAAACTGTACCAGTTCTGTCAAAGTAAAACTGTACCACCCCCTGGGACTGAAGTTGGTTTACGGTGGTGAAGACGTTACCATATCCTCTCCTTGTTTGGGACGAAGCTGTTTGCTGAAGGCGTGTTCTTTGAGACGATAGCTATGGCCCTTGATGTTGATCACCCTGGAATGGTGAAGGAGCCGGTCGAGGATGGCCGAGGCGATGACGGGATCGCCGAAGAGTTCCTGCCAGTCGATGAAGCTCTTGTTGGAGGTGATGATGGTCGAGCTCTTCTCATAACGGTAGGAGATAAACTGAAAGAAGAGATAGGCCTCGCGGCTGTCGATGGGGAGATAACCTACTTCATCGACGATGACCAGGCTGGCGCTCAGGTAGGCCTTCCCCTTGGATTGGCTTTCCTTGAGCTTGCCGATCAGGGTGTTCATGGTGGTGAAGTAGACCTTGAAGCCGTGGCTGCAGGCCTTGATGGCGAGCGAGACGGCCAGATGGGTCTTTCCCACCCCCGGGGGACCCAGGAAGATGACATTTTCGTGTTTGGCGAGAAACGTAAGATCAAAAAGCTCCATGACGGCCTTCCGGTCCAGGTGGGGATGGAAGGAGAAGTCATACTCTTCGATCGTCTTGGCAAAGGGCAGCCCCGCGATCTTCATGGACGTTTCGATCCTTCTTTTTTCCTTGGCCGCCACCTCTTCCTCCAGCAGATGGTCCAGGAAGGCAAGATACGAGACCTTGCCGTCCTCGGAGCGGGCCGCAATGGTATCGAGCACTTCCGCCGCCCGGGTGAGCTTGAGGCGTTTCAAGTTATCCTGGAGGCGTTCATAGGTCAACTGTTCCATGAGACACCTCCCCGGGCGTATTTTTCGTATTCGGCGAGAGGTCTTGCGGCCACATCGACCCAGAGGCTGCCGAGGGAGAGCCCGCGGGTGGCCTTGCCCTTGGCTCTGCCGTATTTGCGTTTCAACTGTTCTTTGTCACGCCTGAGTTCTTCATAGAACCGGGGATGGGAGACAAGGTGGTGCTTTCCCTGCGGTTCCAGATAATCCACCAGGAGGTCCTGGTCGTGGTAGATGCGGATGACGCCGTTTTTGACCTTGAGCATCACCCTTTTGCCCACCGCCCGATGGGGGACCACGTAACGGTTGGTGTTGTAGGAGACCTGGCAGTCCCGGTAGACCTTGCGGAAGACCTTGAGCGAGGTGTCGTAATCCGGGAGGGGCAGCCGCCCCAGGTGAGGGATCTCCTCCTGCCATCGCTCATTGACAGGCCGGTGATGGGTGCCGTGGATTCTCAGGTTGGCGGTCTCATTCAACCAGGCCAGGAGGTCCTCATTGGCCTTTTCGATCGAGCTGAAGGCATAGCCCCGCCAGAATCGCTCGCGGATGTAGTCGATGGGCCGCTCGACCTTCCCCTTCACCCAGGGGCTGTATGGGGGCGCCGCCTGGGGCTGGAAACCGTAGTGATGGGCGAAGTGAAGGAACTCTGTGTTGAAGACGGGCCTGCCCTGGTCGCGTCCGATCACCACATGCTTCAGGTTGTCGTAGAGGATCTCGGCGGATACCCCTTTGAGGTAGCGGAAGGCCCGGATGTGGCCGTTCATGAAGCTCTCCAGGGTGCAGCGCTCCATGAACTCGGCATACAGGGCCCGGCTGTAACCTAAAACCAGAACGAAGGCGAAGATCGTGGTCGTCCGGCCCGAGGGCTCTACAACCTGGAAGTCGCCCCAGTCGAACTGGGCCTGGCGCCCCGGCTCCGTCTCGAACCGGATGAACGCCAGCCGTGTCTTTTGTTCTTTGATAGAGCGGACATAATCCCGAACGATCCCGTAGCGGCCCCGATAGCCCGCTTTCCTGATGCGGTCGAAGATCCAGGTGGCCTGGTAGGCATCCTCCTCCAAAAAGTCCCGGATCATCGCACAGTAAGGCTCCAGGATCGATGGCCGGCGCTTCTGTTTGCGGTACTGAGGAAAGGTCTCGCTTTCGAGATGTCGCTTGACCGTATCGCGATGGATGTGGAGAGTCCTGGAAATCTTCCGAATGCCGTAGCCGTTGCGGTGAAGAGCTATAATGTCCATAAATACCTCCTTGGAGATCATCGGTAACACCCCCTTTCTCACGGAAGATGTTACCATCGGTTTATCCCTCCAGGTGGTACACTTTTCATTCCCACTTTTGGTACATTATTGCATTCCCGTTGACACCCTTCCCGTATCATCCGCTGGGCGGGTCAAAACGGCCCTCATACCCAGAACCTGGTGACCTGCATCATGGAAAGGCGAAAACATCCCGAACAGGGCTTCCGTTCCTCCTTCGGCATCATGAGGCTCGCAAAACGCTACTCGAAAGAGCGGCTGGAGGCGGCCTGCGGCAGGGCGCTTGCGCTCAATGCCTACAGTTATAAAAACGTGGAGTCGATCCTCAAACAGGGTCTCGACCGGCAGGCCTTGCCGGAACCTCATGCCGAGGTGAAACCGGTCCTCCATTACAACATCAGGGGAAAAGAGTATTATCACGAAAAGGAGGCCGACCATGCTTGATCAGCAAACAATACAAAAACTCCATATCATGAAACTCACCGGCATGGCGGAAGCCTTCCAGGAACAATCAGCACAGCCCGACATGGACAGGCTCTCCTTCGCAGAACGCTTCGGGCTCATCGTTGACCGCCAGTGGACATGGAAGGAAGACTGCCGCTTGCAGCGCTACCTCAAAAACGCCAAACTCAAACTCAATGCCTGTGTCGAAGATATCGACTACAAAGCATCCAGGGGCATCGATCAGTCCGTCATGATGAAGCTCATCACCTGCGATTGGATCAGAAAGCATCAGAACATCATCATTACCGGACCCACCGGCGCCGGGAAAACCTTCATCGCCTGCGCGCTTGCCAACAAGGCCTGCCGGGAAGGATACCGCAGCTTCTATATCCGAAGCCCCAGGTTCTCCTATCAGATGTCCCTGGCCAGGGGCGACGGCAGCTACGGAAATGTTATCAATAAGCTCTCCAAAGCCCATGTCCTGGTGATTGACGATCTCGGCCTTGCTCCCTTGACAGATACGGAAAGAAGAGACCTCCTGGAAGTCATCGAGGAAAGGCACGGCCACACCTCAACGATTGTCGTCAGTCAACTGCCCATGGATCACTGGCACGAGCAGATCGGGGATCCTACGATCGCCGATGCTATCCTCGACCGCCTGATCCACAACGCCCATAAAATAAACCTGAAGGGAGGATCTCTGAGAAAAAAATACGCAAACTTGACCTGAAAGACCGTTTATGAGAAAGAACTAAAAAACCAGCGTCGCTTCGCTCCGGCAGGGCGGCCGATTTAAACCGGAACAGCCGGCCGGTTTGCTCCGGAACAGGTGGCCGATTTTAACGGAATAGGCAGCCTTCCTTTCAAAAAGGCGGTTCTTGCCACCGCCCATAAACTTCTGAGGGTCATTTTTGCCATGCTAACCCAAAGGACATTTTTTAGCTATGCGGCGAACTCATGATAGTTGACTGAAGTCAGTAAAACGTCGCCCTTGAAGAAAATGCTTGATTTCAAGCCGTTATCAATGAAGTCCTTAAATAATTGTGACACGGACTGCGGTATCTGGAGAAACCGGCCTACTCAACTCCAACCGGTAGCCTACCGCTCTGCGCATAACCGGTCAAATCAGGCGAAATCACGGACAGCTTGACCCCGTTGGTGTAGTGCTGATCCGTATGCGCAAAAAGATCGTTTTCAAAGTAAAAGCTGACTGTCCCCGGATTTTCTGCGGCTTTACAAGTTTCAGCGCCAAAGATAAGCGCAATGCCCGTTGCCAGCATCACCATCGCCAGATACTTGAATGCAGTTTCTTTCACCCGCGCATCACTTCGTAGCTTTGTTCTCCCATGATCTCCTGAACAGGCCATCGTTTGAGCCATTGCCCCGTCTTATTCCATTGTTTGGCCATGAGTCCTTGATCCTCCATGGACGTTTTTTACTTGCCATGAAAAACTCTGAAATGGTTACCCGCCAATTCTGAGCTTAATATTTCGCGCCTTTTCCCACAGCCCCAGACCGGACACCCAGTCTCTCCACTTTTCGACCTCCAGCGATGCGTAATTGTTGAAAACATACAGTTCGCGTGGCCATACTTGGGGTATGGTGAAGCGCCGGACCACCTTCGCCACGGACATCGTTTCCTCCTCGCTGGCCATCTGACCCCGCGCCCCCGCGACCATGAAATGGAGACGGTTCAGTATATTGACCTCGCTTGCCCCCGCGTCCATGTCGAGGGAAAGCAGATTCAAATGAGGATACATCTCCTTGAGCTTCTTCTCCATGCCCCGCCCGGTAATGTGGTTGGCAATGCAGCCGAACGGCTGCAGGCAGACGATGTCGCCGACCCCTTCCTTGAGCATGGCGATCATTTCGGCCGTCAGGAGCCACCCTTCGCCAAACTGGTTGGCCAGGCTGACCACCTCCCCGGTGATTTCAGACAGTTCTCTCAGATCATGAGACTTCCGGTAAAACCGAAAGTTCCGCATGACCCGCTCGATTTGACCAAGGTGGTATTCGGAGTAAATCTCCAGCAGCATGTACTTGATACAATCCGTGAAAGAACATTTAAAAAGCGCCTTCTGGTCATAGGTTTCATTGATGAAGCGCTGGGCGAAAAAACTCTGCAAGGCAGGGAGAATCACTTCCACCCCCTGGCCGGACAGCCAGTCGATGATATTCCCATTGGCAAAGAAGTTGTATTTGACAAAAATTTCGCCCACGATGCCGATTCTGGGAATGGGTTCGCGGCTGATCTCAACCTTGTTGAAGTCCGCCACAGCCTTTCCGAGAAGATTCAGAAGATAATCATAATCGGCGTTTTCAATGCCTGTCTCCATTTCGGAGAGATATTTGCCGTGCAGGCTCCCGGCAGTTCCGGGCGTCTTTTCCCTGGCCACCGTGGCCAGATACATCCGGGCCAGGGGATCAGCGAAAATAACGCCCAGGGCCAGCCGTTTGACCAGACCCTTTTCATCGATTACAAATCCCGTCTGGGGATCGATCCCCTCACCGGATAAAGTGATTACAGAAACATTATCCATGCCGACGGCGGCCAGCCCCTTCCTGACGAGAGACACGTAAGAGGATGCCCGGCATTGACCGCCGGTTTGGGTCAGGATAACCGCAGTGTTTTCCGGGTCGTAGCGGCCTGACTGGAAAGCCTTGACAATGTCGCCGGCAACCAGGATGGAAGGGTAACACATGTCGTTGTTGATGGTTTTAAGGCCAAATTCAACCGAGACCTTATCCTGGGGCGGAAGCACCTCCACCTGATAGCCAAGGGGTCTGAAGGCGGACGGAATCAGGGGTGAATAGAATGGCGAGAAAAAAGGGACGATCAGGGTTTTCTTTCTGTATTTGTCCATGACTAACCGGTTTGTTTTCTTCCTGCCGACCCCTGATACCCGCGTGTTGCCTTTATTCTCTTTCACCGCCTCCAGCATGGAGCGCAGCCTGATCTTAACCGCCCCCAGGTTGGCGATTTCATCCATCTTGATCAGGGTATGGATTTTGCCGCTGCTCCGAATGATCTCCCTGGCCTCATCGGCGGAGACGGCGTCCGGCCCGCAGCCAAAGGAAGTAATATGCACCAATTGGGCATTATGATTTTCAGTGACCCATTTGGCTGCGGCATAGAGTCTGTTGGTATAGCTCCACTGGGTCAGGACATTGATATCTTCCAGGGAGACGGAATCCGTATTCAGAGGAACAGCCGTTTCACTGATAACATCCATGCCCAGTTCCGCCAAAAGATTGGGGATGCCATGGTTGATAAGCGGGTCCAGATGATAGGGCCGGCCGGCAAGCACAACAACTGTCCGCGCCTGTTTCTCCGCCGCGGTTATCAGAGATTTCGCCCTCGCTTGAAGTTTTTTCTTGTAGTCTTTTTGTGCGGCCGCCCCTTTTTCCACGCCCATAGACACCGTTCGGCGATCAATTCCAAACCGCCTGAAAAAGAGAGAAAGCTGTTTTTTAAAGAGCTTTAAATCCTTAAAGCTGATGGCCGGATTATCCAGGGGAATGCTGAATTTTCGCTCAGGGTTGACGGCGCTTTTTATCAGGTCGGGATATCCGGTAACCACCGGGCAATTATAGGCGTTCAGGGCATCCTCATATTCCACTTGTTCGTAGACCACCGTGGGATAAAATATTCTGTCCACTTTTTTTTCAGCAAGATCGAAAATGTGGCCATGGGCAAGCTTGGCGGGAAAACAGATGTTTTCCGACATGACGGTGGAAGCGCCCTTTTCGTAAAGTTTCAGGTTGGAAGGAGAAGATAAAACCACCTTGAACCCGCACGCGGTCAAAAAGGCGGTCCAGAAGGGAAAGTTTTCATACATATTCAGACAGCGAGGAATGCCGTAAGTGAGAACCGGATCACCTTCGGGTTCCATGTTTCGGTCGAACAAGAGCTTGATCTGCTCATCGAACAGATTTTTCCCTTTATGTTTTATATCTGTATCATTAGTGAAATGCCGTTCGCAGCGGTTCCCCGTATAAAAACGGTTCTTGTTTCCGAACGTAAGCTTCAGAACAGCGCACCTGTTCTCGCAGCCGCTGCAGCGGATCTCCTTTTGGGAAAAATCACACCCCGTCTCCAGATTCTCAAGGTTAACAAAGGCGATTGATGCCCTCTGCATGGCGCGATGATTTGCAAGGGCTGTCAGGGCCGCACCGTAGGCGCCCATCAACTCGGCGATATCCGGTCTGACAACCTCTCTGTTCAGCAAAAGCTCTGCCGCGCGCAACACGGCCGGATTGCGGAATGTTCCTCCCTGGACAACGATTTTATCTCCCAGAAGGGCCGTGTCCTTCAATTTGAGCGCCTTGAATAGGGCGTTTTTAATGACCGAGTAGGCCAGTCCGGCTGAAATATCGGAGATGGTCGCGCCCTCCCGGAGCGCTTGCTTGACCTTTGAGTTCATGAAAACGGTGCAGCGGGTACCCAGGTCAAAGGGCGAATTCTTCTCACACGCGATTTCGGCAAATTCCCGGACACCGTATCCCAGCGAACGGGCAAAAGTCTCAATAAAGGAACCGCATCCCGAGGAGCAGGCCTCGTTGACCTGAATTTCCGCCACGGCGCGATCGCCAATATAGATCGCCTTCATATCCTGCCCGCCGATATCCAGAATAAAGGAGACATCCGGTTCAAAATACCTCGCCGCACGGTAGTGCGCCATGGTCTCAACCACTCCATCATGCAATCCGAAGGCGGCCCGTATAAGACTTTCACCATAACCCGTGGCGGCCGAACGAACGATACGCGGAGAAAAACCGGCCTCAGCGAACCTTTCCCTGCACTCGGACAATCCCTTTTTTACCGCCAGAATGGGATCGCCGTTATTGGCGCCGTAATAGCCGAAAACCAGCTTCCCCGCCTCATTGACAAGGATGATCTTGGTGGTGGTTGACCCGGAATCCACGCCCAAGAAAAGGTCCTCCCCCTTTACATCTGCCAGCTCAACCCTGGGCGCCCTGGCCTGTTCATGCCTTTTTTGCCATATCTCAAGTTCAGCTTTGCTTTCAAACAGGGGCTGAAGTCTTTTGGTACGGCCGTTTGTTTTCCCGGCAACCCCGGTTTCAGGCATTGACAGAAGGCCGCTGATACTCGCCCGGAAGGGTTCCCCGTTCCGTATCATGGCCGCACCCATGGCCGGAATCAGTTCCGGATGATCCGGCATGACCAGGTCATCCGGATGCTCAATGCCAAGCAGAGTTGCAAAGGCTTTCCGAAGGCTCGGATAAAAAGTCAGCGGGCCGCCCCCCATAAGTATTTTTCTTTCCATATCCCGTCCACGGGACAAGGCGGTGATCACCTGAAGGGCGACCGAATGAAATACCGAAGCCGCAACGTCTTCCCTGGATACATGACGGCTCAGCAGAGCCTGAATATCGGTTTTGGCAAAAACGCCGCACCGGGATGCAATGGGATAAATATTCGTGGATTTTCCGGCCAGAGCGTTCAGTTCCGATACGTCGATATCCAGAAGAACCGCCATTTGATCGATGAAAGCGCCGGTTCCCCCGGCGCAACTGCCGTTCATCCGGATATCGGGCCGGCCATTATCGTCGAAAAATATGATTTTGGAGTCTTCACCGCCGATTTCAATGAAGGTTCTGACTCCGGGAAAGAATTTTTCAATGAAGTGAGCAGATGCCACCACTTCCTGCACAAATGGCAGCCCGAAGACTTCGGCCGCGCCCATCCCGGCAGATCCGGCAACCGCCAAATCAAGTTCCACGTCGCCCAGGTCCCGGAGGGCCTCCTTGAAAATGCCCCGTGTTGTTTCCACGGTTTTGCCCTGATGACGACAGTAACGGGAAAAAACCATGCCGCCTTTTTCGTCGAGTATCACTGCCTTGGCCGTTGTTGAGCCTATGTCAATCCCGGCAAAATAGAGATTGCCCGCATTTTTTGTCATACCCGCTTGTCTCCTGATTCTGAACTAACGCAAACAGCGGCAGCCTTTGCGGTTTTGTCATGTTTCTTCACGCGCAGATAATCTCTTGCAGAGCAAAATGTGTCCACCAGTGAAACGACAAGCGACTCCATGTATCGCGGCGGCACAACTGTCAGCGGCCACATGTGTTTCTTGATGATGTCTTCTTCTTTTCTTGAGAGGCGGGTTATTTTGCGCGCATTTTTCAGGGCGATATTGTGGTGCCTGAACCCGTGCAGTCTGGGACCTTCACGTAGCCAGTCGTAGAAGAAGAGATCGTGCAGCATGGCGCCCCGGACAATTGACTCACAATCCAGGGAAAAGCGTTTGCCCCAGAGAAAGCTTAAGTACGCCACCTCCTTTACATGCTCCAACCTTGTCTTGCCCCTGTGATGTTTATGCTGTGAAAGTCTTGCCACCCCCGGGTGTTCAATCAGCGGCCTTGCCGTGTTTATGAATTGTGTCTCCATTACGGTTTTCTCTTCAGGCGTCATGCCGAGAAAACTCTTGATAGAGACCGTCAGGAAATCCACCAGCATGATTGAAAGCGTAACTGCCGCAAAGATACCTTTAACAACGGGTGAAAGCTGATTGAGAATGCCTTGATATGGAGGAAATATGAGATATTCAAAAGCGAACGCCAGCAATAACCAGTAAACTGAAAACTTAAGACAGATATGGCCCTTATAATTAAAACGCTGATCCGCATAGTCCCAAAGGCGTACATGAAAAAAGTATCGGGCAATAAATCCCGAGATCAGTTCGAGTCCGGTTGTGACCGCAAAATAGGCGAGTGCTTTAGTAAACAAATGGGATTCCTGCAACAGGGAAACCGCCCCCATGAGTATCAAGGCGCCCGTGCCGTAAAGAATCCCGACTTTGACAGCAAAAAAAATAATATTCAGTTAAAATGATAAGTTACGGGCATACCTCAAGCTTGTGCCACTACATTTTCGCTTTTTGTAATACGAAGGACCTTGGGCGGTGGTTTGAGGCCGAT
>WBZY01000994.1_pt1 | contig 17149 bp, 14 predicted proteins | sample 5204191 | NCBI WGS metagenome assembly WBZY01 (sample SAMN12344363, study PRJNA552823) | activated sludge metagenome | biome: Activated sludge suspended growth; feature: Anammox Sidestream; material: Wastewater; isolation source: activated sludge from anammox sidestream of wastewater treatment...
CACCGGCCACGGCGGACGGATCGTGATCCTCGGCGTGCTCGGTGAGCACGCGGTGTTGCGCCACTACGCGATCCTCGCGCAGGGCGTGCCGCACCTGCTGCTGATGACGGCCGCCGACCTGCAGCCGGACCCGGCGCGCAGCGCCGGTGCGGTCGAGCGCATGAAACTGCGCGTGCACGGCCAGGACGCCGCCATACCCGACCTCGACGCCGTAGAGGCGGCGCTGGCGCACCTCAGCAGCGGCGGTCGCTGATCTCGAGGATGATGTTGCGGGTCTTCTCGCCGACCACGTAGGCCGTGCGCGACTGGAACTCGGGCAGCGAGCCGTACATGATGGTGCGGATACCCTCCTTTTCGAGTTCGACCAGCGTCTCGTCCAGATCGTCCACCAGTCCCGCGAACAGGTGGTGGACGCCTTCGCCGTGTTGTGCGAGGTGGCGCGTGAACACGTTGTCGCCCCCCGGCAGCGGCTGGATCAGCTCGAGGCAGGGGTTGTTGTCCCAGGCCGTCATGGCGACGCGGATCCTGCCGCTGTAAGGCGTGCCGCCCTTGCGGTCGTACATGGTGCCGTGGTCGCCCTCGAAGGTCGTGAACGGACCCCAGCCGATCACGTTGCTGTAGAAATCCATCGCCTGGTCGAGGTCGCGGACCACCATCCCCACCTGCAGCACACGATTGAAATTCAGGCTCATCGTCGGTTCCTCCGGTTCGTCAGTCATCCAGTCGGGCCACGTCCGCCAGCGGCAGCACCCGCGTGCGCAGCGGCTGCAGCGGCTCTTCCGGCAGCAGGAAGCGCCAGAACAGCCGCCCCTGCGTGCGCCCTTCCGTGTCGAGCCAGTTCGGCACCCCGGGGTCGCGGTGCGCGAGCACCATGCGGAAGCTGCCGTCGGCCGCGAGCCGCGTCTGGCGGCGATTCAGCGATACCTGCCGGTTGACGTGGTCGTAGGTCTGCAGGAAGCGCGTGAACAGCACCACGTTCGCGAAGCGGCAGCGCGGGAATCGCCCTTCGATCACCAGTGCCTCGTCGGGCTGCAGCGCGTACGGTGCCAGCGCGTAGACCGCGTCCATGTTCGCCCAGCCGGTGCTGGCCGCCGGATCGGCCGGCGGATTGAAGCGGTTCGGCACCGTCGATACCCACCCCGGCTGCGGTCCGCGCGGAAACGGCGGCACATCGAAGGTCATGCCGCGCACGTAGTTCACGACGCGGCGCATGCGCGCCGCCAGCGTGGCGTCGTCCATGCGCGCCGGCGGTGTCGGCTCGGCATCCAGGCATTCGATCGTCAGCGGGATGTGCAGTGCGGGATCCGATGCCGCGGGGTGCTCCCGTTCGAAGAAGTGGCGGGTGTTGATCAGTCCGGCCTGCGGATGCAGCGGGAACCAGTGGCCGGGGCGGCGCTGCGCACCCAGCACGAATTCGAAGTTGCCGCCGGCGTCGAGGTGCAGATCGGAGTCCCTGACCACGTTGACAGTCTGCCGCGAGTAGCCGCCGTCGGCGGTGCCGACTTCCTGGCTGAACGAGGTGAAGGTGGCGCCGGCGACGTTGCCGCGAATGCGGTAGCTGCGGTCGGGGCGCACGTACGCACCGAAATACAGTGCGTCGGGGTTGTCGCCGAGCACCTTCATGTTCGGGGCGGTGATGCGGCGGAACACCGGCCGCTCGGGGTCCGCGTCGAGCTGGCTGCCGAGCGCCGCCTGCAGCGCGTGCAGCACGAACAGGCGGCCGTCGGTGACGTCCTCGGGTCGGGTGGTGCCGAATTCCGCGCCGAGGAAGCGCGTGTCCAGTTCGCGCACGAAATCCAGCAGTTCCGCGAGCGCCTGGCCGCTCGCCGCCGTAGCCGTCGTCATGATCGGATCCCCCGGGGTGTCGTCGATCGCGCTAGTCCGTTCCCGACCCGGCCAGGAAGCTCGCGAAACGTTCGCGGTAGGGTGCGAACACCGCGCCGTGCTGCTGCTCGCCGAGGCCGAATTGCGCCGTGCTGTAGCTGTGCACGCCGTGCTTGTCGCGCGGGCGGTTGCGGATGTAGTCCTCCATCCGCCGGCGCGTGGCTGCGGTCAGTTCGAAGCCGAAATGCGCGTAGATCTTCTCGACCGAGCCGAGCATGTCGCGCATGATCTCGCCGAAGCCGAGGTCGACGAACAGGCGGTCGCGCCCGGGCCGGGCGTCGCGCCACGCCAGGCCGCGCAGCAGCGCCTGCGACAGGTGATCGACCTCGCCCTGCGCCGTGAGCAGCGGATCGATGCCCTCGTTGAAGGCTCCGCGCAGCGTCTGCGCCAGGCTGGATCCCGAGGCCATCACCGCCATCGGTTCGCGGTGGGTCCACACGATCGCGGCATCCGGGTACTCGTCGAAGATCTCCTGCAGGTACGGCAGGTGCAGCGGCGACTTCAGCACCCAGCGTGGCCGCGCGCAGTCCACCTGCAGGTGCTGCAGCACCTGGTGGTGCCAGCGATACGCGCGGTGCATGTCGTGATCCAGGCACCAGCGCCGGTAGCCCGGTACGTAATAGGTCGCGCCCCACTCGTCGCTGATGAAATGCATCGCGAGTATCGACAGGCACTCGGTGGGCAGACGGGCGCCCATCTCGTGGATCGTCTTGAAGCCCGGCGCGAGCTGGTCGAAGGCGGCGAGCTGCGCCTCGACCTCGGCGATCCGCGGGTCGGTCTCGACGGTGTCGGCGTGCGGCGGCGGCACCGGCTTCATGAGCTGCCAGTGCAGCGGCGAGATGTGGTCGGGGTCCTGCGCGAGCACCTCGTGCAGGATCGTGGTCCCGGTGCGCGGCAGCCCGAGCACGAACAGCGGACGCTGGATCTTCTGGGTTGCGACGGCGGGCCGCTGGCGGCGGTAGTCGATGATGCCGAGCCGGTTCGCAAGCCGCCCGATCAGCGTTTCCCCGGTCGCGTAACGCCCCAGCTCCGACAGCCGCGCCTCGCGTTCCAGCGCGTCGACGAGGTGTTCCAGTCCCACGCGGAACTCGGGGTCGCCCCAGTCGGCGAGCCCCGTGCGCTGCTCGGCGGCAGCGATCAAGCGGTCCGGGTCGAGTCGCGGTCCTGCACTCACGATCGCCTCCTCCTCTCAGCCGGCCCGTGCGCCCGTGCCGGTGACGCGATCCATCAGTTCGTCGCCGTACATGCGCCGGCACAACGCCTCGAAGTCCTCACCGCGTGGCAGGTCCAGGCCGCCGTCCACCGACAGGGTCTGGCCGGTCACCCAGGCGGCCTGCTTCGAGCAGAAATACAGCACCGCGTCACCGATGTCCTCGGGGAAGCCCGTGCGATCGAGCGGCGTGTGCCCGATCACGACCTTCTGCTCGTCGTCGGTCCAGCCGAGCAGCGCGCCCTCGGTGGGGATGAAGCCGGGACGGATCGTGTTGACGCGGATCGCGAACGGGGCGAGTTCGATCGCGGCGCAGCGCACCAGCATCTCGAGCCCGGCCTTGGTGGTGCCGTAGGTCGCCATGAACTTCGGCATCTGGAAGCCGGCACCGGAGGAGATCGCCACGATGCTGCCGCCGTGTTGCTGCATCGCGAGCGCGGCGTGCTTGATGGTGAACGCAGTGCCCATGATGTTGAGGTCGCAGGCGTAACGCCAGTGGTCGGCGGTCAGCGACAGGATCGGACCCGGCACGCCGGTGCCCGCGTTCGCGACCGCGATGTCGAGCCGGCCGCCGGCGCCGGCTGCCACCTGCACGGCGCGCTCCACCTCGGCTTCCACCGTCACATCGCACTGCTGCACGCGCAGCTCGGCACCCGCGACCTTCGCGCGCAAGCGCGCGGCGGAGTCCTCGAGTACGTCCGCGCGCCGGCCGGCGATGGTCACGATCGCGCCCTGCTCGAGCAGCCGCAGTGCGGTTGCGTGTCCGATGCCGGTGCCGCCGCCGGTCACCAGTGCCGTGCACCCCGCGAGTCCGGAATCGATCATGGTCTGCTCCCCGGCATCGTGGCCTGTGGTTCCGATGCCGGGATCATAGCCGCCATCGTCCGCGGGAGCGGGATCGACGTTATTGCGAATCCTGCCTTTCGTTTGCCAAAACCGCCATAATCGGCACGCCCGCGTTCCGGGCACCGTCGGAATCCAACTCCATCAGACTGCGCGGCACGCGGACCGCGCCGAAGAACGCCGATGCATGCTCCGGTCACCCGAACCGTGGAAACCAGCTTGTCGGTGCGTGGCATCGACGTCGAACTGGTCGCCTTTTCCCAGCCGGAACCGTTCACCGGCGTGTTCGAGGGCGACGAGCGTGACGCGCTCAGCCTGTCGCTGACGCCACTGGTGACGCGCTCGCGCGGCGCCTATCTGGACGCCGACGGCCAGCCCGGCCAGTGGAACCAGGTCGGGGACGTGAATTTCTGCCCCGCCGGCTGCCGGCTGCTGGTCTCCGCGCCGGAGGTGGTGTCGTTCCGCAGCCTGCGCGTGTGCTACCAGCCGGGGATCGTCGCCGGCACCATCGGGCCCACCGGGCACTGGAGCCCGGCGCAGCTGCTCGCTGCGCTCGACGTGCAGTCACCGGCCGTGAAGCGCGACCTGTTCCGCATCGTGAAGGAAGTGTCGGAGTCGGGACGGTTCCGCGAGGAACTGATCGCGAGCGTGGCGCGCGTGGTGCTGGTCGAGATGGCGCGTGTGATCGGCGACACCCCGGCGCCGCGGGTGCGCGCGCAGCACAGCGCGCTGGCGCCGTGGCAGGTGCGCCGCATCCGCGACTACGTCGAGGGCATGATCGACCACGCGCCGAGCATCGACGAACTGGCGCGCGTGTGCGAGATCGGCAGCCGCCACCTGATGCGCGCGTTCAAGTCCACCACCGGTCGCACCCTCGGCGAGTACATCGGCGAGGTGCGCATGACCAAGGCGAGGAGCCTGCTCGCCGACACCAGCCTGGCGCAGAAGGAAATCGCGAGCCGCCTCGGCTATTCGGGCCCCAGCACCTTCTGCGCCGCTTTCGGCAAGGCGGTCGGCATGACCCCGAAACAGTTCCGCGACCGGCATCGCCGGTCGTGAACGGCCAATGTCCGGCGCTTCCCGTCGGACGCCGGACGTGCGCCATGTCGGCCGCAGGTTCGACCTGTGGTCGAACGTGTCCGGCGTAGGTTCGGCCTGTGGCCGAACGGGGTGAACGTCCGGGCACGGCCCGGACCTAGTGCGCCAGATCGCCCCAGAGGTACTGCAGGATCGCCAGCGCCGCCACCGGCGCGGTCTCGGTGCGCAGCACCCGTGGCCCCAGCGACCACGGTGTGAAGCCCGCGGCGCGTGCGCGCGCAAACTCGCCGTCGTCGAGCCCGCCCTCCGGCCCGACCAGCACGCGCACCGCGGCCGGCGCCGGCTGCGCCGCGAGCGCGCGGCTGTCGGCCGTGTGCAGCACCAGCCCCGGAAGCTCGGTGCGTTCGGCGAGCCAGCGGTCCAGCGCGACCGGCTCGCCGATCACCGGCAGGCGGTTGCGCCCGCTCTGTTCGCAGGCGCTGATCGCGACCTGCCGCCAGTGGCGCAGCCGGTTGTCGCCGCGTCCGCCGTCGAACTTCGCGTTGCAGCGCGCCAGCAGCAGCGGTGTGATCGTCGCGACGCCGAGTTCGGTGCACTTCTGCACCGTCCAGTCCATGCGCTCCCCGCGCGCGAGCCCGATGCCCAGGTGCACGGCGAGCGGGCTGTCGGCGGCGCTCTCGGCGGTGGCGCCGAGCACGAGTTGCAGCGTGCGGCGCCCGAGCGACTCCAGCGTCGCCGTGAACTCCGCTCCGCTGCCGTCGAACACCCGCAGCCGTGCGCCCTGATCCAGACGCAGCACATTGCGCACGTAATGTGCGGCGTTGTCGTGCAACTCGACGGTGGTGCCCGCCACCAGCGGCTGCTCGACGAACAGGCGGGGGATGCGCATCGTCAGAGCAGCCCGGCCTCGCGGCAGATCGCGAGCGTGGGTGCCGCCTGGTTCATCGTGTAGAAGTGCAGCCCCGGCGCGCCGCCGTCGAGCAGCCGGCGGCACAGCCCGGCGACGAAGCCGGTCGCGAACTCGCGGGTCCCCGCCTCGTCGTCCTGCAGCGCCTCGAGGCGGTAGTGCAGCCAGCGCGGGATCTCGGCGCCGCAGTTGCGCGCGAAGCGCGCGAGGTTCTGGTAGTTCAGGATCGGCATGATGCCGGGGTAGATCGGCTGCGCGATGCCTTCGGCACGGCAGGCCTGCACGAAATGGAAGTAGGCGTCGGCGTTGTAGAAGAACTGCGTGATGCCATGGTCGGCACCGGCATCGAACTTCTTCTTCAGGAAGCGGATGTCGGTGGCGAAGTCGCGCGCCTGCGGGTGCATCTCCGGGTACACGGCGACCTCGATGGTGAAATGCGCGCCGGTGTGCTCGCGCACGAACCGCACCAGCTCGCTGGCGTGGATCATCTGCGACATCCCGCCCACCCCCGACGGCAGGTCGCCGCGCAGCGCCACGAGGCGGCGGATGCCGTGGTCGCGGTAGACGGCCAGCAGCTCGAGGATCAGCGACTCGTCGTCGCCGCCGAACGACAGGTGCGGCGCCACCGCGCTGCCGCCGCGCGCGAGTTCGAGCACCACGTCGCGGGTGGTCTCGCGGGTCGAGCCGCCGGCGCCGTAGGTCACCGACGAGAACGCGGGCGCGAGCACCCGCAGTTCCTCGTGCGCGGCGAGCAGCTTGAGGCGCCCGTCCGCGGTCTTGGGTGGAAAGTACTCGCAGCTCAGCCGCAGTCCGGTGCTGGATCGTGTCATCGCCGGCGTCTCAGTAGCGGTACTGCTCGTTCTTGAACGGCCCGTCGACCGGCACCTTGATGTAGTCGGCCTGCTCCGCGGTCAGGCGCGTGATGACGCCGCCGAAGCCCGCGACCATGTGCCGTGCCACTTCCTCGTCCAGGCGCTTCGGCAGTACCTCGATGCGCAGCGCGGCGGGCTTCATCTCGGGCTCGAGATCCGCGAAGCGGCGCTCGAACAGGTAGATCTGCGCCAGCACCTGGTTGGCGAAGGAGCCGTCCATCACCCGCGAGGGGTGCCCGGTCGCGTTGCCGAGGTTCACCAGCCGACCCTCGGAAAGCAGGATCAGGTGGTCGCTCGCCGCGCGATCGCGGTAGATCTGGTGCACCTGCGGCTTGACCTCCTCCCACTCCCACGCGCGACGCATGAAGGCGGTGTCGATCTCGTGGTCGAAATGGCCGATGTTGCAGACCACCGCGCCGCATTTGAGCGCGGCCAGCATGTGGCGGTCGCAGACGTCGCGGTTGCCGGTGGCTGTCACCACGAGATCGGTCTGTGCGAGCAGCGCGCGGTCGATGCACGCGGCGGTGCCGTCGTTGACGCCGCCGAGGTACGGTGACACGACCTCGTAGCCGTCCATGCAGGCCTGCATCGCGCAGATCGGATCGATCTCGGCGACGCGCACGATCATCCCTTCCTGGCGCAGCGACTGCGCCGAGCCCTTGCCGACGTCGCCGTAGCCGATCACCAGCGCCTTCTTGCCGGCGAGCAGGTGGTCGGTGCCGCGCTTGATCGCATCGCTCAGGCTGTGGCGGCAGCCGTACTTGTTGTCGTTCTTGGACTTGGTGACCGAGTCGTTCACGTTCACGGCCGGCACCTTCAGGGTGCCGAGGCGCAGCATCTCCTGCAGGCGCAGCACGCCGGTGGTGGTTTCCTCGGTGATGCCGTGCACCTGGTCGAGCAGCTGCGGGTAGCGTTCGTGCAGGATCCCGGTCAGGTCACCGCCGTCGTCGAGCACCATGTTGACCGGCCACGGCTCGCCGTCCTTCAGGATCGTCTGCTCGATGCACCACTCGTACTCCGCTTCGGTCTCGCCCTTCCAGGCGTAGACCGCGATGCCGCGCGCGGCGATCGCCGCCGCCGCGTGGTCCTGCGTGGAAAAAATATTGCACGAGGACCAGCGCACCTCGGCGCCGAGCTCGACCAGCGTCTCGATCAGCACCGCGGTCTGGATCGTCATGTGCAGGCACCCCAGGATGCGGGCGCCGGCCAGCGGTTTGCCGTCGCGGTAGCGCGTGCGCAGCGCCATCAACGCGGGCATCTCGGTCTCGGCGATCGCGATCTCGCGCCGCCCCCAGGGGGCCAGCCCGATGTCGGCGACCTTGTAGTCGGTAAAGGTCTTCTGTGCAGTGTTCATCTGTCTGTTCCCTTGTTCGAAAATCAGGATTCGATACGGTTATGTCGCCATCAATGCCGGTCCAGGCGGTCGCCAAGCGATTTTTGGCCGTGCGACGCTGCCAGCGTGCGGCGCCGTGAATACCTTGTTTCGCCGGGCTGAAGCCCGACCTGCAACGCCGCATCCCTGCGGCGTACGGTCCCTGAAAGCTCCCGCGACGTCCGCCCGCTCGTGGCTGTGCGATCTTGCCTTCGTGCGTCTTCGAGTCGGTTTCCCGATCCGTTCCGGTTCACAATGCCTTCGCGAGCGCCGCCGCGCGGTCGGTGCGCTCCCACGTGAAGTCGGCGTCCTCGCGGCCGAAATGGCCATAGGCGGCGGTGGCGCGGTAGATCGGACGCTTGAGGTCGAGCATCTCGATGATGCCGCGCGGGCGCAGGTCGAAGTGCTCGCGCACCAGTTCGACGATTTTCGCGTCCGGCAGTTTGCCGGTACCGAAGGTGTTCAGCGAGATCGAGGTCGGTTCGGCCACCCCGATCGCGTACGAGACCTGGATCTCGCAGCGGTCCGCGAGGCCGGCGGCGACCAGGTTCTTGGCGACGTAGCGGCCCGCGTACGCCGCCGAGCGGTCGACCTTGGAAGGGTCCTTGCCGGAGAACGCGCCGCCGCCGTGGCGCGCCATGCCGCCGTAGCTGTCGACGATGATCTTGCGCCCGGTCAGCCCGCAGTCGCCGAGCGGGCCGCCGATGACGAACTGGCCGGTCGGGTTCACGTGGTACTTCGTTCCCGCGTGCAGCCACTGCTCCGGCAGCACCGGGCGGATGATCTCGTCGATCACCGCCTGGCGCAGATCGGCGTGCGCGATGCCGGGCGCGTGCTGGGTCGAGACCACCACCGCGTCGACCGCCACCGGGCGGCCGTTGTCGTAGCGGATCGTGACCTGGCTCTTGGCGTCCGGGCGCAGCCACGACAGCACGCCGTGCTTGCGCAGGTACGCCTGGCGGCGCATCAGGCGGTGCGCGTAGGTGATCGGCGCGGGCATCAGCACGTCGGTCTCGTTCGATGCATAGCCGAACATCAGCCCCTGGTCGCCGGCACCCTGCTCCTTGGTGTCGCTGGCATCGACACCGATCGCAATGTCGTGCGACTGCTTGCCGATCGCGTTCAGCACCGCGCACGAGGCGCCGTCGAAGCCGATCTCGGAGCTGTCGTAGCCGATGTCGAGGATCACCTGGCGGATCAGCGCCTCGAGGTCCACGTAGGTATCGGTGGTGACCTCGCCGGCGACGATCGCCATGCCGGTCTTGACCAGCGTCTCTACCGCGACGCGGGCGTGCGGGTCGTCCGCGAGGATCGCGTCGAGTACCGCGTCCGAGATCTGGTCCGCCATCTTGTCCGGGTGGCCCTCGGACACCGATTCCGAGGTGAAAATCGCGTATTCGCTCATGGTCGTGCCCTTGTCTGCTCAGCCCTTCGTTGAAAAACCCGCACCTGGATGCGGAAACCGTTGCGCAGCGCGAGATAGACGCTCTCGCCCTCCTCGAGTCCGGCCGCACCGCTCCAGTGCGACAGTGCCTCGGGTGCGAATCCCAGCCACAGATCGCCGCAGGCCTCCCGCGCCCACGCCTGGGCGTGCGCGCAGAGATCGGTCAGCAGCAACAGCCCGCCGGGGCGCAGCGCCGCGGCGAGGTCGCGCAGCACCCCGGCCGGCGAGGCCGTGTGGTGCAGCACCATGTTCGCCACCACCAGGTCCGCGGTGGCCTCCAGCGCGCGTGCCGCGGCGCTGTCGCCGTGCACCAGTTCCACGTTCGCGAGTCGCCCGGCGGTGCAGCGCTGGCGCGCCTGCGCGAGCATTTCGGGCGCGTTGTCGATCGCGACCACCCGCCGGCTGCGGCGTGCCAGTTCCGGCAGCAGCCAGCCGTCTCCCGGCCCCAGTTCCACTGCCAGCGCGCAGCCCCCGGGCAGCAGCGCCGCGAGCAGATCGCCGACCGCGCCGGCGTACTGCGCGCACGGCGCGATCAGTTCCTGCTGCGCGTGGAACTTCGGCGCGTTCATCGCGAAGAACTCGCGCGAGTTGTTCGCGCGCGCCTCCTGCACCGCGGCGATCCCGCGCGCGGTTGCCTCTTCCAGCTCCAGGCGGTCGGCGGCGGCGAGGATCGCCTGCAGCGGCGGATCGAGCTCCTCGGTTGGCGCGCGGTGGCTGCGGCTGTAGTAGATCGACGTGCCTTCACGGCGCCGCTGCACCAGCCCCGCCTCGGCCAGCACCTTCAGGTGGTGGCTCATCGCCGGCTGGCGCATGCCGAAGATCTGGCACAGCTCCAGCACCCCGTAGGCGTCGCGTGCCAGCGAACGCAGGATCTCCAGGCGCAGCGGATCGCCGGCCGCGCGGCACAGCCGGCTCAGCCCTTCGTAGCCGACCAGAGTCTGGATGGAGGTTGCACCGAGCGTCATGGGGCTGCAGTCTAGCAGCATCGCCGGCGATATATCAAAAAAAATCGATGCAATAGTTTGCGCGCGGATTACCAAAGCACCGCGCCGGCGGTTCCGCCGGCCCGCGCGCTGGGGGACAATAGGCGCCCGATCGGCCGCACCACCATTCCCGCAGGAGCCTCCCGCATGCCCACGCGCCCCGAACTGGCCAACGCGATCCGCGCCCTCAGCATGGACGCCGTGCAGAAAGCCGAGAGCGGCCATCCCGGCGCGCCGATGGGCATGGCCGACATCGCCGAGGTGCTGTGGAACGATTTCCTGGTCCACAATCCGGGCAACCCGGGCTGGTTCGACCGCGACCGCTTCGTGCTGTCGAACGGGCACGGCTCGATGCTGCTCTACGCGCTGCTGCACCTGAGCGGCTACGAGCTGCCGATCTCGCAGCTCGAGGCGTTCCGCCAGTTCCACTCGCAGACCCCGGGCCACCCCGAGTACGGTGACACCCCCGGCGTCGAGACCACCACCGGCCCGCTGGGGCAGGGCATCGGCAACGCGGTCGGCATGGCGCTGGCCGAGAAGATGCTGGCCGCGCGCTACAACCGGCCCGGGCACACGGTGATCGACCACCACACCTACGCCTTCGTCGGCGACGGCTGCCTGATGGAAGGCATCTCGCACGAGGTCTGTTCGCTGGCCGGCACGCTGGGGCTCGGCAAGCTGGTGGTGCTGTACGACGACAACGGCATTTCGATCGATGGCCAGGTCGCCGGCTGGTTCACCGACGACACCGCGGCGCGCTTCGAGGCCTACGGCTGGCAAGTGATCACTTCGGTGGACGGGCACGATCCGCGCGCCATTCGTGCGGCCATCGACACCGCACGGGCGGAATCCGGACGTCCCAGCCTGATCCTGTGCCGCACCGTGATCGGCAAGGGGGCGCCGAACAAGCAGGGCACCGAACACGTGCATGGCAGCCCGCTGGGGGCCGCCGAGGTGGCTGCGGCACGCGCCGGGCTGAACTGGCCGCACCCGCCGTTCCAGGTACCGGCCCAGATCTACGCGGCATGGGACGCGCGCACTCGCGGCGCCGCCGCCGAGGCCGACTGGCGCCAGCGCCTGGACGCCTACCGCGGCGCCTATCCGGAGGAGGCCGCCGAGCTCGAGCGCCGCATGCGCGGCGAGCTGCCCGGGGCGCTGGAGCGTGCCGCCGCCGACTATGTGCGCGCCTGCCAGCAGAAGGCCGAGACGATCGCGAGCCGCAAGGCATCGCAGAACGCCATCCAGGCGCTCGCCCCGCTGATGCCCGAGCTCACCGGGGGGTCGGCGGACCTCGCCGGTTCGAACCTCACCTTGTGGAAGGAAGCGCGCGGTGTGTCGCGCGCCGACGCCGCCGGCAACTACATCTATTACGGCGTGCGCGAGTTCGGCATGGGCGCGATCATGAACGGGCTGGCGCTGCACGGCGGCCTGCGCCCGTTCGGTGGCACCTTCCTGGTGTTCATGGAGTACATGCGCAACGCGGTTCGCCTCGCGGCGCTGATGCGCCTGCCGGTGGTCTACGTGTACACGCACGACTCGATCGGGCTGGGCGAGGACGGCCCCACCCACCAGCCGGTGGAGCAGATCGCGAACCTGCGCGCCACGCCGCGGCTGTCGACCTGGCGCCCGGCCGACGCGGTCGAGACCGCGGTGGCCTGGCAGCAGGCGGTACTGCGCGCCGACGGACCGACCGCGCTGGTTCTCTCGCGCCAGAACCTGCCGCACCAGCCACGAAGCGAGGAACAACTCGCCGCGATCGCGCGCGGCGGCTACGTGCTGCTCGATTGCGCCGGAGCGCCCGAGGTGATCCTGATCGCCACCGGCTCGGAAGTGGCGCTGGCGGTGGCCGCCGCGGGCACGCTCGGCGCCGCCGGGCGGCGCGTGCGCGTGGTCTCGATGCCGAGCACGGATCGCTTCGACGCACAGGACGGCGCCTACCGCGACAGCGTGCTGCCGCCGGAGGTACGCGCGCGGGTGGCGATCGAAGCCGCGCATCCGGACCCCTGGTACCGCTACGTCGGCCTCGACGGGCGCGTGATCGGCATGCGCGACTTCGGCGCCTCGGCGCCGGCCGGCGTGCTCATGAAACACTACGGCTTCACCGCGGAGAACGTGGTCGCGGTGGCCGGCGAACTGCTGGCCGCGCAATGAACGGCCAGCGCGCGGCGGGCGGTCTGCGCACAAGCCGGCGCGCGCGCCGCCGGCAGCCGCCGGCATGAGCACGCGCGCGGCGATCAACGGCTACGGGCGTATCGGGCGCTGCCTGCTGCGCGCCGCGCACGAGCGCGTGCTCGCCGGACGACTCGACATCGTCGCGATCAACGAGCTCGCGAACCTCGAGACCATGGCCTACCTGACCCGCTACGACTCCACCCACGGCCGCTTTCCGGGCCGCGTGGATTGTGCCGACGGTGCGCTGGTGGTCGACGGCAGGCCGATCGTGGTCAGCTCCACCGATGCGCTGGCCGAGCTCGACTGGGCGCGCCACGGCATCGACCTCGTGTTCGAGTGCACCGGCGCCTTCGGTTCACGGGCCGACGCGATGCGCCACCTCGCGCGCGGCGCGCGGCGCGTGCTGTTCTCGCAGCCCGCCGACTCCGACATCGATGCGACCATCGTCTACGGCATCAACCACCGCACGCTCGACGGCAGCGAGCGTGTGGTCTCGGCCGCCTCGTGCAGCACCAACTGCATCGTGCCGGTGATCGACGTGCTTGCACGCGCCTTCGGCGTGGAATGCGGCGTGATCACCACCATCCACTCGGCGATGAACGACCAGCCGGTGCTCGATGCCTACCACCACACCGATCTGCGCAAGACGCGTGCCGCGCTGCAGTCGATCATCCCGATCGACACCGGGCTCGCGGCGGGCATCGGACGCCTGCTGCCGGCGCTGGCCGGGCGCTTCGAGGCGCAGGCGATGCGCGTGCCCACGCTCGACGTCTCGGCGATCGATCTCTCGGTGGTGCTCGGGCGCGGTGCCGGGGTGCGCGAGGTGAATACGCTGCTCGCCGAGGCGGCCGACGGGGCGCTGGCGGGCATCCTCGGCTACACCGAGGAGCCACTCGCCTCGTGCGACTTCATCCACGACCCGCGCTCCGGGATCGTCGACGCCTCGCAGACCCGCGTCAGCGGCGGGCGGCTGCTGAAGTTGTTGATCTGGTTCGACAACGAGTGGGGTTACGCGAACCGCATGCTCGATGTCGCGCTATATTGGGCCGAGGCGGCCCGCGGGGGGTCGCGCCAGGTGCCGGGAGAGCAGGAGCCATGAGCGTGAAACTGATGACCGACCTCGAGCTGCGCGGCAAGCGCGTGCTGATCCGCGAGGATCTGAACGTGCCGGTCAAGGACGGCCGGGTCACCAGTGACGCGCGCATCCTCGCCGCGCTGCCCACGATCCGCCGGGCGCTGGACGCCGGCGCGCGCGTGCTCGTGATGTCGCACCTGGGGCGGCCCAAGGCGGGCGCCAGCGAGGAGGAGAACGCGCCGTTCAGCCTGGCGCCGGTCGCCGCGCGCCTCGGCGAGCTGCTGGGCCGGCCGGTGCCGCTGCTGCGCGACTGGCTCGACGGCGCGCCGATCGAAGCGGGTGCGCTCGCGCTGGCCGAGAACGTGCGCTTCGTGAAGGGCGAGAAGCAGGACGACGAGGCGCTGGCGCGCCGCATGGCGGCGCTGTGCGATATCTACGTGATGGACGCCTTTGCGACCGCGCACCGCGCCGAGGCCTCGACCCACGGCGTGGCGCGCTTCGCGCCGGTGGCCTGCGCCGGCCCGCTGCTCGCGGCCGAGCTCGATGCGCTCGGCAAGGCGCTGCGCGCGCCGGCGCGCCCGCTGGTGGCGATCGTCGGTGGCTCGAAGGTCTCGACCAAGCTCACCGTGCTCGACACACTGGCGGCGAAGGTCGACCGGCTGATCGTCGGCGGCGGGATCGCCAATACCTTCCTTGCAGCGGCCGGCTTGCCGATCGGCCGCTCGCTGGTCGAGGCCGAGCTGCTCGACGAGGCCAGGCGGCTGATGGCGAAGACCGACGTGCCGCTGCCCGAGGATGTGGTGGTCGCGCCGGCGCTCGCCGAGGACGCGGTGGCCACCGTCAAGGACGTGGCGGCGGTGGGCGCCGACGACATGATCCTCGACATCGGGCCGCGCACCGCGACGCGTTTTGCGAAACTGCTCACGGAAGCCGGAACGATTCTGTGGAATGGTCCGGTGGGCGTGTTCGAGATCGAGCAGTTCGCCGCCGGTACGCGCGTGATCGCCGAGGCGGTGGCGGCCAGCAGCGCGTTCTCGCTGGCCGGCGGCGGTGACACGCTGGCAGCGCTGGAGAAGTTCGGCGTCGGCGGGCGCATCTCCTACGTCTCCACCGGGGGCGGCGCGTTCCTGGAATACGTCGAGGGCAAGCAACTCCCGGCGGTCGCGATCCTCGAGACTCGCGCCGCCTCCTGATGCGCCGCGCGGCGGCACGGAGGACGCGATGACGACGATCGACGGTGTCGCGCTGACGCCGGAACGGCTGCAGCAGTTCCATCCGCTGGCGCTGATCGCCGGCAAACACTTCGAGCACCTGCTCGAGGACGCGGCGATCGTGCGCGTCGAGAAGGGGCGCTTCCTGTTCCGCAAGGCCCCGCAGCCCGACCGCTCGTACTATGTGCTCGACGGTGCCATCGAGGTACGCGAGTCCTTCGAGAAGCGCACGCTGGTCGACGCCAACAGTCACCAGGCGCGCTTTCCGCTCGAGGAACTGTGCCGCAACGGCGCCTCTGCGCGCGCGCAGGCCGACGCCTGCGTGCTGACGCTGCAGCGCGACCTGATCGACCGCCTGATGGCCAGCGCCGACGAGGCCAGTTTCGACGTGGTGCTGGTCTCCGACGTCGACGAACGCATGGAGGAGGCGCGGTTCGACGACGAGTACTCCGAGGACTGGATGGCGCGGCTGCTCGATTCGCCGCTGATGTCGCACCTGTCGGCGGCCAACATCCAGCGCTGCTTCATCGAGCTCGAGCGGGTGGCGCTGCGTGCCGGCGCCGAGGTGGTGCGCGCGGGAACGCCCGGCGACTACTTCTACATCCTGCTCGAGGGCGAGGCGCGTGTGATCACCGAGGAATCGGGACCGTTCGCCGGCCAGACCTTCGAGCTGGTTCCCGGCGACTATTTCGGCGAGGAAGCGCTGGTCGCCGACACCATTCGCAACGCCACCGTGCGCATGGCCACCGACGGCATCGTCGGCCGGCTCGACCGCGCGCAGTTCGACGCGATCTTCAAGTCCTCGCTGGTGCAGACCATCGACCTCGCCAAGGCGAAGCGTTTCCTGGCGAGCGCCGGCATCGCCTTCGACGTGATCGACGTGCGCTTCCCCCCCGAGTATCGCTGCGCCCATGTCGAGGGCAGCGCCAACATCCCGGTGGTCGCGCTGCGCAAGCGGCTGCGCGAGCTCGACCGCAACCGCACCTACCTGGTCACGCCGGAGGGTGGCAGACGCAGCGAACTCGCGGTATACCTGTTGCGCCAGGCAGGGCTGAACGCCTACCTGCTGACCGGCTGAGGCACTGCCGCAGCCCCGCCACCGGGGAGGTTTCCGTGGACATCGCGAACGACGGCGCCGCGCGGGTGCGCGCGGACACGCACGAGGTTCTGAACCAGCCGACACCGCTCGAACCCTACGACGCCTGGGCGACCGACACCGCGCTCGGCACCGGGGTCGAGCGCGAGGGCGGCGGCTGGGCGGGCGCCGAACTCGCCGCCTACGGCCGCGCCGCCGGCGGGCCGCTGTTCGCAGCCGGGTTCCTCGCCGAGAACCATCGCCCCGAACTGCAGACGCACGACCGCTATGGTCACCGTGTCGACCGGGTCGAGTACCACCCCGCCTACCACGAGCTGATGCGCAGCGCGATCGAGGCCGGCATCCCCTCGCTGCCGTGGACCGTGGCGCGGCCCGGTGCCCACGTGGCGCGCGCCGCGCTCGAATACCTGCACGACCAGGCCGATGCCGGCACCGGCTGCCCGCTGACGATGACGTTCGCCGCGGTGCCGGCGCTGCGCGTGCAGCCCGACGTGAGCGCCGACTGGCTGCGGCGTGCCGGCGCGCGCGTCTACGACCCCGCCGATCGCCCGTGGTTCGACAAGGCAGGGGTCACGATCGGCATGGCGATGACCGAGAAACAGGGCGGCTCCGACGTGCGCGCGAACACCACGCGCGCATATCCGGTCGGAGCGGGCGGACCCGGGCAGCCGTACGAGCTCGTCGGCCACAAGTACTTCGTGTCGGCGCCGATGTGCGACGCATTCCTCGTGCTGGCGCAGGCGCCGGGCGGCCTGTCGTGCTTCCTGATGCCGCGCTGGCGGCCGGACGGCACGAAGAACGCGATGCAGGTGCTGCGCCTGAAACGCAAGATGGGCAACGTCTCGAACGCGTCGAGCGAGATCGAGCTGCGCGGGGCGCTCGCGTGGATGGTGGGCGAGGAGGGGCGCGGCGTGCGCACGATCATCGAGATGGTGGCGATGACGCGCTTCGACTGCATGGTCGGTTCGGCCTCCGGGCAGCGTGCGGCCGTCGCGCAGGCGCTGCATCACTGCTCGCTGCGCTCGGCCTTCGGCAAGGTGCT
>WBZY01000996.1_pt1 | contig 17128 bp, 15 predicted proteins | sample 5204191 | NCBI WGS metagenome assembly WBZY01 (sample SAMN12344363, study PRJNA552823) | activated sludge metagenome | biome: Activated sludge suspended growth; feature: Anammox Sidestream; material: Wastewater; isolation source: activated sludge from anammox sidestream of wastewater treatment...
GAAGATGTTGTTGGCGGTGTATAACAGGATTTTTAACTGGTATTATTCGTAACGTACTGGTGGTTTCGATACGCCGCGAAGAACAAGAGCGCGGCTACTCAACCACCGTTTGAAATTGAGATTTTATATGGCATGGATGTATATTCTTGAATGTTGTGATAATTCATATTATGTAGGTTCAACAAAAAATTTGAAGATTCGCATGTCACAACATCAAGAAGGGACAGGCTCAAATTACACATCTAAACGACTGCCTGTTTAACTTGTTTATTGTGAAGAATATGACCGCGTGGATGAAGCCTTTTACAGAGAAAAGCAAGTGCAAGGTTGGAGACGAGCAAAACGCGAAGCATTGATAAACGGTGAACCAAAATTATTGCCCGCACTTGTGAAAAAGATTTTTGATAAAAGTAAAATTGATATAGTAAATTGGGAAGAAGATGAACTCGGTGGTTGAGTAGGCGACATGCTCTTTGTCGCCGATCGAAACCGCCTGTCTAACAAGATTTTTAGTTGGTATTATTCATAATATTTGTAAATATATAGTGAGGTGAAATGAATCTACAACGAAAGACTTCTCTTTTTTTGCTATTAATGCTGTTTATTAATATTATAGTGCCTGCGCAAACTATAATAGCGAATTCGATAATTCCAGAAGGTTGGATAAGCTACACTAACGACCTTTGTGGGTTTACCATTTACTTACCCGAAGAAAGTATATTGCAAAGTGAATTTGAGACTGCTGAATATCTTAGCGTGACCTTACCTATTCTTGATAACGAAACCAATTTAAGTGAGAAATACCTAGAAATAGAATGTAGTTTTGACCCAGCATCAAGAGAATTATATGGCCCTTATCCATCGGAGGTTGTAGAGAAGGTTTTTAATCAGACAACTTTCTGGGTACAAAATGGTTCTGAGGGGGCTGCAGGTAGCGTTTATCAAAGCGAGAAATATTCAACAGAACAAAACAGTAAATACGCTCTTTTCACATTTGTTATGCGTTCTGGGAATCCTGGCATACCTGGAGTCTCACAAATAGAATTTGACTATGAGTACGAGAGTGCTATTTTTGAAGAAATTATGAACACTTTTATTTGGGGAATACCTTCTATTTCTACGCCAATACCCTTAATTACTATAACGCCTGATTCTAGTATTACTACTCCTTTCGTAACAACACAATGTCCCTTTGAGAATAGCTTTCAAAGAAAACAAGAAATAATATATTTTCTGCAGAGCCCTCCACAAATATCAGATTTAGAAACAGGGGTTGCAATACCTTTGCCTATACTTGATCCTCCTAAGTGGCGATATGATGAGACTGATGCTCAAAATCTGTTAAATACATTGAGAAGAGAATGTGAAAATTATATAAATGGTTCGATGACGTCTGAACAAAAGTTACAATTTGAAAACACCATGATGACATTCAAAAGATTAACTTACACAGAGATCGCATTAGAGAGTATGTATCCACAGTTTTTGAATGTTGCATATGAAACTTCTCAATCTATATCAGAGATTTTAGTTGGTTCTGTTTTTGCGCTCGTTGAAATAGGCAAATTGGGCAACTGGTTCAGTGAAAAATCCCCGTCTCTCAAAAAACTGATAGGCGAACTTTTGGATAACACAATAAGCTTTCTTCTTGACTTAATTGATTCTTTTTTAAACCATTTTATTGCCAAAATGGGGGATTTTGGAAGAATGGCGCAATTTACCTTTCATCCTCTTCTTCAAATGATTCAATCTTATGCAGACCCAGTAAATGGTGGCGCAGATATTTTTAAAGAATCGATTGTCCAAAAAGTAATTTCTGGCTTGTTTCTTGCAAAATATGTTGAGATTACACAGCCTGAAATTGATATTGCTGTTGCTAACGTTCCTCTCGGCAGAGATACTAGTTTTCCATATCTTTCCATGACAGGCGTAGATTTGGAAGCAGAGCAAGCAATTTACTCTTTGGTACAAAAATCAACACAAGATACAGAACAGGCTATTACAGTTATACAAGCGTGGAATACTAATGCGGAAAACGTAGATATAGTTTCGAATGTGTCTCAATTATCTTCTACAGGGTTATTAATCATTTCACCAGTTACTGGGCCTGGCGCATCTGTAACAGCGCCTGTTGCAGCTTATCTACAACAATTGTCTACAATAATGAAAATACTTGCTCTTGCAGTACATGGAGTGGCTGTTGAGACAGGATTAGAACATCTTGATCAGGTCAATTTATATGCGACAAACTCTGCTGATATAGCCTTTGACCCTTCTAAACTCAGTACGCTTCTTGCCCAAGAAAATCAAATCATTAACTTGGATGTTGCTTCATTGGATTTTGTACCAGCAAACCATATTCCAGCAAGTGTATATTACTCCCGCTACCAGAAACAAATTTTTAATTCTGTTGATAGTTATAAAGCTGGCATTGAAGGATTAACACTAGCAATTGAAAGTGGGCAGGATGAACAAATTCAAATTGCATCTGAAGAATTATTACAAATTAGCGAAGAATTGCGCGAATCTTTGAAGATCGCCGAAACTCCCTTAAATGATATGCCTTTTAATCGTTCAGAGGTTCAGAACCTAGATTTTTCCATCCAAGACTTGCGTGCGCAAAGCGTAGCTTTACATGTTGCTTTAATAGCTTACATGGTCGAAAAGACTTCCCCTGAAATCCAAAAGGAAACACAAGCAATAGTTTCTGATGTGTTTGATAGTGTGGATAATTTCAAGACTAATTATGAAACTTTGAGTCAATCTGGGTTAGCAATTCCTGCAAAATTTTTGCCAGTGATATTAGGAGTAAAAACACCAGAAACAATTATTCAAGGTGAATCGTCCTTGATGACAGTAAAAATCTCGAATGTTGGACAGGCATCACAACAGTCTCCTATTACGTTATCGGTAACTGGGGGAGATAAGATTTTAACTTCTACTAATCAGGCATTACTTGAAATTACCCCTAGTTCTCAAGTCGAAATTCCACTAAACCTTACAGCTTTAAAATCTGGACATGAATTTGCTGTTGCAGAGATTATTCAGGATGAAAATGTAATTGCATCTAAAGTAGTTTGGCTTGAAATTACTAACCCTGAAAATTCATTTGTTTTACCTTATACTTCTTATCTTCTTTTAGGCGGATTGGGACTTCTCTGTTTCAGTGTGTTTGTGCTTGGTGGTGTCTTAATTTTTACTGGTTCCCGCACATCTAAACGTTCAAACAAAACCTCTATTCGTAATTCGCAAAAGCCTCAATCTACTTCTTATAGTAATGAGCAAATCAAAAAGGCTGTTGGACTTGCGAGATCAAAGCATTATCAAGAAGCATTTGAAATATTACGTCAAGTAGTTAAATCTGAACCTAATAATAGGACTGCATGGTTCAATCTTGGCGGAGTTCTTATTAATATAGGGAATTACAAAGACGCAGAAAAATGTTTCTCTCGCGCTAAGCAACTTGGACACCCTAAAGCAGATGAAGCGTTGGATTGGTTATCGCACAAGCGCTGATACATTATCAGTGTTAAAATTTTTAAGTAGAACTAACTTTGGATTAGGAAAGAATCGTAGTGACAAAACGTATCTTCATCTCCGCCGACCATGGCATGGCGATCATCTACTTCCTGCAAAGCGACGTTATCCCAACCTTGCTCAACGCGGGCGTCGAAGTCATCCTCCTCACCGATGATGCGATTGTCGCACAGCTCGCCTCACGCTTCACGCTTCACGGTCTTACCTTCGAAAGCCTCCGCCTCCAACAAGCCAACGACTACGCCAAAAAAACTCAACCCCGCCTCCAATGGCTCCTCGCCTACCTGCGCCGCGTAGGCGGCTCGTGCCGCATCAACACCGAAGCCATGGACAGTCACATCTGGGAAGTGTGGGCAGAGAACGGTTGGAAGTTTCGCCTGGGGATTTGGATTCCCTCCGCGCTGATGATTTTATTATTGCGAAATTTTTCATGGGCAAGAAAGCTTCTTGTCAAACTTCAGAATCGCTTCACGCCAAATATTTATTCCGACCTCTTCGACAAATACCAGCCCGACATGGTCATCGCTTCGACTCCAGGCTGGCGCATGGATCGTTACCTCCTGCGCGAATCCGCCAAGCGCGGAATCCCAAACATGACCGTCATCGTTGGCTGGGACAATTCATCGTCGTACAACGTCTCAGGCGCGGACGTGGAATATGCAACGTGTTGGTCGCAACTGCAAAAAGATGAACTGGTCTACGGCTCCGATTGGAATCCCGATAACGTCAACATCGGCGGGATCCCCTCCTATGATGGATATTTCCGCAAACAATGGCTCATGCCGCGTGACGAATATTTCAAATTACATAAACTCGACCCGAACCGCAAGTTGATTTCCTACGCCAGCAGTTTTGTCCACTTCGCGCCGAACTATCCGAACATCGAAGCGTTGGCGAAGTTGGTTTCGTCCGATTCGCTGACAGAACCTTCGCAGTTGTTGATCCGTTTGCATCCGAGTCACTTTCAAGATAAGCCGAAAATTTTTGCCGAAGAACGCACGCGAGTATTTGAGTTAGAGAAAAAATACCCTCACGTGCATGTTGTTCAACCCGTCGCGTTGGGTGGATCGCTCGGCTACTACGGCGGCGAAGACATGGACGAGAAATCCTCCATGATGGCGTATTCGGATGTGGTGGTGACGGTCTACTCGACGATGCTGGTCGAGACCGCCGTCCACGATACGCCGATGATCGCCGCGACGATTGATGTCCCTGGGGGATGGAACAAGAAAAATAAATTTTCACTCTCGTTGAAAGAGATCGGCGACTGGCCCACGCATAAACGTTTCCGCGATGCAAGTGCAGGACGTGTGGCGGAGAACGAGAGTCAGCTTCGAGACGCGTTAAATCTCTATCTGGCGAATCCAACCGTCGACGCGGAGGAGAGGCGGAAATTCGTCGCGGATGAGATCACCTTCACCGATGGAACGTCGGGCAAACGCACGGCGGAATATATCCTGAAAATTTTGAATTCATAAATACCCCGGTGGTCGAGTAGGCGGCGGATGCACTTTCCGCCGTCGTATCGAGACCACCGGTACGCATACAAACTCTTGTAAAAAGAATTGCTGTACGGCGTGGTGGTCTCGATACGTCCCGCGACGAGCATTGCGAGACTACTCGACCACCAGAGGGTATAATCCCTCTCGGAGGCATTCCCATGACTGAAATCAAACCCCTCAATTGGAAACCCAAACCCGGCGTCGGCATGACCGTCGTGCGGCGCGGCGATGGCGGCATGACGCTGACTTTCACCGATCTATCCGACGCGACGCTCAACGACTGGCGCGAATTTGCGATGGAGCATTTGCTTGGCGCAACAGGGCGCACGCGAAATTTATACGACTTGCGCGCGGTGAAAGAGATTCCCGAAAAAGCCATCCGCGCGGCGGTCGAAGCGAACAGCGATCCGTCTGCGAGAAATATTCGCGTCGCGGTTGTTGTCGCCGATGAAAAAGTGGCAGGCTCGATCCGCGAAGTTGCCGCGCTCGCGCTGGCTGGCACCGCCGCCGCGATGAAAATTTTTTCCGACATCAACGAAGCCGAAGCCTGGCTCGCGCGCCCGTTGGATCAGATTCCGTAACTTCCCTGCTCTAGGCGGCGTCCCCGCCGCCGAGGACTGCGGCGGTAGCAATCAAATGAAATCCGACTCTCTGCAAGTTGGAAACTTCACATTCAAGTGGGGAAGCAAAACATATGTGATGGGCATCCTCAACATCACGCCCGATTCATTTTCAGGCGACGGGCTGATACCCCCTCTCCCCTCGGGAGAGGGACGGGGTGAGGGCAAGTCTCCCGCACTCGAACAAGCCAAACAATTTTTGGAAAACGGCGCAGACATCCTCGACATCGGCGGCGAATCGACTCGCCCCGGCTCGCAACCCATCACCGCCGAGGAAGAACTCGCGCGCGTGATCCCCGTCATTCAAGACATCCGCAAAAATTTTCCCGACGCGCTCATCTCGATTGACACCTCCAAAGCGGATGTCGCCGAGGCGGGATTCAAAGCAGGCGCGAACATTCTCAACGACGTCTGGGCGCTTCGTGCCGACCCTCGGCTTGCTTCGGTTGCGGCGGCTTTTCGTGTGCCAGTGATCCTGATGCACAACCGCAGTAATCCCGCGAGTGTCGAAGTCCGTGAACGGCTTGGGAATGCGTACATTGGCTCCGAGTATGAAAACTTGATCGAAGATGTGAAGCGCGAGCTACTCGTCAGCGTGGAGATCGCGAAAAAGGCCGGGGTGGAAGAGTCGCTCATAATCTTGGACCCAGGCATCGGCTTCGGAAAGACGCGTGAACAAAATCTCGAGTTGATCAACAGGCTGGATGAGATCTGCGCGTTGGGGTATCCCGTACTCTTGGGCACATCCCGAAAATCGTTCATCGGCTTTACACTTGACCTTCCAGCCGACCAGCGAGTCGAAGGGACAGCCGCGACCGTGGCAGTGGGAATCGCGCGCGGCGCAGACATCATCCGCGCGCATGATGTGAAAGAGATGGCGCGCGTGGCGAAGATGACCGATGCGATTGCACGCAAACGAAAGGATAACGCGGAGTGACCGAACGAAAGAATAAATTTTTTGACGCGGCAAATTTTTTTCTGATCGCTGGCTTGCTGATCGGAATTTTTTATTGCGTAACAGTTCCGTATGGCGCGGGCTTCGATGAAGAGCGGCATCTCGTGCGCATTTATTACATGTCGGAGAATGAGTACCTGCCCGTTTTTTCAAACGTGAGCATTCACCAGGAGGTGTTTGAACTTTCGTATCAACGCAGGCTCGCGCAGTCGCCTGCCTTCGACTTGTTCAGCCGCGAAAATTTTCTGCGGCGGTTTGGCGCTTCTGATAATCTTCGTTACGGGCAAGGGACGCAGTCCATTTATTCGCCTGTCATTTTTTTACCGCAGGCATTGCTCGGCAGATACTTATGGTGGAAATTCGATTTCCCAATTCTGCCGACGATCATTCTTCTGCGGATCACTGGGTTGATGATCTATGTCCTGTGCGGATATTTTGCCATCCGCAAAATTCCGTTCGGCAAGTGGGTCTTTGCTTTGCTCGCGCTCTCGCCCAGCGCCATGTTTCAAGCAACCACATTGAACGGAGACGGCTTCACGAACGGACTTAGTTTCGCCTTCATCGGTTTGGTCCTCGGAATCTATCTGAACGAAAAGCAGGGGATTAAGTCTTCGTCTCTTTGGGCGTTGGTCCTTCTTTCATTGTTGCTGGGATGCGCAAAGCCCGGCGCGATTATTTTGTTTCCGCTGTTACTGCTTATCGTTCGACATCCTTTCCCCTCAAAAAAATGGATTCTATTTTTAGGCGTCGTGTTGGCGGCATCGGCTATATTCAATGTTGGCTGGTCGGTCTACGCGACCAATGTTTCAACGTACGGACAAGGCGGAGAGCAAAGCGTCCCGCGCCAGATGAGCTCGATGCTTTCGGACCCGATGGGATTCATCACGCCGCTCGCGCAGGGAATGGTTCTGACGTTTCCGTATCAAGTCCAAGGCTGGATCGCCGCGTATGGATATTGGGCGGGGAAAGTTCCCAGTCCGCTGTATCTGATCTGGCTGATCGGTCTCATCGCCGCATTCGTTGCCGAGCCGGGACGTGTGACCATCCCTCGCGGGGTTCGATTCTTTTTGATCGCGTTCTTCGTGTTTGCCTGTGTCGTAACCTACACGGTCGCCTTCGTTGGGAATTACGCCACCGGCGGAGTCCTTGCCCTCGCGAAGCATGGACGCTATTACATCCCATACGCGCCAATGTTTTTTCTGGGTCTCGCAGGGTTGGTCGCAGTCAATGACAACCGCCGACGGCTCGCGGAATATTTGAGTATCGGCTCGATCCTGCTGACCGCTGTGTTTTTCTCGATTGGCATCTACACAACCTACTACACTTATTGCGGTTACGATGCCTATGTAGGAGGGATATGCGTCTTGCCCACCTACAAAAATTTAGAAAAGGAAGACGCGCCGCAAGCCGAAATTTATGACGATGTTGAAGTCCGCCAGTCGTTTACGAATTTCTGCGGCAGATTGCAGTCGGTATCGGTGTTCATCAAATCTGTGCCTGACGATTCGGATGGGAAACTGGTCTTTACTATTTTGGACGAGAAGCAAAAAATCGTCGCTCAAAAAGGGATACCCTTCCGCGAGATCGTGCCGGAGGACTACCTGACGATTCCTGCCGACCTTCCGCCTGATTCGCGCGGCGGGGAGTTTGAGATACAACTGATGGTTGATACTCCCAATCCGCAAGATATGGTCATTGCGCTTCTCACGCGCGGAGATAATTATCCCGGTACATTAACCGTAGATGGAGTTGTGAGAGATCGAAGCGACTTGTTGATCCATTATGTGTGCGCGGGTCCGTAAAGGAGATGTAATAATGTTCAGCGATTACGGCAGAGAATTATTACGCAGTGGGATCATCGAAGCGAAGGCGGGACACAAAGACGCCGCGCTCCGCTACTTGGATCGCGCCGCCTACATGAGCCATGACCATGATGTTCTCGCCGAAACATGGTTTTGGATGAGCCAGTTGATTGACGATAAAGCCGAAAAACGCAAAGCATTGGAAAATTGCCTCGCGCATAATCTGCAACACGCGCGGGCGCGGCGCGCGCTGGCGATCCTCGACGGCAAACTCAAAGCGGACGAGATCGTTGACCCCGACCATCTGCCTCTCCCGCCTGAGGGATTGCGCGCGGCAGACGCCGAGCGATTCATGTGCCCCAAATGCGGCGGGCGGATGTCATTCTCTCCCGATGGTCAATCGCTGACGTGCGAATACTGTTCGCGCAACCAAAAGTTTGTCGGGCAACCCGGCGCCGCCCCCCTTGCGGGGGAAAAGGATTTCATCATCGCCATGGCAACCGCGCGCGGACACGGCAAGCCGCTGAACCAGCAAGTCTTCCACTGCGAAGGTTGCGGATGCGAATTCATCCTGCCGCCAAATCAAATTTCATCCACTTGCGTCTATTGCGGTTCGCCGCACGTCGCCAACTGGGAATCGGAGGAGCAACTGCTCGCGCCCGATGGCATCATCCCGCATCAATTCGATCAACAACGCGCGATCAAATATTTGGTCGAATGGGTGGAGAAAAACAAGATTCAACCCGAAAAGAAAGTTGATCTGCCGCGCGGCGTTTATCTCCCGTTATGGACATTCGACATCGGCGGTGAAATTCAGTATGTGGGCGAAATGTATGAAAATGATAAAGGTGTTTTCGGCCAACCAACATCTGAAATGCGGATGAAGCGCGTCTCCGATTCGTACCCCGTTTTGATCAACGACCTGCCCATCCCTGCCGCGCGAAAACTTTCAGGCGTCTTCCAACAATTGATACCCACCTTTGAGTTGAAAGCTGTCAAACCATATGAAGCAGGTTATCTTGCGAACTGGCCCGCCGAAGTGTACGACATCCCCATGGCAGAGGCTTCGCTTGATGCCCGCGTGCAGGCATTGGCGCGTTACAAACGTGAACTGCCTGTACTGATTGAACCCGCGCAACTCATTTCCACATCATCGTCAAAGATGATGGTCGAATCGTTCCGTCTCACCCTGCTCCCCGTGTGGATGACCGAACTTCCCTTCAACGGGCGCGAGCATCTCGTGTTGATCAATGGGATGAATGGAACCGTGAAAAGTGACTTGCCTGAAAATGGGTCGGGCGGGCTGATGGAATGGTTGGGAGATTTGATCGAACGATAGCGTATAATATTCGACATGAAACAGGAAGCCGTGATTCAACTCTTGAGGCAAAAGAACGCCGAAATGGAAAGACAATTCGGCGTCAAATCCCTGTTGCTGTTTGGCTCCGTCGCGCGAAATGATGCCACCACCTCCAGCGATGTGGACTTGCTCGTCGAGTTCAACCGCCCCGTCGGTTACTTCGGCTTGTTTGCGTTGCAGGACTACCTTGAAAAATTACTCGGCTGTCCCGTTGACCTTGGGACTCCCGACAGTTTGAAACCCTACATTCGCGAGCGCGTGATGGGGGAATTGATCCATGTCACCTAGAGGCTGGCAGGACCGTATTCGCGATATTCTGGATGCGATTGCAGAAATCCAGAAGTTCACAGCAAGCATGGATTTTGAATCGTTCAGGAATGATGACCGATCTATTCGCGCTGTTGAGATGAACTTCATTATCATCGGTGAAGCGGCGAATCAAATTCCCGAAGAAATTGAAGAAGCGCATACTTCCATTCCCTGGAGTTTGATGCGCGCCATGCGGAATCGTATCGTGCATGTGTATTTCAAAGTGGATGAAAAAGTAATGTGGGATACAGTTCAAAACGATTTGCCGCCCTTGATCCCTGAATTGGAAAAGTTGCTTTGATGGAACTGGGAGATTTGATCGAGGGGTGAGTTATTCTTGTAATTGCCACGGATACATAGAACCTGTTTCCGTCGGTGTCTAAACTAAATCAAATAATTTGCAAGGTCAACCCTAAAATTTATTTGAAACAATCCCTCGTAAGGCGCTAAACTGTAGCAATGAAACGGGCGACTGATGGATTGGCTGGGAAATTTGATCGAGAGGTGAGATTCGCTGCTGACTTCCTCAGGAACAAAAACTCCGAGAATTTTCCTCGGAGTTTTCATTTTCCTACCCCGCCACAGGCGAGACCTGATATTCAATTTTGCTTGGAACGCTCACTCGTCGCGATGCGTCCAAAATTTCCAGTGAGACAAGATTCCCTTTATCGTCATAATCAAGAATCACGCCAGGTTTGTCCTCATCGCTTTCAGCGACAAGTGTTTCAGTGAAAATAATCGTGAGTGTATCTGTTTTGCTGTCATAATTGACTTTCATGGCTTATCTCCAATATTTTTCGACCTTGCTTGTTCGATAAACGGTGACAACATAAGGAGGAACGATATCAATATCTACGAAAATACGCAAGAGATATATCCTGGGCGGCATATTCATCGCCCGTTTTGCTTGATATACTGCTCGCCCTTCTCGAACCATCTCTGTTTGTTCGGGATTAGCCAACACATCTTTCACATCTTCCTCAGAGATTTCGCGTCGAGCCATTTCGAGCAGTGCGTGGTCAGTGAAGATAAACTCAAGAATTGGCTCAAGAGTAGGCATATTTAATCAAAGTATAGCACAACCCTCAACTGCCATCTTCCCTGTTTACCTGTCTACTTATTTCCCTGTATACTTGTCCCATGCCCTCCACCCTCCCCATCCTGCGCGCGCGGCGGGAGCGGCGACTCGCCAAACAACACGCCAGCGACTCTCGCAAGCGCAGTCTCTTCGTAAGCGCGGGGATGATCCTTTCGTTGGTGATTGCCGCGCTCATCATCGTCACTGCATTTGCGTATGTGAGCCTCACGCGCGACCTGCCCTCGATACAAACTCTCCCAATTCTCCTCAATCCTCCAAACGGATTGCTTCTTCAACCTACAAAAATTTATGACCGCGCGCACGAACATATTTTATTCACCTTCGCGCCCGACGATTCGCCGCGCCGTTACATTCCCCTCAGCGACACAAATCCTCAGCATCTTCCGCAATCCCTCGCCGACGCCGTCATCGCCACCTCCGATCCAAACTTTTACGATCACTCTGGTTATTCACTCAACTCAATTACCAATTACGAATTACACGACACCCTCGCGCAACGACTTGTCTCCAACCTCCTCCTCTTCAACGAGCCGCCGACCTTCCGACGCGCGTTGCGTGAGCGCATCCTCGCCGCGCAGATCACGTCGCAATTCGGGCGTGCGCAAATCCTCGAGTGGTATCTCAACTCGGCGCACTTCGGTCGCTATGCGTTCGGCGCAGAAAGCGCGGCGCAACTCTACTTCGGAAAATCCGCCACGCAACTTTCCACCGCCGAGTCCGCCATCCTCGCGGCGGTGAGCGACTCGCCGAGTCTGAATCCGCACGACGCGCCGCAGACTGCCATCGAACGCGGACGCGAAACGATTCGGAAGATGTCGGCTCTTGGATTTTTATCCGATGAAGCGACCGCCAACGCGCTGGGAGAATCTCCCTTCTTTCAGCCTCCGCCTCCTTCCGACGTTCAGCCTGCCGCGGCTTTCGTCAACCTGCTCCTCGCCCAATTGGATTCGCAATTCCCGCGCGCGCGCATCGAACGCGGCGGCTTGACGATCATCTCCACGTTAGACTTCAACGTGCAGGAACAATCATCGTGTGTCAGCGCGTTTTACGCGGCGCGACTCGCGGGTCTGCGCGACCCATCCATTCAATGCGACTCGTTGCGATTCTTGTCCGCACTGCCGCCTTCGGTCACGATCCCCGATTCATCCGCCAGCGCGATCATCACCGATCCAACAACGGGACAAATCCTCGCGGTGGTCGGAGAAACGTTCGAGGGGCGAGAAACGCCGCTCGTAGGCGCGCACAGGTCGGGGTCCGCGTTAGACGCGTTTGTCTATTTGACTGGATTCACTCGAGGCTTGAGTCCCGCTTCATTAGTGTGGGACATCCCAGGTAAAACGGAAATCCAAAATTTCGACGGCGCGTATCACGGACCCATCCGTTTGCGGACGGCGTTGGTGAACGATTATCCCGCGCCCGCCGCGCAAGTTCTCGCACAAATGGGCGTTGAAAATGTGGACAGCATCATGTCGTCGTTTGGAGTCGCGCGCAACGTTGATCTGTCGTTGGTGGACGCGGCGAGCGCGTATGGCGTGTTCGCGGAACAGGGCGTGCATTTTGGGCAGAGCATCCATGATGAATTTACGTCGGTGACGATTTTGAAAGTGGAGGGCAACGACGATAGCGTGTGGCTCGATTGGACGACGCCGCAAGCGAAGCCTGTTGTGACGCCCGCGCTGGCGTATTTGATCAATCATTCGCTGAGCGATGAATCGGCGCGCGTGGATCACTCAAGCGCGTTCAACGTGGGCAGACCCGCCGCCGTGATGCTGGGTCAAACCGATGGCGCCATTGGCGCCACGCTCGACGCGTGGACGATCGGTTATTCGCCGTTGCGTGTGGTTGCGGTGTGGGCAGGTTCGCGCGAATCAACAAATTTATCGCCGCGCATTTCCAGTGTGTTGTGGAACGCGTTGATGCAAGTTGCCTCACAAAATTTGCCTGCGGAAGATTGGTCTTTGCCTGCGGGTGTTTCGGTGATCAATGTATGCGATCCGTCGGGCATGTTGCCGACATCGGATTGTCCCAACGTGGTGAATGAAGTTTTCTTGCAAGGCAATGAACCTGTGCAAGCCGATAACATGTATCGCAAGTACGCCATCAACCGTGAGACAGGTTTGCTTGCAACTGTGTTTACGTTGCCGCAATTAATTGAAGAGCGCGTGTATCTCGTCGTTCCGTCCGATGCGCGCGCGTGGGCTGAGAGCGCGGGCGTGGCGATTCCTCCATCATCGTATGATGTCATTCAAGCCCCGCCGACGAATCCCGATGTGAACATCACCTTCCCCGAATTGTTTGCGGAGGTGGGCGGCGTTGCCCAAGTCAACGGCACCGCGGCTGGCGCAGACTTTGCATCGTATCGCGTGTTGATCGGGCAGGGACTCAATCCGCAAGAGTGGATTCAGATCGGCGAGGGCAACGCTCCCGTGACCAATGGTCTACTCGCCGAGTGGAACACGGATGGCTTGAGCGGGTTGTATGCCATACAGTTGCAGGTTGTGAGAACCGATCAGCGCGTGGATAGCGCGGTGGTGCAGGTGACGGTGAGGTGAGGGAGTTATTGGTAAGTGGTAATCCGTAATTAGAGAATTGGAGAATTGGAGATTAGAGACTGGAGATTGGCGGTGGTCGAGTAGTCCCGCGCGTGCTGAGCGGAGCGCTAGCGAAGACGAAGCATCGCGGGACGTATCGAGACCAGAGACTTTTGTTCAGGGATGAGGGATGAATACTGCGTACTACGTAATACGCGGTGCGAAATACGCAATACGAAGTACGCAATACATAGTACAAAAACAAGGAGCAGATATGAGCAACGAATCTATGATGACAGTTGGAATTCTTGGTTGTGTTTTCGTAATATTGAACGTGGTCTTTCTTGCGATTATTTTTTTCACCCAGCGGAAAATGAACGCGGTGCAAGGTTGGTCGTCTGCGATGGGAACGGTGCTGGCATCCTACTTGGAGCGCAGGCGTTCAGGCGATAGCGGAAGCGTGAATTATCCCGTTGTGCAATATTCGTATCAGGTTGGCGGGCAGATGTATCAAGGCGCAAAGATCGCGCCGGGGATGGAAGTGGGCGGCACGGGCGCGGGGAAAGTTGTAAATCGCTACCCGGAAGGCGCGCAGGTGATAGTGTTCTACGATCCGAACAACCCCTCCGATGCGGTGCTGGAGAAAAAGGCGCACGCGCAGTGGCTGATGTGGCTGTTGCTGGTTGTCTTCGATGTGATGCTGTGCGGGATGGCGATCGCTTTTGGGTTTGCGTTTTGAGTGAACGCCCGCATCCTACGGCAAAAAGTGAATCGTTCCCACAATCGTCGCATATAGATTTTCCAGCGGCGCAGGTTGGCTCGGGTCATTGGAAGGAAACCACGGCAGGAACGCCAAGGTGTAGAGACGCTCGTTGCCGACCACGAAAACCTTGCGTTGCGAATCCTGCCCGGGGAGTCCGTCCACCACAATTGCCTGCTGACCGTCCACCAGAATCTCGCTCCGCGTGATGCCGAAGCCCTCACCCCATTCTGCAATTTGAGCGTCCGCCACTTGCGCCGCGGTGCGACCCGACGCTGGCTCCATCACGATTTCCGCCCAAGCCTCCCCAGGGACATCTCCGGGCGCATTGACGGGATTGATGACAATCAAATGCGGCAGAATCACGGAGTGGTCAGCGGAGTACAGCAGGCAGTATCCATTCTCCTCGTTTATCAGCAGTTTCATGCCTGCTGTCTCGGCAGGGCAACCGTTCCCCTGCGCGGTTGGGCTTTCTGTCGGCGCATCCGTCACAGGCGCAACGAGGGTATTTTCGGGCGTGGATAGCGTGGATGGCACGCAGGCGGCTAACGTAATCATTACCAATGCCAAGAACAGTTTCTTCATATTGATCGTGAATATCCTTTGATGTTGTGTTTGTGTTGTGTTGGGTGTTGAATCTACGCACCGTCCCGAAGGTTTGGGTAAAAAACAACCTTCTTCACGAGAACCTTCGGGACGTTCTGCCAGTCATCAGCGTTTCGGCCGCGAGGATGCCCGACGTGGCGGCTCGCCCCACGCTATAGCCTGGGTAGGTGGTCTGCCCCGTTTGGTACAAGCCTTGAATCGGCGTGCGATGCGGAAAATGATTCCACGGCGCGACCTGCGGCGACAAACCGTACACCGCTCCGCGATACAAATTCAGGTTGACGCTGAAATCCTTCGGGCTGACGATGCGCTTGACGGCGATGTCCAATGGATGAACGCGCGAAAGAGCCGCCACCGCTTTTTCGAGAACGGCTTCTTTTCTTTCTTCGCTCCAATCGTCGAGCGGCAAGTCGCGGCGCACGGGCGGGTACATTTCGATCACGCTTCCGCCCGCGGGCGCGAGTTCGGGCAGAGTGACCGTCGGCGCGTCGTACACCAGCCACTTTACGCCGTCGTCGCAGGGAGTGAACACATCGCTTTGATTTTCCATCGGCGGCAGGAAACAATGCGAATGACTGGGCGCGTCTATTTTGTTCCGCAAACCGAGTTGAACCGAAAACGCGCTGTGCGATAGATTCGCTTCTTTTGCCATGCGCTTCAAGCGAGGCGGGGAATTCTCGTCAGCGAGTAAAGAGCCGAAGGTTAGCATCCCGCTGACCGTCGAAAGAACCGCGTCCACCTCCACCAAGCCCTGCCCGCGAATTTCCAAGCCGCGCGCGCGACCATCCTTGACGATGATTTTATCCACCCGCGTATTCAAATGGATTTCTCCGCCGTGCGCGAGCATTGCCTGACTGAGCGCTTCGGGGACTTTGCCCATGCCGCCTTCGGGCAGATGAAAGCCGTCGCCGAAGAGCGTCACCAGACCCATCACCGAAATGGCGGGCTGTTTTTCGGGCGGGAGTCCCGTGTACAGCAAAACGCCCGACATCGCGGCGCGAACTGAATCGTCGCTAAAGAGGCGCTTCAACTCGTCTGCCACCGTGCCGCCAAACTTGGGCAAGTGCCGCCAGCCCCTGGCGAGAACGCGCGAAAACGAAAGCGGGTGAACCAGGATGTCTTCGGTGAGCAGGCGCAGGGCTGGCTCCCAGCGTTTCATCATGTTGTCCAACTCTTTTTTCAGCGCGGCTTCGTCCACCCTGCCGTTTTTCTTTTCGACGGTCACGCGCAAGCCGTCGCCAAATGTGACCTTGTCGCCGTTGGGCAAAACCGTCATCTGCGGCGCGGTGATTCGCTTCAGCGGCAAGACCGCTTTGCGCTCCAGTCCGACCTTTGCAAAAACATACTCCAGCATGGCTGGCAGGGCGAGATACAACGCGCCGTCGTTGAAGGTGTAGCCGCCGATATTCGTCGTCGAACAACAGCCGCCGATCTTCCCGTTCGCCTCAAAAAGTTTGACCTTGATCCCCGCCCGCGCAAGCAGTCCGCCCGCCGCCAGTCCCGATACGCCCCCGCCGATGATTCCTACTGTTTTGATGGATGTCATGAAGTTTTCCTGATTTGAAAGTTTGCTAATTTTCTGCTGAACGATCAAGAGCGACTTGCATTTTGTCTTGAGGGTCAATTTTCATTCTTTTTGCCAATCAACCCGACGAGGATGATGACGATGCTGACTCCAGTGACAATGCCAGTCACCCTGCCTGCGATTTGCATCGCCATCACAGGGTCGGTGGAATTCGGCGCAATGGACAGCATGAAGAAATAGAATCCAAGCGCCACGGTGATAAGAAAACAGCCTGCAATGACCACTCTCCAATTTTTCCGCCGCATGATTATTTTTGCTCCTTTTTTGAAAATTTTATTTTACCAAGGCTTTCGCTGAGATTGCGCAAGCCCGATGTTCATTCAATTTGTTTCGCTTTTCTTCAACCCATTGCGCGACGCATACGCGGACGCGTCTTCGAGGGGCTTGGGTTCAAAGTCCATGCCGAGGATTTGCAGATCAGGTCGGAGGTCCGCGAGAAGAAGCGAAATGCCGCCGTTGCCG
>WBZY01000908.1_pt1 | contig 17089 bp, 18 predicted proteins | sample 5204191 | NCBI WGS metagenome assembly WBZY01 (sample SAMN12344363, study PRJNA552823) | activated sludge metagenome | biome: Activated sludge suspended growth; feature: Anammox Sidestream; material: Wastewater; isolation source: activated sludge from anammox sidestream of wastewater treatment...
TTGGTCTATTATATCGCCCTCCAAAAAGCTAAGGTTCACGCTGAATATCATATTTATGCTGAAGGCGGACACGCATTTGGTTTGGATCGAACCATACTTGACAATCCAAATTGGAATAAACTTCCAATCGCCGATTGGGAAAACTTGGTTGTCAGATGGTTGCAAACAATAAAGATGACCTCAAATTAGTAGGTTTTTAGAGTATGAAACGGATACTTTTTACTTTTACCTTGATCTTGTTTGTGGCTGGTAATTCGCTCTCTCAGATAAAGAATTTTTTGTTTGTCGGAATGGATAGAGAGTTGCTCAGGAATGCGGACTATTGGAAGCCTGAGCTGTTTGACGGCGTTCAAGTTGCCTATTCGTGGCGGCAGTTAGAGCATACAAAAGACGAATATGATTTTAGTTTGATCAAAGAGGATCTGAAATTCCTAAAGAGATCGAAGAAGAAACTGTTTATTCAAATTCAGGATGTTTCGTTTTCGATGAAATACAATCACGCCCCCAAGTATCTTTTAGAAGACCCGATCTTTAATGGTGGAGCGAACAAAACTTATACATTCAAGGACTACGACGAAACAGAATACACCGAGGAAGGATGGGTCACTAGAAGATGGGACGTGGAAGTGCAAAAAAGGCTGCACAAACTTTATGCTGCGCTGGGTAAGGAGTTCGACGGGGTTGTCGAAGGGGTAAATACCGAGGAGACTTCCGTAGGTGTGGGAAGCGTCGGCAAACTGCATCCGCCCGGCTTTACTTGTTTGCGATACAAAGAAGCAGTCACGGAAAACTTAGCTGCTCTTAAAATGGCATTTCCGAAATCCACAGTTATCGTTTACGCCAATTTTATGCCTGGCTGTCGCGTTCCGGGCCAAGCGACCAAGTTATTGAAAGACGTGTACGAGTTTGCCTGGGCAAATAACATCGGCTTAGGCGGTCCCGATCTGTTTCCGTATAAAAAGGAACAGAAAAGTTACCCGCTTATTACAAGCAGTTATAAAAAAGTGCCGACCAGTTTAGCTGTTCAGGATGGTAACTATAACTACATTAATCCAAATACCAATAAACGGATAACGGCTGAAGAAATATTCCAATTTTCCGAAAAAGATCTTCATTTGGCATATATCTTTTGGGGAACCGAAAATCCATTCTATAGGTCGCAAACAATTCCTTTTCTCCAGGTGTTGAAAACAAGAAAGCCCTAACTGTCGGATGGACGAAAAGGCGAAGAATTTCGTCGCAACGGAACCCGAAAACCTTTGTCTTCCCCAATGCTGTTTATAGTCTTTTTGATCGGACCACCCTTTGAATCCCCTCCTTTGTGCAGTAAACGGATTGGCTCGTACCGCTCGCAAGTTCGAAGTAAACAGCAAACCGTCTAAGATTCCTCGTTAGAAGTAGGGATGAAAGCATTTCTCCAATCTCAACTCCCACGCGTTGATTGATATTCAGACCTTGCTCGCCTTCCCGAATCCGATCGGGACACGATGTAGCGGCTCTGGCTTCAATTTTCTCCGGCTCAAGAAGATCAGAATGCTGGAGCGACGGCGACGGAAGCACCCGGCATATGCTTGTTCCAGTAAAGTAATGTTCGGGTTTGAGAGTCTTTGTCGTCGAACCAAGTAGCACCTGACCCGATGTCTTACCGTTTCCGCCGTCTATCCACCACAGCCTAGAAGCATCTTCGTAACCCCGAAACTCGTCAAGTGCTCGGTGCATCTCTCGTCGAGCCAGGTAATTATCGACACAACCGACGATGATCGTCAGACTCCTATAGTCGCTAGTCGAGCTCTTAAGATGTTTCTCCGCGTCAAACTTTTCGGATGAGAAACTCGTTTCAATTCCCCAAGCCTTAGAAACTCGTTCCGCTAATGTCTGTGCCTTGTATCGTCCGACTTCAGCGAAGCAGAAATTGCTTCGCGGAATATTTCTGTTTTCTACCACGTCCGGGTCCACGATCAGCATTTCCGCGGATTTGTTTTGCTGCTGCTTCAGTTCGAAGATCAATCTGGCCAGAGCAGGCACGACAAAAGAACCTGTTCCACCAGCACCGACGACAATGAACCGAAGGGTACTGTATTCGACCGGCATTACGACAGCGGCCTGCGAGAAGGTAAGATCGATTTCCATCACAACATCATCTGAAGCAGAGCTTCGACCTCATTCAGATCGACAACACCGCTTGGGAGGTGGCCGATCCAGGAAAATGGGATAGGGACAAGGTGGTCGTAAATCCCGCAGCGGAATCTCACCTTCGGTTTGTCGTGAACGTCCGCAATTATGCCGAAGATGCGGAACTTACCTGATTCATCACGGTCATCTGCAGTGCTGAACTTATATGCCCCCTCCGGGTGCGTATGAATCTCGATGCAGGCCTCAGAGTATTCCGGCCGTCTATCATCGGCGATTGTTGAGGCATATGTCCTGTCCCTACTCGACGTACACCATTGCCACGCGTATCGCTCGCTATTCCAGTAGATAAGATAAAGTTCTTCTCTAAAGTTCTCCCTTGAGTTGGAAATTTGGGCGTGTTTGCAAATTTCGTCCCATACACGACTTGGAACCTTCGGCTTATTCCATCTAATACCCACAAATGCGGTTGGAAGGCCCTTTATCTCTCTGAACACCAGAGGAACCGAAACCGTAAATTCCTCACGTTCAGCCCTAAGAATTATCCCGTTACCGGCAAGAAGGTATTCGTAAAGAATGGCTTCTACCGACTCGAATCGATCTTTCGCGATCCGATGGCCGATGAACCCGTTTTGACTTTCCATATTTCATTTAGAACCGTGAGTCGTATCTTCGCTGTTCAACGAACGTTTCCCATGCGTCGTCGATCGTCGAACTTGTTAAGAGGAGTTCGGACTTCGGATACTTCTTCACTTTGTCAGCCGCCAGCTTCCAAAGTAGTTCCCGTACATCTTTTGGTTCAGAGAGGCATCGGTCGCTTGCGTGGTCCGCATTGAAGGGTGTATCGAAAATAAGTTTCCAAACTTCGCTGAGAGTAGAAGGATGGGTCTCAGGTATTTCGTTCTTTCCGAAGCAGATCTTGCCGGAACTGACGTTCGGCAATGGAGCAACCGCAAGTTTGGTGTTAGCCGAGACATGAGATGACGCCGCAGCCCAGAGATAGTATTCCCGTCCTTTACCGAGAAGGATGAGAGGAGGCAAAGAAACCGATATTTCAACAACACCCTTGTCAGAAAAAGCGACGGTTATCCTTCGAACAGCGGCCGGTTCGTAGGATAGGATTGCATTACCTTCAGGTGCCTCACGGTAACGCAACACCCGTCTACCAAGCCACCCAGTATCCGTATGAACCTTTCGAAACGCTCGCGCCACCTGGTCACTCGAAAGTGCCTTCAACGACACAGACGATTCTTTAAGATCGGCAAAGAGATATTGGCCCGGCAGAAAATAGAGAGCAGCTGAGGCATCGGCAGGCATTTGCAAAGTGTCGTTCATCGATTAACTTTGCCCCTCGGGCCCGACCTTTCCGGTATTCCAGAACGAAATAAGCTCGTAAAAAAACGTCTGGGCATCTTCTTCGATCCTTCTATCTAACTGTTCAAGATTCTTGAAGTACTGGTTTGCGGCCTTATACGCCTCGGTCAACCAATCAACGGTCTCTTTGTCCCATTCAAATAAATCCGGATATTGGCAGTTCGTAATGTCCAGCCACGGATTGCCGGTGGAGTGATCGACCAGGCGGATCAGATCGCTGAAAGGTTTTGCATTTGCACCATGCTTTTCTTTCCATATATTTGGATGGGCCGTATTGATCGTTGGCAGTGACTCTTTCTCAACTCCGTACTTTTCAAAAAAATAATTCCAGATCTCATCATCTTCAAGAAAATAGAACATCAGGCCGGCCAGATAACTGTCCCTCAAATGTGCGAAGTCAACCTCTTCGCAGCAAAGGTCGAAATTCATCGGCGGTATCGCAAAACGTTCGAGTTCTAGCTCGGGATCGTCATGCCAGTATTCGAGTAAGGGAAAGCGTTTATCATTTACAAGCTGAAAGAACTCATTCGTACGTTCGCTGTACGCCTTAAAGTAACCAGTTCTATAAAGACTCTTTGTTGATCGTTCCCAGTCTTTTGGAAATATCTCGATAAAAAGCCGGTATTTGTGCTGTTCCGATACGATTCTGGAGACTGTTTCGCATGCATGTAAGGCGTTGTGGCTCTTTGCTTTAAATCGAAGATATTCGAGCGAGCGGGCCATGCGTTCGCCAATGCCAAAAGCTGTCTTTCCGTTCTCGGCCGCAGCCAGTCTCAATCCGGTCATAAAAGCCACTCGACCTCAGAATCCAACCGGAACGTAGTCGACCGCTGACGCCGGGCTCTTCTGAAACGCCTTTCGGTGCGATTCGATCGCCTCGATCTCCTGAGTGCCGATGGCAAGTATGTTCTCGGTCTCGTTCACTTCCTCGACGGTCAAAAGTACCGTTGCCTCCCGCCGCATCAATTGATCGGCAAGAATGATTGCCGGATTGATCTGCTCGGACTCAGCTCGCAATAATTCGAGTGGCGATTCATCGGGCTGCATAGCCCTTATGCTGCGCCCGTTTGACGATAGTGACGCTGAGTTTCCCGTCCTTAACTTCACGCGTAATGTTCGCGTTCTCGATCGATGCGAAATGCGGCTGAAGTACAACCTTCAGTGTTTTATCTTCCTGCGCGAGCAATGCATCCAGTTCGAAGGTCTGTCCTTCGATCTTGATGGTCGCCTTGGGATCGGTCACCGGATCTGTCGCATTCGTACTTTCCGTCGATTCCGTTCCGGCGTTGTTCGCGTTGCAAGGTGTATCATCTTCAGGTGCCTTGTTAGTTTCGTTTTCCATAACTTTCTATGAAGTGAAGAGTGATTGTTGATCCTTCGCTGGTTCCTGCGATATCGCAATTGAGGTTGAAGTAGCGTCGGCGTTCGTGTCCGCCTTCTCGGCAGTTTTGTTGGGACTTTTCGACCCCGTCTTGGGAGTTCGCTTTCTCGTTGCGGCCTGCTCCTTCTTCATCCTCTCGGCGGCCAACAGAGGTAGGGAGTTTCTATACCGTTCCAGAGCCGCCGATACCGCATTTGACAGATCTAGCTCACCACTTTCGCTACACCGGTTAATAAATGTGACTTCAGGAGCAAAGTCATGCGAACGCACACTTATAACGTAATCTCTTGTTCCCATGGATTCGGGCAGCAACTGAATCACTGCCGTGATGGTGCATGCGTCAAAGTTGTACGGTTCCTTTTCAGATAGAACGACTGACCGTACGGACGGTTCAGTAGCGATTATGTCTGAGACTAATTCATCGCTTGAGGTCATTAACTGAGCAGCTTCAACAACTTCCTCGACACAAGTAACCGGAACAATTGCATCGTTATCTTCGGATTCTTCGATGGTGATATTCGGTTCCCGAGTCGAAGTGGAATTCTGTTCTACCCGTGGATCACCCGTTGGCTCGACGATTCCAAAAGGCTCCAAAGGGTCCAACATCGAAACGATCTCTTCTTCGCATTCAGGTTTACATTCGTTCGCGTACGATGGTCGATCTTCGACGGATCTCTGCGAAGCTACGATACCGAGAAATTCGTCTTTTGCTTCGACGACAGATTCGGTCTTGATAGCGGTCTGCTGTCCAGCAGGTATTGGCGGACTGATTGAAACGGCGTTTTGTGTTGCAACCGGAATCGGAGACGGGACTGGCGTAGATGATCGTTGAACGGTCTCACGTTCTAGATCGCGTAGCTTTTCCAGAAACTTGCTCAGAAAAATGTTCCGGATCGTTACTTCTTCCTGCGACCGGGTCATGTACTCCGCACCTTTCCAGAGTTCCAACCCGATCTGCTGATTTGTCTGCCCGCTGCTTTGAAATCCCGCGTTCTGACTTACTTCGGACGCGAGCGTTTGGGCTGTAAAGATCAGTTGTTCGATCTTCTCGCGATTATCAAGAGGAATAAAAGACCCGCTATTCAGAATTTCCATATCTCTATCTCCACAGTCCTATCTACCGCTCGTTTGTTCCCCAGTTATCGTCGAACAAAAAGCGAAAGGTTCGCGAAACCTCGCGAACCTTCACACCCAGAAAAGTTTGTGTCATTTTATGCTGCAGCCGCGTATGAGCTCGCCGGATTTGACGGAGATACGAACCGTTCCTGATTCTTTTTAAGAATCCGCGAAATCGTTGAATGAGTGGTATTGATCGAACGCGCGGCCCGTCGCAGATTTCCGTTTGATCGCTTTAGGGCGTGTTCGACAAACATTGCGGCGGCCTTGATGTAGACGCTATCAAGATCGTCTGTCGCAGGGTCGAGCGTGACGGTGAGGTAGTTGTTATCCTTTTCGTCAGCTAGTTCTAGTTCGGAACGGAATCTGGTCTCTCCACTTAGCATACTGTTGACGACCTGAAGAGTGATCGCCGGTTCGTCAATAGTTTCGACTGCAAGGCGGGTTGCGAAATTTCTAATCTCTCGATAGTTCCCCTTCCATTCGAGTTCTTGGATCGCTATAAGAACTTCTTTTTCGATTTGTACAGGCACCTCCAGTCCTATTGTGCCTCTATCAGTCTCTAACTGGTCGAGGAATGTCTCGACAATTCTTTCCTTTTGATAACGAAGCGGCAAGGTTTCAAGCTGAAGGATATTCAGACGGTCGAAGAGATCGGCTCTAAATGTCCCGTTCTTGACCATTGATCGGAGATCCCTTGAAGTCGCGGCAACAACTCGCACATCAATTTCGCGTTCCATGGTTCCGCCAACCCGACGAATGCGTCTTTCTTCGACCGCTTTCAGAAACTTCGCCTGAAGTCCAAGCGAGAGTTCTCCGATCTCGTCGAGGAAGAGTGTCCCGCCTTGTGCGGCTTCGAACAGACCCGCTTTCGCAGCGATTGCACCAGTGAATGCACCTCGCTCGTATCCAAAAAGCTCTGACTCCAAAAGTTCAGACGCAAAACTGGCGCAGTTAACGCTTACAAAATCTCGTTTCGACCTGGGACTAAGATCGTGCATTTGGTGGGCAATGGTTGTCTTTCCAGTACCTCTTTCTCCAGTAATTAGGACGTAATGCGGAACCCTGGCGAATAGGAGGATTTTCTCATCCAGGATCGATCTTCCCTTGAAAGCTCTACCATCAAAATATTTATCGGCCATAACGTAACTTCTCCCACATGCGGCGTTCGGTTTCGCAGAGATGTTTCGGCTACAAATCCGGTCTTCCCGTGCGAGAAGAACCCGATTCACTACTTCAACATTTGAGCCTGCATAACTAAAAACCCGCGATAAGCGCGCTGGTTACCTTTTATATGCCCTTTTTTTCTGATTTGTTCTACATCGCAAATGTTTCGTTCAATAGCGGCATACCGTTCTGATCTACAAGCACTTTTGCGGAGCAGCCAAGACTGTTCACGAATTCGAGAGCTGGTTCGATAAGCCATTCTGGGAGGTTTACAGGTTCCTGTTTTGTGAGTTCCTCGGTTGCGGCCAGTAATTCCGGAAGAAAAGAGATGCTTGTCGATTCCGGCGGATATAGAAACAATACCCTTTCGAGAGCGAGCCACGGCGACTCCTGCGGCAAGAAAAGTCTCTGCTTTCCGTGCTGAACAATATTAACAAGACCCATGCTCCGCAATTCTCGAATCTGTTCAAACGTCGAAGGACAAATCTCTGTAAGAAGTTGTCCTTGAAACCGCGAGGAACGCACTGTGATATTTCCGATTAAGTTAACGCTGTTCTTCTCGAAATCGACAACACGCAACACTTCGTTCGCCGTCGTTGGAATACTGGATCGCAGGCCAAAGTGCTGCCGAATCTCTCTGAGCCATTCTTCGGAGATTTTTACTCCGACCAGTCGCGTCCCATCATCCGTTGTGGTTCGAACTATATTCAACGCGTCGTGACTAAGCGTTTTAAGATATTTCCATATCGGGAGCAACGCCCCGCTGAGGAGATGCACGGTTCGGTTCTCGAATACAGGTATTCTGTTTTCTTCATTCAGCCACCAAGTTTCTGCTCTCGTCTTTGGAACGACTCGATAACGCTGATTCAATTCACTTTCCCGCACATACGCAATGTTGCGGCCGACAGGTTTTGTGATCGAGAACATCTGATACCGTTCACCGGTTTCGAAATCGGTATGGGATAGTGTACGCCGTACCGCAATGAACGATCCGTCCCTACGGTCCTGAAAGAACTGATGTATCTCGCTGGCCGCTATATCATTGTACTTAGCGGGCGTAGTGGCGACTTTAAGCTCGAGTTTGTAGTAGACGGTTTTCGCACCGGTCAGTGGATCGGAGTTGAGAATCTGCGGTGCGTCCGACACGGCGACCGACAAGGCTTTGAGATCCTCCATCCCGTCATCGAGTTTTCCCTTCTGTTTGAGATATTCGATAGTTTCAAGGAATGTGGAGTAGAAGTAGTCGAAGAGCGCATTCTGCCGCTCAACCTCCAACGACAATAGCCTGTTTAAGAATCGTGGAATGTTCGTCTTTTCGCTATCTGGTACCTTTTCTTCTCCATCAACGGTCTTCGCAAGCCCCATATCGCGAAGAGCCTGCATTGCGTCGTCAAGTCCGTCAATCTCGCGGCCGCGCATGATGCCGGTCAACACTACATTTAATGCCGAGCGTCCTTCTCTTGATTCGAGATTATACTTGTCGAGGTTGCCGGCCTTCTCGGCACGACGGTCGCCCTTTGTAAGCGCCCCCATGTTGCCGAGCCTTCTCGCAATGGTGGCGGAAAACCGCTTCTCTCCTCCGAGTTCAGTAAACACGAGAAGATACAAGGGAGGTGCGACCTGACCTGTGCGATGCGTCCGCCCGAAATCCTGTATCTGTTTATCGGCTGACCACTTCAGCTCCGCGGCAATATGGAGACGCCTTTGTTTATTTCCGACGTTACATCCGGCATGAAGACTGTCACCGGTTGAAGCAACTTCCGACATGATCGCTATTCGTTTGTCGCCGTTTTGGAACGCATTCTTCTCATAAAGATTGATGAGTTTCGAAGGCACACCCGTGAGTTGTCTTGGCCGATATTCAAGCGTGCCTTTTGCTGTTCTAATCAGACGTTTCTTCCGACCGGTCATCTCCGCGACATTCTCGACGCCGAAGTAATTTACAAGTTGGTCAAGCGGATGCTCAGGCACTTCAAGAACCGACAACTTGTCCAGCAGTTCCGACCTGAGTTGTAACGCGGCTCGACTCTCGACCTGCTCGCCGTTCGCGTCAACGAGCGGTATGTACTCAATGGCACCGCTATATGGATTTGTTCGCTCCTGAAAGCATGCGGTCGGAAAGCAATTCGAAACGAGTCGTGTGAGGGTCTCTCGCGGGCTGAAATCAAGGCTGTCGATCGCCTCGTCCTCGTCTGCTGCACGCTCGATCTGCTTCTTTGTCTGGCTCTCGCCCGTGCCCGTAATCGAGACCACTATCGACTCGCGTCTGGCAAGGGCTCCCTCGATTTCAAGAATCAAAGTAGGCACCTTGAACGCGGTTATCAGATTGCGAAAACACCGCTGATGTTCGGCCCAGAATTGATTAACGGCCTGGCTGCGGGTCGCTTTGCCGGAATTTGTGAGGTCTAAGGCCCGATGAATGTTTCGGAAAACTTCTTGCCAACCCTTGGCCATGTTGTCGTACATCGTTCGCTGTGCTGGCGTGAGCCAGTGGGTCACTTCGCGAAATTCAACAGCGAGGCCAGATTCGGGATCGGTTCCCATGCTTAAGTTTCCGCATAGGTAACGTCCCATCGCCCTTAGATCGCGGCACACCATCTCGAGTGCTCCAACACCGCCCGATTCAATCTCTTCAGCAAACTGTTCAAATCCAAGCGGGAAATTTGTTCCCTCACCCCACAGGCCTAGTCTCGACATGTAAGCGAGATGCCTTACTTCACCAGCCGATGTTGCCGATGAATACACCACTCTTACGTCCGGGAACTTCTCAGGGTTCTGGATCTCAAGAACCGCGGCTCCGGTCTGTGTCGATTTTCCCCGATCGTCCGCAAAAGCGTACTTCGCTTTATGCCCTTCATCGAAGATCACGATTCCATTTGGTCCAAGCCAACGCGTGATCTGATCGATCCTTTTATTGCCTTTCTTCTTGCGGGCAATTAACGAACGATATGTGCAGAAGACAATTCCGTCCTTAATGTCTATCTCCTGATCGGTTGGAAAGTCATTTATCAGCTTGATCGGCGGTGTTAGACCTAACCTTTTGAACTCGTCAGAGACTGCTTCCATCAGATCGGTCTTTACGGAAAACCAAACCGCCCGCCTTCTTCCTTGAAACCAATTGTCGAGAATGATCCCCGCCAAGGTCGCCGTCTTACCCGTTCCCGTGCCGTCGCCGATGCTTATCCCTGCTCTCGCACCATCAGCTAGTCGCTGCTCGTGAGCCTGGCCTGCGTAGATTATTCGCTCCACCTGCATGGCCGATAGCTTTCCCGTTTCAGATAGATATTTCGGCAGACATGGCCGGTAACGGATCGGCGGCGGTTCGACGTTGGCCAGACCGGGTGGTTCGACGATCACTCCCGGATGTGTTGAACCACCGGAGATATATCTCGGCGAATATACTTGTAAGTCCGCATCGCTCTCAATATGTTCAACCGCAGAAGGCGTTTCACTCGACGCGATTATCGGTACAGAAAGTTCTTCCGAACTTCGTTCTTGGATGGCCGTGTACATTGATTTTTCTATTGATCAGAAGCGGATATCTAGCGCTAAGGCCTGTTCAAATGCATCTTCGACCGATTTGGCGACGATATGGGTAGCATTACCGACGTCAACGGATGTAGCGCCTCTACTTGAAACATGCTTGGTTCCGATGATAAGCGTTGTTTTAACGCTTGTGCCGTTGCAGTAGAACTCACGGCCGGGCAGTTCGATCGACATTCTCACTCGTATTTCATGACAAAGAGAATTCCAGAAACGACTCCCAGTGGCCGAAGTAAAAGAACCATTCTCACCAAGTATCGCGGCGAACCGTCCGCCAGGCCTTAGTCTGCGCAATGCTGACTCCACATGGCGAAATCCAAACTCGCAACTATTCCCATGCACACGGCCACCGGTCGAAGAAAATGGCGGATTGACAAGAACTATGTCCGGAATAAGATCATGAGGCAGCAGGTCATCGACAAACTCCGCATCCACCGTAAACGCCTTGAGTCCTAACGCATGAGCTAACGTTCTCCGTCTCGGATCGATCTCATTGGTTATTACCTTTGCTCCCGCGGCGCTCGCCCAAACAGCGAGACTGCCCGTGCCACACGACGGTTCGAGAACGGTTTCATCAGATTGAATAATCAAAAGATACGCCGCGAGGTAACCGATAGTCGCGGGCGTGGAAAACTGTTGAAAGGCGATTTGAGTCTCACTTCGCCAGGTCTGCGTAGGGAGCCTCTTTTGCAGAGGCCTCAATATCTTCGATACGGCCACTACCGGATCGATTGATGCGAGCAAATGCTGTCCGTACTTTTCCTGAATAAGTGAGTTGATCGCCGTCTCGGCTATCTCGTGGTAGAAATGCGAATCGACAGCAGAATTAACCCCCCCTTGTTCCTTGCAGAGTTCAATGAGTTCCTTATTAGAGATCGATCGTTCTCCGTCCACGATTTTGGCGACTCGTTTGACTAACTTCTCTAGAGAGGTCGAAGATACATCTGGTTCGCTCATGACGCGAATTGTCAGCCGCTTATTTTGATGGCGAGATGTCCGCGAGTTGATGGCTTGCTGCGTCAAAGCACTCAGGGGTCAGCAGTTTAAGCCATTCAGGGACGTCCAGATAATGAACAGTTGCTCCGGCAATCAGTGCATCGTCAATTCCTTTTAACCGTTTGTCCCACTTGAGAATTCTGGTGGGCTGTTCGCACGACAAAAACTGCTGCTCACTAACTCGCGACGCGACCAGCGAAGCAAGCGCTCGCGCAACGTGTGGATTCGCGAAACAGTCTGCATCGAACGCAATTTCCAGAGCTTTTTTGCGCGCGGCTCTAACGATCTCTCGATGCGATGTTGCGACACCGCTATTGCCGACGACGTATCGATCCGGCAGAAAGCTCTGACAGGTGGCGGCTTTTAGAGCACCTTCCGTTACCAGCACCGTCTCTATTGTTTTACCTTTGAATCCTAGCGCACCTTCATAATGAAGCGGCGTACCGGGCCCACATCCGTCTCGTTGTCGGATCGACGAAAGCCATGAGTATTTTGGAGATGTTCGGGAATTCTTACCAATAGCTTTCAACTGGCAGGCCTGAATCAGGCCATTTGACCCGATGCCGACTTGGAGTCTGCCGTTCGAGGTACGCCAAAAGCCGGGAACGCCCCTTAGTGCTCGAACGCGGGCACCTTTTTTGGCCAGTGCATCGTCAATCGACTGAGCAAGCCTCTGCCTTCGTAGTGCCGATTTGGGCAACATCCCGTAGCAACTGAGGTATTGATCTGGGCTTACCCATTCTTCTGATAAGAGTGAGATGTGATCGAAAAGCGGCGAGAATCGGATTAGTTCCTTATAGACCTTGTCTCGGATCTCGACGGGTGCTAGAGCGTTTGGTTTTGAACTTCTCGGCTGCTTTCGTTGTAAAGCATATACTGGATGGGGCACGTGCCTGATTTCACGATAGAAAACTCCCCAACCCGAACTACTGATTCTATCGGCATCTGTTGCGGAACGCGCACAGAATGTGATGCGATGATCTCTGGTTGTACTGCACCAGTCCGGTTTCCCGCAGATGCCGCACGGAGATCTTCTTGATACTCTTTGGTAACCAACAGTCATCATTATACCGCCGCCTATCTGCCGCTCTTTTATAGTTCAAAAAGTCCCCGACACCTTGCAGTTTTCACGTACTGATCGAGTTCTTCGCCGGTGGAGTGCGACATTTTTTGTTGACAAATGTCGCTTTTCACCGCATGCTTTTAATGGTGGATAAGCGACAACAGCCACAAATCAAAAAACTTGGGGTCTTTACACTGGCTCAGGGCAAGGCTGCAGGAATTAGTCAGCAAGACATATCGCGGCTTGTCGCTAAAAGGGATCTTGTTCGGCTCGGCCGCGGAATCTATCTCCATCCGAAGGCATCTCTGGATAAAGATGTAGGATTCCAAATAGCGTATTCAAAGTTCGGGCCGGGTTCGGCAATTGGGGGCCTTTCAGCTCTATATCACTACAATCTTGCCGAACAAGTGCCGGGAGAAATATGGGTGATTGTTTCACCTGAGAAGAAAACCCGAGAAACGGGTTATAAACTGATTCGCACAAAAACAAGGCTCGATAAGCAGATCATTGATGAAAAGGGCTATCGAATCGTGACAGTCGAACGGGCGGTTCTCGAAGGTCTAAAATTCATCACAAAGATTGGCGAAAGAACTGCGATCAAGGCTGCCCGCGACGCTCTTGCTCAAAGAACAATTACCGAGGCCAGTCTCGCAAGATGTGCAAAAGAGCTAAGGCTTGAGACCTTGCTAGCTAAGCACTTACAAGTCATTTCCTCGTGAATGCTTGGCCGGCGGGAAGTCGGTCCGCAAGAAGCTCAACAGCGGCTCGGCGATCTATTTACATTGGGATTGCGTTGAGGTATGTGTCCTGCTCACTGTTATTAACGCTATGAAGTCAACAATTAGAGAGTTAGTCGTTTACGTTCCAGCGGAGAATTTCGCCGTCTCAAAGAGTTTCTACGCGGCTCTTGGTTTTGAGTTAACGGAAGGGTGGGGCGGCACGTTCGATTGTCGCTTAGGTGGAGCGGTTTTCAGGCTACAGAACTATTACGTCAAAGACTGGGCGGAGAATTTCATGATGAAATTCGATGTTGACGATGTTCAGGCATGGCATGAACACGCCAAACAGGTTATTGACGACGGCGATTATTCGAACGCGAGATATGACGAACCGGAAATGATTGGCGACACTCAAATATGTCACGTCTGGGATCCGTGCGGTGTTTTGTTGATATTTATTAGCTAACTATGGATGTTCTTTCGGCTAAAAGACTTTTAACGATTCTATTTATTTCGCCAAGACAGCATGAGCCTGAAGGATTGCGAATCTCACAAGCACAGAGTTTTTCTTTGATAAATTGCGTGACTTGAGTCGGAATAGTTGTTTCGCCGTTCAAAACTATTTCCCGTCGGACATTTCCCTGGGTGAATCCGAAACAATAACATAGAGGACGATCATCGCCTTTTGTTTTCGATGTAACCAATTCCCGCACGTCATCAGTCGTGAACACACTGCTATCTGCAGAATAATAAACAACCTCACAGTCAGCCGAACTACAGAATCTATATTCCGAATCGCTTACCGCCGTGAGTTTCTCGCTTTTAACTTGATGCACGACAGTTTGTTTCGCGACGATTCGACCGACCTCGCCACAATTGTCACAGGCCGTTTTAACGATGCTGCTTATCGCTCCGACGCCGTTGCTACAACAATCCATACAATTAAATTAGTTCGTATCCAGTTGCCGTGATGGCTTCTTTGATCTTTTCGACTGTGGTCTGTGCCGAATCATAAACGACCGTCACGTTATGTTGTTTGTAATCGGCATCGGCTGTGATAACGCCACGTAGCTTTCTCAACGGAACTTCGATGTGTGCCTCACAGCCCTCGCAGGTCATTCCACGAACTTGCAAAACAATTGTTTTTTTAGCGACCGGTTCTTCGGTCAGGACGACCGGAGCAGGTTCGGTAGCCGGCGAACTCGGTGAGGTTATCGCCGCCGCCATGTAACCTGTGTACTGCGGGGCAAGCGCAAACGCCACAATAACTATCGCTCCGACCCAAAGAAATATTTTGTTTATCCGGCTGACAGGTTTCGTCGCACAAGATTCGCCTTCGGCACATTCTTCGCGACGAAAATAGACACGATAAAATCCATATGCCAACGCCGCAAACGCGATGAAGATCATTGGATAACGCACCGTTTCAAAAATCGCCGCCGTGCCAAATGCACCGAGTCCGAATACAACGGCGATCAACGGCAACACACAGCACAGGCTTGAGACAAAAGCCGCAAACATTGCACCGCCGACAAAAACATTAGATTTTTCCATCACAAAATACCTCTGTTACTTCTTTGATATCTCAATCGTTGTGAAAACCGGACACTCAGCCGCCTTTCCATGCGTGGTCAATTCATTTTCACACGCGACAAGATGACGGTTTAGAAAGCCCTTAAAACTCTTCATCTGCCGCATCTTATCTTCAAGCTCTGATAATTTAATTTGGATAAGGTCACGCACACTCTTGCATTGATTTTCGCCGCCGCCGGAAACAAAAAGCTGTTTTATCTCATCAAGGGTAAAACCCATTTCCTGCGCCTGTTTGATAAATCTGATTCGTTCTGCTGTTTCAACGGAAAAGACACGATAACCGCTATTGGTTCGAGCCGCCTTCGGAAGCAATTTCAACTTCTCGTAATAACGAACCGTATCAACGCTAACCTCCGCCGACGCCGCGATTTCTCCGATCTTTACCGAATTACTTTCCACCACAAATTAATCTTACACCCTTGAGCCAACTCCAGTGTCAAGAGAGAACTCAGTGAATGATCGCTATGCGGCTATTTGGTGACCGGAGCCAACTTCAATGAAGCCAACCTCCTGATTCTGGAGCTAGTATTTGGGCTTCATCTCCTCCAATCTTCGGTCCATATCCCTGAAGAATCCGGTGACAACCGATGAAACCATCCTGAGCCGGGCAGCCTCCATCGCCGCTGTCTGATTTATTGATGCGGCTTCAGTGCGGCCCTCGAAGTTGAGTTGATTCGATACTTTCTCCATATCGGCTGAACGGCGAATTCCGGAAAGCTGAATTCCGGCGCCTTGTCTGGTGCTCGACGAGGCGATCGAACTGCCGGTATTGAAAGCCTGTTTGCTTTGTGAAGCCTGAGTTTCGAGCGCTTGATTGATCTCACCCTGATAGACATTGCTTGCCTCTACCTTCGTGTCGGCAACAATGCCGGTGTTGTTGTTTTGAAGTGCGATGTTACTGCGGGTCGTTGAGTCCATCTGCTTGTTTACTTCTTGGATAGGATGCTTATTTCTCGACCAGTCGAAGAGTTCCTGCCCCGTTCGAATCGGAACAGAAGTTCCGGCGATAGAGGAGCCGCCTGGCGTAAATTCGTAGGTCTTCATTCCAAATCGCTCAAGGTTGCCCTGACCGCGAAGTTCAACCTCCTTCATGCCGTCAATGGTTCGAGCTTCTTTAGTTCCCTGGGCCTCGGCCAGTGTTCCTGCAATTTCGCGTTTAGTTGCCGCAGCACTGCTGCTCAGCCCATAGTTCTTGCTCGCCTCTGCAAGCAATGTCTGCGTCACTTGATTTGCTCGAATCTGTCCCAGGCTGGTCGTAAGGCCTCCTTCGACTCCGGCAACGGACGAGACCAAACGAGCGTCCGTTGATTGGTTAGCGGCTTCGAGGGATTTTCTTGCGGCCGTCTGCTCTGCATTGTAGATGCCCTGAATTTGGGTGTTTTCGGCCTGTCGGTTTATGGCGGCTCCGGCTACAAGCCCATACGTCTCCAGCGCGGTTCCCATACTCGAAAGCATCCAGCCCATCGAGATTTGAGATACACCTTCATAGACCTGTCCGCGAAGCACACGGTAACTGAGCCATGGAACAAGAATGAAGCAGAGACTTGAGACGAAGAACAAAGCAGTAACGATAAGGGCACTCGAAGCCGGATCGTATGCACCGTTCGTAATGACCTTCGCCGTGACGGGATCAAGAAAAAATGTACTCTCACCGTTATAGATAGAAAGCGCGAGAACACCGATGGCATAGCAAACATAGAGCGTCACTTCCTTCACCATCGGAAAGGCCAACGCAAATGTTGCGACGCCCCAACAGAACGGATAGAACATTTGTACCGCAAATTTCTCGTCAAAGCCGAAGGCCGCCATCACCGGGGCTGCCAGTTTGAGGCCTATCAAGATAAATAGCCCGGCAATTGCTAAAAACAATCCGCCGAACTTTATGATGTTCTGCCCGATCACCATAAAGGTAAACATTCGGGGCATATCCCATCCGAGTATGTTGAGTTCACCTGTAATGTCTTTCACGGATGATTCCTTATCCATGATGATACCGACAAGTCCCGG
>WBZY01000306.1_pt1 | contig 17030 bp, 15 predicted proteins | sample 5204191 | NCBI WGS metagenome assembly WBZY01 (sample SAMN12344363, study PRJNA552823) | activated sludge metagenome | biome: Activated sludge suspended growth; feature: Anammox Sidestream; material: Wastewater; isolation source: activated sludge from anammox sidestream of wastewater treatment...
CTCACCCCGGTTGGCAAAGAAGCGCCGCGACGACTTGGCCGGCACGAGCTCGAGCGCTCCAAGGAGCCCGAGCGAGCGCGTCTCGCCGACCAGGGGGTGCTCCGCCAGGCTGCGCCATCTCGCCGCAAAGTAGCCGGTCAGCTCATCCCGTACCCGTTCCACGACCTTCTCCCGTCGCATGATGTCGAGGCAGGCCACCGACACGGCGCAGGCCGCCGGGTGGCCCGACCAGGTGAAGCCGTGGGCGAACTCGCCGCCCTTGTCGATCAGGACCTCGGCGACCCGGTCGGCCACCATCAGGCCACCGATCGGCAGATAGCCCGACGACATCGCCTTCGCGATCGGCATGAGATCGGGCCGGGTACCGAAGTGCTCGCAGCCAAACCAGCTGCCGGTGCGCCCGAAACCGCAGATCACTTCGTCCGACACCAGCAGGATTCCGTAGTGATCACAGATGCGCTGGATTTCCGGCCAGTAAGTCTCGGGAGGAATGATGACGCCGCCCGCACCCTGCACCGGCTCACCGATGAACGCCGCGACACGCCGCGGTCCGATTTCCTCGATCCTGTCGGCGAGCTCGCGCGCTACGCGCAGACCGAACTCCGCTGGCGTGAGATCGCCTCCGCACTCGAACCAGTACGGCTGGTTCACGTGGACGACGCCGGGAATGGGCAGCCCTCCCTGCTCGTGCATCGCCTTCATGCCACCGAGCGACGCGCCCGCGACGGTGCTGCCGTGGTAGCCGTTCCAGCGGCCCACGATCACGTTGCGCGCTGGCTCGCCCCGCAACTGCCAGTAGCGGCGCACGAGACGCACCATCGTGTCGTTCGCTTCGCTGCCCGAACCCGTGAGGAACACGTGGTTGAACTGCGGCGGCGTGACGGCGGTCAGTCGCTGCGCAAGTTCGATCGCAGGCGGGTGGGCGCACTGGAAAAAGCTGTTGTAGTACGGCAGCTCGAGCATCTGCCGGTATGCCGCGTCCGCCAGCTCCTTGCGTCCGTAACCCAGCGCCACGCACCAGAGCCCCGCCATGCCGTCGAGGATCCGGTTGCCCTCCGAATCCGTCAGCCACACTCCCTCGGCGCCCGTGATGACGCGCGCGCCCTTGGTCGCAAGCTGCTTGAAATCGGTGAAGGGATGGAGGTAGTGCGCGGAATCGAGGCGTTGGAATTCAGCGGTGGACCGTGAAGGCATCGTGTTCTCCGGCGTGGCGGGCGGCAATGAGCTGCGGGCTGCGGGCAACGGGCTGCGAGCCAGAGCGCGCTACCGCGCGCAAACGCCTCTTGCCCGTTGCTCGCCGCTCACAGCCCGTAGCTCTTTCAGACGTTGAGGAGGAGATGCTCTCTTTCCCACGAACTGATGACCTGCAAAAAGACCTCATACTCGGCCTGCTTCACGATCGTGAAGGCCGTCGTGAACGGCTCGCCGAGCACGCGGATCAGCGGCTCGCACTCGCGCAGCTTCCTGATGCCCTCGTCGAGCGAGCGCGGCAGCGCGAACGGCAGGTCGTGGGCGCTGCCGGCGATCGGCTCGGAGGGTTGCAGGCCCTCGACCATGCCGAGGTAGCCGCAGGCGAGCGACGTTGCAATGGCGATGTAGGGATTCGCGTCGGCGCCGGAAAGGCGATTCTCGACCCGGCGCGCCTCGGTGTCCGACATCGGCACGCGCAGGCCCGCGGTGCGGTTGTCGTAGCCCCATTGCACGTTGATCGGCGCGGTCTGGAAACGGGTGATGCGACGGTAGGAATTGACGTTGGGTGCCAGCAGCGCCATCGCAAACGGCAGGTATTTCTGCAAGCCCGCGATGTGCGAGAAGAAGAGCGCGCTCGGCGTACCGTCCGCGTTCGAGAAGATGTTCCGGCGCGTCTTGAGGTCGACCACGCTCTGGTGGATGTGCATGGCGCTGCCCGGCTCCTTGGCGTGGGGCTTTGCCATGAACGTCGCATACATCTTGTGGCGCAACGCTGCCTCGCGCGCCGTGCGCTTGAAGAGGAAGGCCTGGTCGGCGAGGTCGAGCGCATTGCCGTGCAGCAGGTTGATCTCCATCTGTGCGGGACCATCCTCGTGGATCAGCGTGTCGATTTCGATGTCCTGGTCTTCGCAGAACTGGTACATGTCGTCGAACATCGGATCGAATTCGTTGACGGCCGCGATGCTGTAGGACTGCCGCCCCGGTTCCGACCGACCGGAGCGCCCGACCGGCGGCTTCAGCTGATAGTCTGCGTCAGCGTTTGGCTCGACGAGGTAGAACTCGAGTTCCGGGGCGACCACGGCGTCCCAGCCGCGCTCCGCATAGAGCTCGAGCACCCGTCGCAGCACATGGCGCGGAGCCATCGTCACGCGGCGACCATCGCCGTAGAAGCAATCGTGGATCACCTGGGCAGTCGGCTCCGCTGCCCACGGCACGCGGCGCACCGTCTTCGGGTCCGCGCGCAGCACGATGTCGATCTCGGCGGGGCTCATCGCCCCCTCGGGCTCTTCGGGATAATCGCCCGTCACGGTCTGCAGGAAGATGCTCTCCGGCAGGCGCATGCCCTCGTCCTCGGCGAACTTCGTCGCTGGCATCACCTTGCCGCGCGCGATACCCGCCATGTCCGGAATGATCGCTTCGACCTCGGAAATGCCGTGGTCGCGAAAGAATTGCTGGATGTCACTCGGCATAAGTCACCTGACCTGGGCGCGCTCGGCGCTGGCGGCGCCGAAGGCCGCAAAGAGCGCGCGTGAAAAGGAATTGCTCATCACCTGCCACTCGGGATGCCATTGCACCGCGAGCGCAAAATGCGGCGCCTTGGCGACGCGAAAGGCCTCGACAAGTCCGTCGGGGGCGCGGGCTTCGACCGCAAGGCCCGGCGCGAGCTCGCGCACACCCTGCGAATGCAGCGAGTTGACCTTCACCCGCCCGCAGCCCGCAATGGCGCGCAGCACACCGCCATCGAGCAGCTCGACCTCGTGTGCCGGCCCGTACTGCACAGCGAGCGGCTGCGCCTTGTCTTCGCGGTGGTCGAGCTTGCCCGGCTGCTCCTGCACTTTCTGCCAGAGCGTGCCGCCGAATGCGACATTCATCTCCTGAAAACCCCGGCAGATGCCGAAGACCGGCACGCCGGCATCGACCGCTCGCGGAATCAGCGGCAGCGTCGTCGCGTCACGCTCGGGATCGTGGTCCGTGCCCGGCGTGCTCGCCTCGCCTGCATAGCGGTGCGGCTCGACATTCGAAGGCGAGCCCGTGAACAGGATCCCGTCGACCTGCGCGAGCAACTGATCGGCATCGAGCCTGTCACCGAGCGCCGGAATCAGAAGCGGCAGCCCGCCCGCCGCCTCGATGACTGCGAGGATGTACTTCTCGCCCACGGCATGAAACGGATGCGCGCCGAGCATGCGGCGATCCGCCGGAATGCCGATCACTGGACGCCTCATGGCCATCGGGGTACCCGGTCGCGTGTTTAAGATATTTATCACCCGGTCCGTCCGGACCGGCCGTGGAGCCATTAGAACACAGCTCGCGCCGCAGCGGATGTTGCGGTGCAACAACGACACCGGCCGGCCCGTTAAAGCGCCGAGCTGTAATTTGCCGCAAGCCACGGCGCCCGCATAAGCTTGCCTCTCGGTTGCCCGCCATGGGTGTCCGAAATCCTAAACGAGGCCTTCATGTCGAGCGATGCGCACGCCGAACTGCAGCGCTTTCTCGAAGTGCACCCACAAACGCGCCACTTCGATGTCTTCCTGCACGATCTCAACACGGTCGAGCGTGGCAAGCGCCTCGACCGCGCCGGCATCGAGGCTGCCTGGCGCGACGGGATGTTGCTGCCGGGTTCAATGTTCGCGCTCGACGTGCTCGGGGGAACTGTACAGGCGACCGGCCTCGGCTTCGACGACGGCGACGCGGACCGCCCTTGCCGGCCGATCCCAGGCACGCTGGTGCCCGTTCCATGGCAGGGAGATGCCTTCGCCCAGTTGCAGGTGACGATGCACGAGCATGACGGCCGACCGTTCTTTGGCGACCCGCGCCACGTACTCGCCTCCGTGCTCGAGCGCATCACGGCGCTCGGACTCACGCCGGTCGTCGCGATCGAATACGAGTTCTACTTCGTCGACTGCGAGCGTGGCGCGGACGGCCTGCCGCAGCCGCCACGCGGTCCGCTCACGGGCCGGCGCGAGTTCCGCACGCAGATCAACGCGATGACGGATCTGAACGAATACTCCACCGTACTCGCGCAGATCTCGCGGGATTGTCTGGCGCAGCAGGTACCGGCGACGAGCGCGCTGCCCGAGTACGGCCCCGGGCAGTACGAGGTGAACCTGCAGCACATACCCGATGCCCTTACCGCGTGCGATCAGGCGCTGCGCTTCAAGCGTATCGTCAAGAGCGTCGCGCGCGCTCATGGCATGGATGCGACCTTCCTCGCCAAGCCTTATCGCGACATGGCCGGCAGCGGCCTGCACATCCACCTGAGTCTGCTCGACGCCGCAGGTCGCAACGTCTTCTCGTGTGACGATCCTGCGACACATGGCACGTTGCGCCATTGCGTCGCGGGACTCCTTGCCTCGATGGCCGATGGCATGGCGATCTGCGCGCCGGGCCCGAATTCATTCCGGCGCTTTCGTCGCGAGGCCTACGTGCCGCTGACACCGAGCTGGTCGATCAACAACCGCGGCTCGGCGGTGCGCATTCCCGTCAGTGACGCGGCGAATCGGCGCATCGAGTACCGCCAGGCCGGCGCCGACGCGAATCCCTACCTCGTACTCGCGTGGATGCTCGCGGGTCTGCACCATGGATTGACGACGCGCGCGGAGCCACCCCCACCGTTGCGTGGCAACGCCTACGCACAAGCGGCGGGCGAGCCCCTGCCGACACACTGGGCCACGGCCGTCGAACGCTTCGCGACCAGCAGCTTCGCACGGGAGTACCTGGGCGAGCGATTCGCGCAACTCTACGCGACCGTGAAGCGCGCCGAGCTCGAAGAGTTCAACTCGTGGGTGACGCCACTCGAATGCGCGTGGTACCTGGGACCCCTGTGAGCACTGAGTACGTCGCGAGCTACTACGCCGCCACACGACATGCGGCGCCGGCGCACCCGCCACTGGCAGGCGAGGTGGAATGCGACGTGTGCGTCGTGGGCGCAGGCATTGCCGGTACCTCGACCGCGCTGCATCTTGCGGAGCGCGGCTATCGCGTCGTCGTGCTCGAAGCCGCGCGCGTCGGCTGGGGCGCATCGGGCCGCAGCGGCGCACAGGCGCTCTTCGATGTCGCGGCGGGCGAGGAGAAGACGGAAGCCTTGATCGGCCGGGAGAATGCCCGCCGCATCTGGGACATGACCGTCGAGGGTCTCGACCTGATGCAGGGTCTCATCGCGCAGCACGATATCGCCTGCAACTACGTGCCGGGACAGATGCATGTCGCGGTAAAGCCGCGGCAGGTCACGGAACTGCGTCGCTGGGTCGAGCGCACCCGCGAACATCTCGGCTACACGAGCCTGCGTTTCGTGCCACAGGAGGAGCTCCGTTCGCTGATCGCGAGTGAACGCTATCTCGCGGGCACCTTCGACAAGCGCAGCGGCCACCTGCACCCTCTCAACTACACGCTAGGCATCGCGGCGGCGGCCACGAAAGCCGGGGTGCGCATCTTCGAAGGCAGCCGCGCGCTCGACTGGGACAGCGGCGACAGCCTGCGTGTGCGCACGGCGGCAGGCAGCGTACGCTGCCGGTATCTTGCACTGTGCGGCAATGCGTGGCTCGGCGACACGGCGCCGCAGCTCGCGCGACGCATCATGCCGGTCGGTACCTACATCGTCGCCACCGAGCCGCTCGGCGAGGCGCGCGCGCGCGCGCTCATCACCAACGACGCGGCCGTCACCGACGTGAACTGGGTGCTCGACTATTTCCGTCGCTCGCACGACCACCGCCTGCTCTTCGGCGGACGCGTAAGCTACTCGGGGCTCGACCCTTTCAACACCGCTCATGCCACGCGCCAACGCATGTTGCACGTGTTTCCCCAGTTGCGCGACGTACGCGTCGACTACAGCTGGGGCGGCTACGTCGACATCACGCTGAACCGTGAGCCGGACTTCGGCCGGCTTGCACCGAACGTGTACTACGTGCAGGGCTTTTCGGGGCACGGCATCGTGCTCGCCGGAATCGCCGGCAAGCTTCTCGCCGAGGCTGTGGCAGGCACGGCGGAGCGTTTCGATGTTTTCAGCCGCATTCCGCATCGCGAATTTCCCGGTGGCGCCTTGCTGCGTCGCCCGGCGCTGGTACTCGCCATGGCGTGGTATCGGTTGAAAGACCTGCTGTAACTGCGACGTCAGGCGTCAGAATTACACCGGTCATGCCGTGGTGATACTCTGCCGTCATGAAGATCGCCATTTCTGTTCCAGACGAAGTCTTTGAGGCGGGTGAGCATCTTGCCAGGCAGCTGGGCGTGTCCCGAAGCCAGCTGTATTGCGCGACTGGCGATCGTTTCTGACGATTTCGGCGGGCTGTCGGGGAGCAAACAGGCGCCGTCCGGTTTCCTGCGCGAGTGCTGGCAGTGACGTGGTATGGGCCCAGGGATCTACTGCAGACAGGAACTCGTTCACTGGGGGCAAGTCCAACTGCCTATGACGAAGCATCTCAAGATCGGCGACCACGTACGGTGGAATTCCGAAGCCGGCATCGTGAGCGGGCGGATCATCAAGGTTCACACGCGCGACACCGAGTACAAGGGACACCCCCGCCACGCGAGCGCCGCCGAGCCGCAGTACGAGATCAAGAGCGACAAGACCGAACACATCGCCATGCACAAGGGTTCGGCGCTGCACAAGATCAGGTAAGCCCTTGATCTCGACCATCTGGACGATCGGCCATTCGACACACCCGCTCGATGAGTTCCTTGAATTACTTGTCAGCTATCGAATCGAGGCGGTGGCGGATGTGCGGCGTTTTCCCGGTTCACGGCGCTATCCCCACTTCACCCAGGGGGCATTGGGCACTGCGCTCGCGGAACGAGGTATCGCCTATCACTGGATCCCGGCGCTCGGAGGCCGTCGTCGTGCACGTCCCGATTCGCCCAACACCGGCTGGCGCAACGCCTCGTTTCGCGGCTACGCGGATCACATCGGCAGTGCGGAGTTTTCCCAGGGCCTCGATGAGCTGCTGCGGCTCGCTCGCCGCTTGCGCACGGTGCTGATGTGCGCGGAAGCGGTGTGGTGGCGCTGCCACCGGTCATTGATCGCCGATGTACTCCTTCTCCGGGGCATCGAGGTGGTGCATATCCTCGATGCGACTCATCCCGTGGCGCACCCCTGGACTTCGCCCGCCCGCATCGTGCGCGGCCAGTTGACCTATGCGGCGTCTGACGTGACGCGCGATGCGTCTACAGGAACCGCCACGCCGCGGTGAGCCACACGGCGTCGGCATCCCTGAATTCATCGGGGTCCAGTCGCTCGTATTCGAGGCGCAGGTTGATGTGCCTGCCGAGCATCGCACCGACTCCCGCACCGTAGGTGATCGACTCCTGGCTGCTGCTGACCTTGATCCGGTCGGTTCCTGATTGCAGCTCGAACTCAGTCGTGTTGATGAAATAGCCGAAGCGCGCGAGCAGTTCGAACCTGCCGATCGGCCACGAGGCGATGAGCCAGGGCGTGACGCCCCGCAGACCGATCGACAAACGCTCGCCTGCGGAATCGCCCGCGAACTCGCCGAAATCGGTATAGGTCGCTTCGAAGGCGAAATACGGCGAAAAGCGATAGCCGGCAAGGGCCCGCCACGCGGTGTCGTCGTTGTCGATCGTGAAGGCATTCACGCCAGTGTCGATGACCCGCGAGTATACGCTTCAGCGCTTGCGGATCTCGTAGCAGCTGTGGATGCGCGGACTGCGCGCGAAATCCTCCGGAATTGTCGCACGGGTGATGTCGCTTACCGCGAAGCGCTCCGCGAGTGCCGCCTCGAGGCGAAACTTCTGCGCATTGGTGGAAAAGACCAGCAGCCCCGCTGGCGCGAGCATCTGCATGCAGACGTCGATCAGCGCGGGGTGGTCGCGCTGTACATCGTGCACACCCTCCATGCGCTTCGAGTTCGAGAACGTGGGCGGATCGAGGAAGATCAGATCGAACTGCTCGCGCCCGCGGGCGGCCCCGGTGAGCCACTCGCGGCAGTCTGCCTGCACGAAGCGATGCTGGCGCCCCGTCAGCGAGTTCAGGGCGAGGTTCTCCTGTGCCCAGTCGAGGTAGGTGCGAGACAGGTCGATACTCGTCGTCTCGCGTGCGCCTCCCGCGGCGGCATACACCGTCGCGCTGCCCGTGTAGGCAAAGAGATTGAGAAAGCGCCCGCGGGCGGCCGCGTCGCGCAGCCGTGCGCGCGTGATGCGATGGTCGAGAAAAAGACCGGTATCGAGGTAGTCGGTGAAGTTGACCCGGAATCGCAGCCCGGCCTCCGCGACGACCTGGAACTCGCCGCGCGCCGCCTCCTTCCCGTACTGGTCACCACGCGTCGTCCTGCGCCGCATGCGCACGTGTACGTGACTCTCGGGCAGCGCGAGCACTTCGGGCAGTACGGAGAGCGCTTCCGCGCGCCGTCGCCGCACGGCTTCGATTTCGATCTCCCGCGGTGCTGCGTACTCCTGCACGTATGCCCAACGTTCGCTCGAATCCGCGGCGGCATAGAGATCGATCGCAAACGCATACTCGGGCATGTCGGCGTCGTAGACGCGATAACAACCGACATCGGTCCGCCGCGCCCAGTCGCCGAGTCGCTTCGCGTTTTTCGCGAGGCGGTTGCCGAACATGCGCGCGCCTGCCGTCTCGCGCAACGAGGGATCGGAGAGCGGACGCGGGCGCCGAAAATCGCGCACGCTGCCCGGCTCCACCTCGAAACGCAGCAGGCGGCACTCGAGCGCGCCGTTCCATACGGTGTGCGTGCGCTGTGCGCGCAGGCCCATGTCGAGACCCAGATCCGGCGCACCGGTGATCACGGCGGCACGCCAGCCCTGGAAGCGATCGCGCAACACCGCGCCGAGTTCGCGATGCAGCGCGCGCGCCGTCTCGCGATCCTCGAGACGCACGCCGTACGGCGGATTTGTGCAGAGCAGGCCGCGCGGGGCGCCGGGCTTCGCCGCCGACAGAGACGCCTGCGTGAATTCGATCCAGTCCGCGACGCCGGCGCGCGCTGCGTTGTCCCGCGCGCTGCGGACGGCGCGGGGATCCGCATCGCTGCCGCGAATGGTGGGCGGCGCGGGCGCGTGTTGCCGCACACGCGCCGCAGCGGCGGCGTGCAACTCCTGCCACAGCGCCGCGTCGTGTCCCTTCCAGCCGCGAAAGCCGAAGTATTCGCGCTTGAGGCCGGGGGCGATATTGGCGGCGATCAGTGCTCCTTCGATGACGATCGTGCCGGAGCCGCACATCGGATCGATCAGCTCCACACCCTCGGCCGCGAGTGCGGGCCAACCGGCGCGAACCAGAATGCCAGCGGCCACATTCTCGCGCAGCGGCGCCTCACCCGCCTGCGACCGATAGCCGCGCCGGTGCAGTCCCTCACCCGACAGATCGATCGAAACGGTCACCGCGGGCCCGTTCGCATGCGCGTGCACTCGCACCGAAGGGCGCTCGAGCGCGACGTCAGGGCGCCGCCCGCATGCTTCGCGCAGCGCGTCGCAGATTGCGTCCTTCACGCGCTGCGCGCCATAACGGGTGTGGTTGATGGCAGGGTGACGGCCGCTGAAATCGCAGGCGAGTGTGCCGTCCGGATCGACGTGTTCGCTCCACGGCAGCGCGCGCAGCGCCTTGTACAGCGCATCCGCCGTTTCCGCCCTGACCTGCGCGATCTCGAGAAACACCCGGCTTGCGAGGCGCGACTCGAGGCAGGCGCGATATCCAGCTTCGAGCGGACCCTCGAACGCGACGCCGAGCGCACGCTCGCGCACCTCGAGTGCGCCGAGTGTGGACAGCTCCACGGCCAGCAGGTCCGCAAAACCGCGCGGCGCGCTGGCGAGAAAGCGCATCACGCGCGCGGCGGCCACGGCACCCTGAGCGGTCACGACAGATCGAGCCAGGTCGTCTTCAGCTCCGTGTACTTGTCAATTGCGTGCAGCGACTTGTCGCGGCCGATACCCGATTGCTTGAAGCCGCCGAACGGCACCGTGATGTCGTCCGCATCGTAGCAATTGACATAGACAGTACCCGCGCGCAGCGCGCGCGCCGTGCGGTGCGCGGTCGTCACATCGCGCGTCCAGATCGCCGCAGCGAGCCCGTAGTCGACATCGTTCGCGATTTCGATGGCCTGCTCGACGGTGTCGAACGTGATGGTCGCGAGCACCGGCCCGAAAATCTCCTCGCGCGCGACGCGCATGCCGCGCTCGACGCCGTCGAAGACGGTCGGCTCGACGAAATAGCCACCCGTCTCCTCGCGGACGCGGCGGCCGCCGAGGGCGATCCTTGCGCCTTCTTCGCGCCCCGTGTCGATGTAGCCGAGTACGCGCTTCATCTGCGTCTCATCGACGATGGCGCCGAGCTTCGTTGCCGGATCGAGCGGATCGCCCGGGGCCATCGTTCGGCCGATCGCCACCACTTTCTCGAGTACGGCGTCCCTGGCGGCGCGCTGCACGAGCAGGCGCGAGCCGGCCGAGCACATCTCGCCCTGGTTGAAGAAGATCGCGTAGGCGGCCGCGGTGGCCGCGCGCTCGAGGTCCGGATAGTCCGCGAGCACGATATTGGGCGACTTGCCGCCACACTCGAGCGACACGCGCTTCAGGTTCGACTGCGCGGCATACTGCATCACGAGCTTGCCCGTCGCGGTCGAGCCGGTGAAGGCGATCGCACCGACATCCATCGAAAGCGCCAGTGCCTTGCCGGCCGTATGACCGTAGCCCGGTACCACGTTGAAGACGCCCGGAGGCAGGCCCGCCTCGATCGCAAGCTGCGCGACCCGGATCGCTGTGAGTGGCGATTTCTCCGAGGGCTTCAGCACGAGCGAGTTGCCGGCAGCGAGCACCGGACCGATTTTCCAGGCGGCCATCACGAGCGGAAAGTTCCACGGCACGATCGCGCCGACGACACCGATCGGCTCCCGCGTGACGAGCGCGAGCGCCTCGGGACCGGTGGGTGCAACCTCGTCGTAGATCTTGTCCACGGCTTCGGCATACCACTGGATCGCGCGCGCGGCGCCGGGAATATCGACCTCGAGGCTGTCCGTGATCGGCTTGCCCATGTCGAGGGTCTCGAGCAGGGCGAGTTCGTCGCGATGCGCGAGGATCGACTGCGCGAAGGCCGAGAGCACCTTCTTGCGGTGCGAGGGCTTCGTGCGCGACCACGCACCCTTCTCGAACGCCGCTTTCGCGGCCGCGACCGCGCGCTCGATGTCGGACGCATCGCCCGCCGAGATGCGACCAATGACCCGACCCGTCGCGGGGTTCACGTTGTCGAATTGCGCTCCGGACAGCGCGTCCACATAGGTGCCGTCGATGAACGCGCGTGATTCCGGCGCGAGTTGCGCGGCGCGTTCGCGCCAGGTCGAGACGTTGACGGGCATGGAAACCTCTTCGGGGTCAGAAAGTCGGGGGCGCGCTCGCGCTGATGATCTCACACGACTCGCGTCCCACGTTCCGGAAGCGATGCGGAATCGAGCTCGAGAAATAATAGGCTTCGCCGGGGCCGAGCACCCGCGAGGTACCACCGACCGTCAGTTCGATCCGGCCGCGAATCACGACGCCGCCCTCTTCCCCACGATGCGCCAGCGCGTCGTCGCCGGTTGCGGCACCGGGCGCATAACGCTCTCGCAGGATCGTGAGCTGGCGCGCCGGACGCCGCGCGGCAACCAGACGCAGCGATACATCGTCCGAGCCGATTTCAATGAGTTCGTCATCCCGGTAGAAGATCTGCGGCGTCTCTTCGACGTTGATCGTGAAGAACTCGGCGAGCGACATGGGCACACCATCGAGCACTTTCTTCAGCGAACCGACCGAGGGGCTCACACGGTTCTGCTCGATCAGCGAAATGAGCCCGTTCGTCACCCCTGCACGACGCGCAAGCTCGCGCTGTGACAAGCCGTAGATCAGCCGAACACTGCGCAATCGCGCGCCGACATCGATGCTCATGAAGGTGACCTGTTTAGCATCATGGACGAAATGAGCCGAATTTCGGCCTTTCTCGCCATGAGTGTCAACTTTCCTTATCATTTGGGTATGACACCTGAAACCGACCCGCAGCTCGATGCGCTGTGGATGCCCTTCACGGCCAACCGCCAGTTCAAGCAGGCACCGCGCCTGCTCGCCCGGGCGCGCGGCATGGAATATTTCACTCCCGAGGGCCGTCGCGTCCTCGACGGCGCGGCGGGACTGTGGTGCGTGAACGCCGGCCACGGGCGCGCGGAAATCACGGCCGCAGTGACCCGTCAGCTCGAAACCATGGACTACGCGCCGCCCTTCCAGATGGGTCATGGTCCCGGCTTCGAACTGGCCGCCGAAGTCGCGGCACTGTGCCCGCCGGGGCTGAATCGCGTGTTCTTCACGAACTCCGGCTCGGAGGCGGTCGACACGGCGCTCAAGATTGCGCTCGCCTACCACCGCATCAAGGGCGATGCCTCGCGCACCCGGTTGATCGGGCGGGAGCGCGCCTACCACGGTGTCGGGTTCGGCGGGATTTCGGTCGGCGGCATCGTCGCCAATCGCAAGGTCTGGGCGGGAAGCATGCTGCCCGGCGTCGATCACCTGCGGCATACGCACGATCTTTCACGCAACGCCTTCTCGCGCGGACAACCGGTGCACGGCGCCGAGCTGGCCGACGATCTCGAGCGCCTCGTCGCGCTGCACGACGCCTCGACCATCGCGGCCGTGATTGTCGAGCCCGTCGCCGGTTCGACCGGCGTGCTGCTGCCACCGAAGGGCTACCTCGAGCGGCTGCGCGCGATCTGCGACAGGCACGGCATCCTGCTCATTTTCGACGAGGTGATCACGGGTTTTGGCCGCACCGGGGCACCGTTCGCGGCGCAGGAGTTTGGCGTCACGCCCGATCTCATCACGATGGCGAAGGGCCTCACCAACGGCTGTGTGCCGATGGGCGCCGTCGCGGTGAAGCAATCGATCCACGACGCTTTCATGCAGGGACCACCGGGCGCCATCGAGCTGTTCCACGGCTACACCTATTCGGCGCACCCGCTCGCCTGCGCCGCGGGGCTCGCAACGCTCGACATTTATCGGCGGGAGGGTCTGCTTACCCGCGCGAAGGAGTTGTCGGGAGTATGGGAAGACGCCGTGCACTCGCTGCGCGGCCGGCCGCACGTGATCGATGCGCGCAACTACGGTCTCATTGCCAGCATCGAACTCGAGCCGATCCCGGGCAAGCCCGGCGCGCGCGCGTTCGAAGTCTTTCTCGAGTGCTTCGAACGCGGGCTGCTGATCCGCACGACCGGTGACATCATCGCCCTCTCGCCGCCGCTCATCATCGAGCCGGCCCATATCGACGAGATCTTCGGCACACTCGCGAGCGTGCTCTGAGGAGCTGGTGCCGGGTTTTCGGTTATTCGGTTATTGGGCGGCCGCCCAATAACCGAATAACCGAAAACCCGGCACCAATGCTTCATTCGCCCCAGGGCAAGGTGGTGCTCACCGAGAACAGCACGCGGCCTTCGTTGTTGAACACATCGTCGGTGACCTTGTTGGCACCGCTGTAATCGGTGCCCGTGAACTTCAGCGCGAGGCTGAACTGGCCGACATCGACGCCGACCGTCACGCCATAGTCGAGATACTCACCGTCGAACGCATCGAACGCGTCGCCGTAGCTGTAACCGGCGTGCAGCGTCAGCGAGAAATTCTGCGGCAACCCGAAGGTGTAGTTCGCTTCTGTGTACAACGCATCGTCGTTCGATCCGCCGTAGTCGATCGCGTACCACTGCTTGAGGCCGAGGCCCTTCCAGTCGATCCCGACCGACAGTTCGGGATACGAAGAAATCTTGGACTTCGTCGCGGTGTTGTCCGAACCCGGATAGGTGTACCAGACGAGACCTGCATTCCAGGACAAGTCGTCGTTGACTGATGCTTCATAGCCGGCATAGAGATCGACTTCGAGCGTGCCGTCGACGTCGCTGCCGTAGTCGATATTGCTGGCCCACGCACCAACCGAAAAGCCCGTCTCTCCGAACGCATAGTCGAGGCTTGCCTGCAGCGCAGGATCCTTGGCGCTCAGCGAAACGCCGCGAAAATCGTAGTCGCTGACTGCCGTAACGGTCGAGCTGAACTGCGCTTGTGCCGCACCCGCAACACCCAGCAGTGTGGCCAGTACGAGTGTTCTGTTGAGCCGATTCATGAAACCTCCCTTGAATGAGTTGCACCCCGCTTGCACAAGCAAACCGCGTGCCAGCAAGAACGAAGTGAACGACACCCCAAGAGCAGATTATACGCACCAATCAAGTGCGCGGCATGAATATCGCGTAGATCTTGGTGCAATCTTCAAGTACGGCCCAGGTACCGGCGAAGCCTGCGGGGACGACGAACGCATCGCCTGGACCGAAGGTGGTACGCCGTCCCGACTCGCTCACCAGTTCAACGCGACCGGTGATCAGCACGCAGAGCTCGCACTCAGTGTAGCGCACACGCCACACGCCGCGGCTGCTCGACCAATGGCCGGCATGGAACTGTTCGCTGACGTCGGAGAACGCATTCCAGGCGCGCTGCACAGGCTCGCCGGCAATGAGGCGATCGGCGGCGGGACGGCTCGACTCGCCCTCGCCCGCCATCGTCACCGGAATGATTTCCATGCTCATCAGACATTGATACGCCGACCGGCGTCCTCCTGCATGCGCAACATGAAGGCGCGCGCTGCGGGCAGTGCGTCCCCGGGTTTCATCAGCCGCTGCTCGACGAGCACCTGCGCGATGTCCGCCAGCGAGCGGCGGCCATCGACCAGCGACATCATGAACGCGTGAACGCGGGTCGATCGTGCGTGCGACTGCAGATCGGCAGTCAAGGGTACGGGCCGGGTCGCATCGACGATCCATTCCGGGGGCCCGCGGGTTTCGGGCGGCGCAACGGCCGAAATCTTGCGCGCCGTCCAGGCCACCGTCGATTCGAGGCGCGCGTGGCGACTCGCGGGAGATTGCATGTACGGCAGCGTCGCCTCGCGCACCGCGGGAGGCGCAAAGCCCGCGCCCTGCACGATCTCGAGAGCCTCCCCGAGGCTGAACTGCAGCATTCGCTGAGTGCCCATGAACGCGAATGTGACCGACCCGAGGTTGAGCCAGCGTCCGCCGTCGGCGACCAGGGAGTTGATGCGTGCCGCGAGTGCGGGAAACGGCTCTTCGACGATATCGATGAACCACGGCGTAATCACTGCATCGAACGCACCCGGCCGGAACGGCGCGCACATCGCGTCAGCCGCAACGAGCTGCAGTCGATCATCAGCCGCACCAGGCGCTTGCAAAGTCCGGAGAACGGCATGATCCGCGGCACCACGCGGCGCGAGCGGAAATTCATGCAACTCGAGCGCGCGGCCGGCATACATCTCCCGCGCCACAACGAGCAGCAGCGGGTTAAGGTCCATCGCCACGGTGAGTGCCGGGCCATGCCGGCGATGCAGATCGTAGGCGAGACGCCCGGCGCCGGCACCGAGTACCAGCACGCGCAGGCCGGCCAGCGATTCGGCGCCCGCCGCATCGAGCAGATCGAGCGATGCGGCATTCTCGGCATCCCCCCAGGCCCAGTCCCGATGGATGTTGACGTAATAGTTGGTGAGTCCCTGGGAGACGGGCATGCGGGTACGCAGCGCGCGCAGCGTATCCCGATCGGCGGTATCGGCATGGACGTCGAGCGGCTCGAGGAGCCGGGTCAGCCGCAGACCGTGGTCATCGAGGGCATCGGCAATCCTGATCAGGCGCTCGCGGGTGGCAGGCAACAGGCCCGGCATCGACAGCGTCGCGCGAATTCCCGTCGAGTCCGCGCGCAACTCGGCCAGCAGCAGCGTGAGACGCGCGCGCCATTCCCCGGCCGCCCCCTGCGGATCGCGAAACAACCACGGGATGCCGCCGATGACCGGGAAGCCGGCGCTGCACTGTTCACAGATGTATCCTGCGCGATCCGCCCGCAGGCCGCCCCGCTCGCATCGCGGACATCTCGCAACTTCAACAAGCATACAACTTGGCTCCAGTACTGATAGTATGGGCCATGGCTACAAAAAACAGGCGTCCAAAAGCCAACGGGCTGGCCCTGCACCATCGTCTCTACATGATGCTGCAGCAACAACTCACCGACGGCACCATCCCCCCGGGAGGGGCGCTGCCGAGCGAGCCGGATCTCGCCCACCACACCCGGCTGTCGCGCACGACCGTGCGCCGCGCCCTCGCGCGGCTCGCGTCCGAAGGCATGATCGAGCGCCGCCACGGCAGCGGCACTTACGCGACCCTGCAGGGTACGGTCAAGGCGAAAGCCGCGACCGCCACCGACGCGGGTGTGCTGCTCAGCGACCTGCGGGCCATGTCCCGCTCGACCACCGCCCGGATACTGCAGCATGCCGTGATCGCAACGCCGCCGCGCATCCTCGCGGCCTGCCCGGAGCTCGGCTCGCGCGTATTGCTGCTGCAGCGCGCACGCAGCCAGCGTGGCCGGCCGCTTGCAGTCATGAGCCACTACATTCCCGAGCGCCTTGCACCGCGCTTCTCGAAGGCGCGACTCAAGAACCAGCCCACTACCCTTGTCTTCGAGAAGGCAGGGCTCGTGCCCTCGGTCGCGAGCCAGCAGGTCACCGCGATCGCTGCCGATCACGTGCTGTCGCGCGAGCTCGGCATGAACATCGGCGCGCCCGTCCTCGCGATCCACCGTGCCGTGCGCGATACGAAGGGCGCTCTGCTCGAGTATCACGAAGTGTTCTACGACCCCGAATCCATCACCCTGCAGATGGAAGTGCAGCGGGACAAGGGCAAGCGGGACCACGTCCGCTGGCGCCCGGTGCGCTGAAGGCTCCCGGCACGAGCGCGGTTCAGACTGGATCATGACTCCGCCGCCGGGACGCAGGCTATCTCCGGCGCTGCGGGGCGCTTTGCTCGAAGACGCCGCGCAGCGCGCCGCGCGCTATCTCG
>WBZY01000647.1_pt1 | contig 17021 bp, 11 predicted proteins | sample 5204191 | NCBI WGS metagenome assembly WBZY01 (sample SAMN12344363, study PRJNA552823) | activated sludge metagenome | biome: Activated sludge suspended growth; feature: Anammox Sidestream; material: Wastewater; isolation source: activated sludge from anammox sidestream of wastewater treatment...
CGCGGTACTGGGCGGCGAGCTGGGCGTCGGCGAGCACGGCGCTGCGGAACCCCGGGTTGCGGGCGTAGATCTGCCGCATCACCTCACGTCTATGCCTGCGTTCCGCCTTCACGCGACCGCGCACCCTACCGGCAGCGGTCGGGCCGAGCCCCCGCGCTATCTTGCCCGCCCCGGCTTGAATCCCCCGATCGACAACGGCGCCGCGCGGCTCTCCGACCCTCCCCCCTGGGGGTACTCGCTGCACAACGTCCGCGAGCTGATGCTCGCCTGCCTGGAGGCGGCCGAGGTCGGCTCGCTGCTTGGTTCCGAGTTCGAACATCCGAGTGGATTTGAAAGGATCGCCGATGAGGATGAAGAGCCGTCGGTCGAAACAAGAACCAAGGGACGCGGCAGGAAGGCCGCCGCAAAGCCAAAGGCGCCGGACAAAGCGAGGTCAAAAAAGACAAAGGTTGATGAACAGACAGCCGATGGCGACGGGGAACAGGCAAAGCCCGCGAGACGCAGCCGGTCGAAGAAGTCGGCCGAAGCCAATGTTCTTGAAGATTCAGAGGCGAGTGTCAAGGAAACAAGCGAGAATGCCGAAATGTCAGTCCGCCGTGGCGGCCGCGGCCGTAAACGCGGCGGTGCCCGAAGCCGTCGGAACGATGAGGCCGGAACGGCAGCGGCTGAGGCATTTGATTCGGAGGAGAGCGTTAGTGCCGATAATGACGGCGAAGGTCAGAACGGCGACACCGCGACAGTAGCCGCCGTCGTGGAAAATGGGGACGAGATGAAGGTCGAAGCCGCCAATGGATCGAAGGTGGAGAAGGCTCAAATCGCCGATAATTCACGTGGTTCCGGCGACAACAGAAGAGAAGGATGGGAAGGTCGTGATCGCCGCACCGGGCGTGACCGCAACCGGAGTGATGGACGCCGGCAGGATCGAAACGACAAGCGCGACCGTCCGCCGCAACCAACGATATCCGACCTGCTTCGCGAGGGCCAGGAGGTATTGGTCCAGATCGCGAAAGAGCCTATTGCCCGCAAAGGAGCGCGGATCACATCGCATATTGCCTTGCCCGGCCGCTTTCTAGTCTACATGCCGACGATCGAGCATCTTGGCGTTTCGCGAAAGATCGAATCATCCAGCGAGCGCGGCCGTCTTCGCACGCTGATCCAGCGCATTCGCCAAGAAGAAGACATTCCTTCAGGTGGTTTTATCGTGCGCACCGCCGGGATCGGGATCTCGGAAGAGGACCTGCGTCAGGACGCGCGATACTTGGTCCGCACCTGGCAGGACGCCAAGAAGTCGTCTGAAAAATCGAAATCGCCTGCGTTAGTGCATCGTGATCTTGACATCGTTCAGCGGCTGCTTCGCGACCAGATGTCAGATGATTTCACCGCGGTACGCGTGGACAGCGAAGAGGAATATCTTCGCACGGTCGAGTTCATGAATCGTATTCAGCCGCGCATGGTGAACCGCGTCAAACTTTACACGCGCGACGAACCGATCCTTGATTACTACGGTGTGCAGGAAGAGATCGACAAGGCCCTTAAACCGCGAGTGTGGCTAAGATCGGGCGGATATCTGGTGATAAATCAGACGGAGGCACTTGTCGCGATCGATGTCAATACCGGCAAGTTTGTCGGCAAGGGAAACGCACGGCTTGAGGACACGATCACAAAAACGAACCTCGAGGCGGTGGAAGAGATCGCGCGGCAGATACGCCTTCGCGACCTCGGCGGCATCATCGTGCTTGACCTGATCGATATGGAAGACCGCCGCAACCGCCACAAGGTCTCGCAGGCGTTGCAGGAAGCCCTTTCGCACGACAAGTCGCCGACCAAGGTGCTCTCGTTCAACGATTTCGGGCTGATCATCATGACCCGCAAACGCGTCAAGCAATCGCTTGAACGCACGCTTTGCACGGTTTGCGATTACTGTGAAGGTTCGGGCTGGGTGAAATCGCCGCAGACCGTTTGCTTTGAGATACTCTCCGAGGCCCGCCGCCTGTCTCGCGACAGCGAGGACGTCCGGCAGACCACCTTGCGGGCACACCCGGATGTTGTTCAGGCCCTGCGCACGACCGAACGCGAGGTGCTCGAAGAGATCGAGGCCCACCTCGGCAGCGTTGACCTCACCGCCGACCAGTCCATCCACCAGGGACTATTCGACTTCGCACTCGTTTAGGATCCCGATGCAGTCAAGGACCGTCCGGATCGGGCGGTCTTTTGTGTTTGGCCTGTCGCAAATCAGGGCAGATTTAGAGTTTCCAGCATTTTCAAGTACCGGGGTTCGCTGCGGAGGGACTCAAATTCGGGCGCAGCGGCTATCCATGAGGTCCACGGGTGGTGTTCATCGATCGATCTCTGCAGCCAGTAGAGGGCCTTTTCGGTGTCATTGACGTAGATGGAAAGATAAGCGAGATTGTGCGGGTTGGTACCGGGCGGATCCATTCGCCATTCATGAAGCAGCGCACGTATCGCCTCGGCCGGTTCGGGTGATCTGTTCCGGACCTTGGCGGCGAGTTCAGTGTTGCCGTCCAACTCCAGCGCCCGAACGACCTGAGCGATCGATTCATCCTTTCGGCCCTGTAGCCACAGGCTCCGCGACAGCAGCCAGTGCTCAGCGCCACCATTTTCGTCCAACTCCATAGCCCTCGCGTACTCGCGGTCCGCCCCGACAAGATCCTTTTTACAAAACAGGACCAAGCCGAGGTTCATTATGCCGGTCGGCGAGAGTGGATCAAGCTCTATCTGCCGCCGGATCTGCGTTTCAGCTTCGTCAAACCGGCGGACGCGGACCAGCAGCGCACCAAATCGCATATGGGCCGTCGGCGAATTCGGCGCGGCCGCGACCGCCCGTTTGAGTGTTTGTTCGGCCCCTGCCCAATCCCAATCGAAACCCATCTGTATGGTACCGAGCGTGACAAGGGCCTCAGCCGAATTTGGCTTTAATTCCAGCGCCTTGCGTAGATTCTCCTTTGCGACGCCGACTATCTCCGGGCGTACGTCAATGTTGTAATTGAATAAGAGATGCTGTGTATCAGCCAGCCCGGTAAATGCCTCGGAAAATTGTGGATCAAGCGTCGCAGCCTGTTGGAAATAGTCGGCTGCTTTATGAAGCGAGGCGGCGTCCCGTTTGGCCCAGAAATAGCGGCCTTTCAGGTAGGCATCATAGGCCTCGTTGTTCGCGGTCAGGCGGCTGGCGAACGAGTCAGACTCGCCCGCCGTTGACAGCGAACGCGAAACTCGAGCTCCGATCGTGTCCTGCAGATCAAGAATCTGGTCTGAACTGCCGTCGAACTGCCCCGACCAAAGGTGCCGGCCGTCCGCAACGCTGACCAATTGCATCGTTATCCTTAGCCGATTCCCTTCCTCTTGCAGCCGCGACTCAAGCACCGCATCAACCTGCAGTTTTTTGCCGATCGACAAGCTGTCTTCTTCGGAATCCGTGAACGGCAGGATAGCACTGGTCGGGCGTACGGCTATTCGGTCGAGGCCGCCAAGCCGAGTTATCAGCGCGTCGGTCAGGCGAACCCGAAGTTCCTCATCGTTCGAAGAGCTTGAGAACGACTTCACAGGCAGAACTGCGATCGATCGTATCTCTGGTCCCGCGGCGCTCTCGGGGGCACCCGGCCGGCCCCAGAGAAAAATGAGCCCGATGATCGCGACTGCTCCAGCCGCCGTGGCTATGAGGGTGATACCACGCTTCGAAATGCCGTACGCGGGCGACAATGCCTTTGCATCAGATTCATCCTGTATCTCGATCAGCGTGCGCGTTGACGTATGCTTTTCGATCACCAGATCCGCGCTTGCCGCTGCATGAAGCTTTCCGGCGAAGCGATATCCTCGGCGGGGCACGGTCTGGATCAGGTCCTCGCTCTCGCCGTACTCTTTCAGCGTTTTGCGTAACAAATAAATGTGGCGGCTGAGATTGCCCTCCTCAACGAACGAATCCGCCCACACGCGGTCGAGTATCTCGGCCTTAGTGACGACCTGACCCGAGCTTTCGGTAAGCACGCAAAGCAGCTCAATTTCTTTAAGGGGAAGGTTGACGGGCTCGTCTTCGCACCACAGCACGCGCTTCTTCGCATCCAGGCGGAACCTGCCGAATTCGCGTAACTGACCGTCACCATTGACCATAACAGCTCGGAGACAGATTGGATAAAAATTGGAGAAAAACTTCAAGACCTTCCGCTGCAAATCTTTGTAAATTGAACACGTCAACAAGGCCAGGCCAGCGAACGCTCTACACGCGGCGGAAACGAGAAGGGGAATACCCGTAGATCTCCCTTGTCTTTAGGCCGATTCTAGATCATATGGCGACGAAAGAAAAGCAAATTCTGATAACCACGGAGAGTCACGAATTGTTTGTTGTAAGGCGAAAGGCTCGGCCGGCGCTCTCGTGTCCCTCATGTGGAGCGCCGCTCGAACTGGCCGATCTCGCTGGGAAAAGCGCGCCGGGCACTCCGTCCGAAAACTTGTGAAGCTTGAAGAATCTCTGCTGACCTGATTCGACGATGTTCCTAGGAGGAAGGAAATATGTTTACGGCAAGTGATCTCGCAGATTGGTTCGATCAGTGGCAGGACAAACAGTATGAACAGCAGGACGAATGGCTAATCCAAAGCCAGAATCTTGGCGATGCCCACCCGGTCTTCGTTTTCTGCAGCTGGTTCGGCAATCGGACGTCGACCGCTCCGCAGCGGCTAATGGACTTCATGGCCGGAAGTGTTGTCGATGTATTGCGTCTTGGAGCGGATATCGATCTGGACTCAAGCTGGGGCATCGCCAAAGGTGCATTCGTTAATGTGACGCGACTGGCCGTGGTAGCAGGCCCCATCGGCGAAGCGGTCGGCATCGGTACGCGATGGGCCGGCATGCTTGGGACCGCGACGCTTGATGGATTGAAGGGTGTCTCGTCGCCCTGCCGCTTTGTGTCTGTCAACAACGCGCTTTCGTTCGTCAAGGGCAAGCGGGTACAGCTGTTTTCAACGCTTGATGACCTGGTGACAACGGTACGCCCCGGAAAGCCCGGAGCGAATATGGTTGATGAGATCCTGAAACATCCGAGCGTGGCGCCGCTGATCAAGGAAGCGGGTGTCGTTTGGAAGGACCTGGGAAATCTGCCAAGTTTGGAGCGCGCGTTCGCAAAGGCGAGAGAAGTGGAAGGCGCCGTCGTCGTTGGGGTGAAGTGGGTGGATCGATTTGGAAGATCGCACGCACATCGCCTTACTCTCGTGAAAGACGCGATCGGGAACCTCAAGATCCTTGACTATTCCAAGGGAGCCGAATTTCGTGGGTTCTCGAGTTTGCGGGAGATGGCCGCACGGGGCGGAATCTGGCAGGGGATCGAGAATGCGGTTCTCCGCCCGGGCGTTCTCTTATTTGAAAGTTCGCACATTCGCTTTCTCGAGGTGACCAAAGAGCTATTCCACATGGGCCTTCCGGTAGCCATGGGACTGAGGTGGGGCAAAGGGAAATCACTCGATGATTCAGCCGCGGACATCGCAAGATCGGTCTGGAAATTCCTCAAGGACAAACTCGGCCTGAGTGCTCCACCTCCACCGCCGGTCGTATCGGCCCCCAAACCGCCGTCGTCCGTCCAGGTGGGCACGCCGCCCGAGGCACGGAATGCCCCGCGGGCCGATTGGCTGACGGGCGTGCAATACAGGCTAAAGTATCTTGCCTATTACAACGGGCCCGTCAATGGCGTAAACGATAGGGCCACCAAGGACGCTGTTATCCAATTTCAGACCGATCAGCGGATCAGGATCGACGCGATCCCAGGTCCCCAAACGCAGGCGGAGCTGGTAACCGTTTGCGGCTTCTAGGCAGTTTCGGCAGGGCTCTCAACACGGTGTGACATGGCGAGGCGCGGTCCTCCAGTGACCGCTCTTCGGCAAACCAGGAGACGGGAAGTCGAGCGAGCACTGCGCCCGCCGACTTCCACGAGACGGCCGGATCAAAACTGCAGATCCTTTTTCAGATCTTTAGGATTCGACGGCTTAGCGAAGATCGAATCGGGGATTCGCTTGTTGTATTCAATGGATTCGTAGTTGATGCGCGAGGCGTGCTGGCCGTTGGTGAAGCGATCGATAATGAACGGTGCTTTTATGCCAGAAACATCGACGAACTGGGCATATCGGTCCTCCTCCTTTGTGGCTTCACCGTCTTCGGTATTCCGCGTATAACTTGCCTTGACGGGCAAGCCGTCATCTGCCGTAAACTCGAATTCCACGGCGAGGCCGTCGTTATAGGTCAGCTTGACAACCTCGTTCCGTTTGCCAAGCGTGGCCTGGCGTCGCCCTACATAGCTCAGCTTCCCGTCTCTACGCCACTGGCCGCGAAGCAGGTTGTCGAGGCTTGTCCGAATGCCCAGTTTGAAGCTTTCGATCTGCTTCGCACCCTGGATCTTTATCAATTCTGCATCGCCATCGAAGGTCCACCCGCTGTCGCCGACATTTGCCTGAACGCTCTTTATGCCGGAGCTCTTAAAATCGGTGCGTTCCTTGTCCGGAAAGGCGATCACGTCGATAAACGACTGGAAGGAAACGACCGTTCCTTCCTTCATGATGCTGTATCGGCCACGGCTTACCTGAGAAGTAACTTTGAGGTATCTGTCGCCGCCGAGGTTCTCGACAGCCTTTTGCAAGATGGCTTCGGCACGATCGATGCCTTGATCGGCCGCTGGTGCGCTTTGCCCATAGGCGCTCACAACACAGATCACAGCCAGCAGAACGGATCCGCTAATGTAATAAGGAAAGCGTCGAAATGGCGGGCCGGCGTGTAGGGTTCTATCCATCTGAGATGTTGTACCGGCTGCATCTGCGGCGAGGTCGTCGTCCTTGTGCAGCCTTGAAAAAGGCTTTGACGAATATATCATCAAAGCCTTTTGATGCCGAAAAAATACGTCAGGTTTAATTGAGGTTAAAAGTGTCGATCGGCCGTACGACTATGTCATCATTCTCGGTATCAACGACAAACTGTCGCCCGACTTTCCATTCGTTCGTGATCGGCAGCTTTACTTTCTGATCGATGTGCCGTTTCAAAAAGCGGGCACCGTAAGCGGGTGAAAACCCTTTCTCTGTCAACAGATCCAGTGCACTTTCGGTGAGTTCGATCGATTTGCCCTGCGATTCCATCTTTCGCTTGAGCTTGCCAATGTAAATCTTTGCGATGTCGCGAACTTCGTCCATTGTGAGCGGCGAAAAGATAATGATCTCGTCGATCCGGTTCCGGAACTCCGGCGTAAATCGCGTCTCGGCAGCCTTCATAACTTCGCCTTTGATTTGCTTGACCTCGCCAAGCGTCTTTTGTCCGAAACCGAGAGGCTTCTCGTAACGCTTGAAATTCTCCGAGCCAAGATTTGAGGTCATGATGACGATCGCGTCGGAAAGGTAAACCTTTTTGCCGCGGCCGTCGGTCATCCAGCCCTCGTCAAATGCCTGCAAGAACAGGTTCATCAAATATGGCGACGCCTTCTCGACTTCGTCTAAAAGCAAGACAGTATATGGGTTATCGCGAAGTTGTTCGGTCAGGATGCCTCCGCGTTCCGATCCGACGATACCGCGGGGCATTCCGATCAACTTTTCTATGCCGACTGTTCCATCTCCGTACTCGCTCATGTCGATCCGGATCATCTTGCCTTCATCACCAAACATAAATTCGGCAACGGCTTTCGCGAGTTCAGTTTTGCCTACGCCTGTCGGTCCGAGAAACAAAAGCACACCGTCCGGCGCATAATGATTCTCTTTCAGCGGCCCTTTGTTCAGCCGAAGCCGCTCGGCGACCGCGGTCACGGCTTCTTTCTGGCCGATCACGCGCTTGCCCAATTCGGATTCCATCAACGCGAACCTATCGGAGGTGTCGCGATAGATCATGTCCTTCGGGATGCGTGATTCCTGCGAGATGACATCGATGATGTGCTCGGGAAGAACAGTGATGCCATTCGCCTCATTGATCTCGACCTTTACCGACGCCGTGTCCAACCAGCCGATTGCCTTGTCGGGCAGGTGCAGGTTTCGGATATATTTCGGCGACATCTCAAGGGCCGTGTCGATGGCTTCGTCTGAGATGATCACCGAGTAATTCTTTTCAAGCCGCGGCCTGATCCCGACCAATATCTGCTTGGTTTGATCAATGGTCGGTTCTTCGACCTTAACAAGCCTGAACCTGCGAGAAAGGGCCTCGTCTTCGCTAATGTACTCTTTATATTCTGAGATCGTGGTTGCGCCGATGATGCGCAATTCGCCGCGGGCGAGGCTCGATTTGAACATATTCGCCGCGTCGCTCGATGTTCCCATCGCCGCTCCGGCACCGATTATCGAATGGGCTTCGTCGATGAAAAGGATGATGTTGTCCTTTTCCTTCACCTCGTCAATGATGCCCTTAATGCGCTCCTCGAACATGCCGCGAAGCATAGTACCTGCAACAAGGCCGCCCATTTGGAGTTGAACGATATGCGAATCGCGCAACCGCGCCGGGACCTTGTCAGGCTCGAGTTCGATGAGTCGCGCTAAGCCTTCGACAACCGCAGTTTTGCCGACGCCGGGTTCGCCAACGAGCATCGGCGAATTCGAACGTTCACGGTGCGAGAGGATCTCGATCATTTGCTGGATCTCGCTTTCGCGGCCGATGGTCGGTGGGATCTTGTCCTCACGGGCCAGTTTGTTCAACGAAATACCAAAATGTCGAAGAAATGACGGCAGCTCATATTTTTGTCGTGTTCTTTCTTCTTCTTTCTCGCGCTTGCGGATACGCGTCCGCGCTGTTTGAGCGACCTCGTCCGCCGGGACGCCGAGATTTTGCAGCACGTCATTCAAAACGCTTCGTTCGTCATTCGACAGCACATAGAAGATGTCGCTTCCGTCGATCACCCGACGCCCTTGCGAACGAGCGCGATCCATTGCACGTTTGAATAATTCGGTCGTTTCCGGCGCGATCCGATATCCTTTTCCGGTGTGCTGCCGTCCGCTCGCCATCCGCTTCTCGATCAGGAGTTTTACCGACCGCGGATCAACAGCAAGATCTCGCATTGTCGATGAGAACAGGTCGTCCTCTTCGGTAGTGACAGCGTGCAGGATATGCTCGATCGCAACGTAGTTCTGATCGCGTCGTTTCGATTCATCCAATGCGGCTTCCAGCACGCGTCGTCCGCTCTCGCTGAACTTGTCCTTGTATGCGTCGATGTCTGCCATAAAACGTGATTACTTCCCCGAAGAATTTGATGCCGGGCGGCGGGTAAACTATGCCATTGCAAATTGTAGCATTTTCGCCATGGCCACTTCCAGAACTTCAAAGCCTGAACCTAACGGCCCGTGGTGCGATCTCCAAATCACCGGTTCTTCCTGAGGCTATTCCAGGGCCGATCGCGCCCGGCCCTTTCCCACCTGAACACGGGCCGGCCTAATCAACCTGTCGCTAAAACGGTAGCCGCGAGAATACTCGGCGGTCACCTTGCCATCTTCCTCCGGGTCAACCTCGGCCATGTCGATCGCCTCGTGCATTTCCGGATCGAACGCCGAGCCGACACCCGGAACAGCTTCAACCCCAACGCCGGCAAGTGCTTGCTCAAATGAGCGGAGAACGCCCTTTACGCCTTCGCGAAGGTTTTCGATCGACGGGTCTTTCTCGCTTGCCTCCACTGCAAGATTCAGGTTGTCCAGCACCGGCAACAAACGCGTAAGAAAGTCGAACTGGCCTTGTTTCGCCCGGCCTTCCAGCGTTTTGGCCATACGCGAACGCATTTCTGCCGTTTCTTTTTCAAGGTTTGCCTTTGCCTCTTCGAATTTTGCCTGGACGCCGACCAACTTTGATTCGGCCGCTTCACGGCGTTCCGTTTCAGCCCTGAGCTTACCTTCAAGCTCGGCCTCCTTTTGCGACTTAACCGGTATCTTCACCGCGGGTTCGTCGTCGCGAAGGCGATCACCCTGGTCATTGAAGCGTCGCTTGTCTTCGGTCCGGATCACCGGTTCACCATCCACAAATTCCTCTTTTGCCGGTTCGTTCTCGCTCATCGGTTTTTTATTGAACATATTTCCTAAATCTTAAAGCCTACGCTGCGAATATGGAAGCAGTTCGCGGGAGCGAATTCTCCAGCAGCCGTCGGCTTAGAAAACGGCAGCCATCATCAGGTATCTCGAAGTTTCCGAACTAACTCACCGCCGCTCTTTGTTCGCCATCAACCGCGGAAAAAGCGATCTCGCCGTTTTCCGCAGTTACGCGGACATTTTGGCCGCTTGTGATCTCGCCTTTCAGGAGTTTCACTGCGAGCGGATTCTGGATCAGCGTTTGGATCGCACGCTTCAGCGGCCGGGCACCGTACACCGGATCGTAACCTTCCTTCGTCAGCAGTTCTCGGGCCGACGCATCGAGATCGATCGTTATGCCGCGTTCCTCGAGGTTGCTGCGCAGTTTTTCAAGCTGAACATCAATGATCTTTGCGACCTCTTCACGCGACAACTGGTCGAAGACAACGATGTCGTCGATCCGGTTCAAGAATTCCGGCTTGAAATGATCACGAAGCACCTGCAGCACATTCGCCCGAATGTCACGGTCCGCAAGCGGATTCTCGGCGGCCGCTTGTATCTCACGCGAGCCGAGATTTGACGTCATAATGAGGACCGTATTCTTAAAATCGACAACGCGGCCCTTCGAATCGGTCAGACGGCCATCATCGAGGATCTGGAGCAGAACATTAAAAACATCGGGATGTGCCTTTTCGATCTCGTCGAACAGCACGACCGAATATGGCCTGCGCCTGACCGCTTCGGTCAACTGGCCGCCCTCGTCGTAACCGATGTATCCAGGCGGCGCGCCTATCATCCGGGCCACAGCATGCTTTTCCATGTACTCGGACATATCCAGCCGGACCATCGAGCGCTCGTCGTCAAAAAGGAACTCGGCCAAGGCACGCGCCGTTTCCGTTTTTCCGACGCCTGTCGGCCCGAGAAAAATGAACGATCCTACAGGACGGTTCGGGTCTTGCAACCCGGCGCGGGCACGCCGCACGGCGTTCGCAACGGCCGTTAAAGCCTCGTCCTGCCCGATCACGCGTGTTCTGAGCTTGTCTTCCATCTGGACGAGCTTCTGCATCTCGCCCTCGAGCATCTTTGAAACCGGCACGCCGGTCCATTTCGCAACAACCTCTGCAACGTCCTCTTCGTCCACTTCTTCTTTTAGATAAACGCCATCAGATTGCAGTTCTTCAAGACGCTTTTGCTCGTTTTCGAGGAGCTTTTCGACCTCAGGTATCTTTCCGTATTGCAGTTCGGCGGCCTTGTTCAGGTCGCCCTGCTGTCGGGCACGCTCTAAGTCGGTCTTCGCCTCGTCAAGCTGTTCCTTGAGCGAGCGCATCTTCTCGATCTCTTCCTTTTCCGACTGCCATTTTGCCTTCATTGCGGATGACTTTTCATTCAGATCGGCAATGCGTTTCTCGATGTCATCGAGTCGCTGCTTCGATCGTTCATCCGTCTCTCGCGTCAATGCCTGTCGTTCGATCTCGAGTTGCAGTATCTCGCGTTCGAGAACATCGATCTCTTGCGGCATCGAATCGATCTCGATGCGGAGTTTGCTGGCAGCCTCGTCGATCAGGTCGATCGCCTTGTCGGGCAGAAAACGGTCGGTGATATAGCGATGCGACAGCGTCGCGGCCGCAACGATAGCCGAATCCTTAACACGAACACCGTGATGTATCTCGTATCGCTCCTTCAACCCTCGCAGGATGGCGATCGTGTCCTCGACCGTCGGCTCGCCGACGTAAACCTGCTGAAAGCGCCGTTCAAGGGCCTTGTCCTTTTCAATGTATTTCTGATATTCGGCGAGCGTTGTCGCACCGACGGCACGCAGCGTTCCCCGGGCGAGCGCCGGCTTCAGCATGTTGGAAGCATCGATCGCGCCTTCGCTGGCTCCGGCCCCGACCAGCGTATGAAGCTCGTCGATGAACAGAATGATCTGCCCCTCGGCCTTTTCGATCTCTTTGAGAACGGCCTTTAATCGGTCCTCAAATTCTCCGCGGTACTTCGCTCCCGCCAACATTGCCCCAAGGTCAAGCGAAACCAGTCGTTTGTTCTTGAGCGTCTCCGGCACATCGCCGGAAACAATACGCTGGGCAAGGCCTTCGACGATCGCGGTTTTGCCGACGCCTGGCTCGCCGATCAATACTGGATTGTTCTTTGTTCTCCGCGAAAGGATCTGGATCGTTCGCCGGATCTCGTCATCACGCCCGATCACCGGGTCGAGTTTGCCTTTACGGGCACGTTCGGTCAGGTCCTGCGCATATTTTTCAAGCGCCTGAAAATTTTCCTCGGCATTTTGATCGGTAATGTGCGAACCGCCGCGCATGTCGGTGATCACCTTGTTGACGTCTTCGCTGGTCACGCCGTTCGAGCGGAGTATCCGGCCCGCATCGCCCGTCTTTTCGGCGGCGATCGCGATAAGCAGATGTTCGGTGGAGATATACTCGTCCTGCATCCCTTCGGCGATCTTCTGAACATCCTGAAAGATGGTGTTCGTGCGCGAGCTGAAATATTGCTGCCCGCCCGAAACCTTGGGGAACTTCTCGACCGCCGCCTGCAGTTCGGTTAGCACCGCAGCTACATTCACGCCGATCTTGCCGAGGATCGGACGCACCACACCCTCCTTCTGATCGAGCATCGCCAAAAGCACATGCTCCGGCTCGACCTGCTGGTTCTGGTTCGTTTCTGCAACGCCGATGGCCGCTTGGATCGCTTCCTGGCCGCGAATCGTGAATCTGTCGAATCTCATAGCTTTATCTTACCGCAGAGACGCCGAGACGCGGAGACCTTAAAGATTTTTCCCTCTTTACGTCTCAGCGTCCCGGCGGTGAAAACTGCTTATCTTACGCTTTCGCCTCGTTCGCCTGCTCGGCCTCGATCGTCTTTGTTGCGGTTGATCCCGTTCCGGTGATCTCGATCTTCTTTGCCTTGGTCTCCTCTCGCTTTGGAAGGCTGACCCTAAGAATTCCGTTCTCAAACTCGGCAGTCGCTCCTTCCGCTGTCACCGTTTGGGGAAGCGTGAATGATCGTGTGAACGATCCATAGCTGCGCTCGACGCGGTGATAATTGTCGGTTTCGACCTTGTTCTCGAACTTGCGCTCGCCGTGAAGCGTGATCACGTTGTTCTCGACCGAGATGTCGAAATCGTCCTGCTTCATTCCTGGAAGCTCAGCCTCCAGCACCAATTTGTCCTTGTCTTCAAAGATGTCGACGTTTGGCGCCCACGATCCTCGAACAAGTTCCTCTCGGCCGCCTCGCGGCCCCGCACCGACAAAAAGTCGGGCCATCTCATCTTGTAAGCTGCGAAGCTCCCTGAATGGGTCGTACTTGATCATGTTCATAATTTACTACCTCCAAATATGATGATCGGATAGGACTAATTCATTAGTCTAAAGGGATAATAAAATATGAGTGTATAAATGTCAAGTCCAAGTTGTGTATCCCGACGAACTGGCTCAGAGCGTGCCGTATGACGCGATGCACCCTGGAAGAGAATGCCGATTCATTGGGCAATTGGTTCAGATACGCACTGCGTGTGAGAAGGTGCACGATGGATCCATTCCACCGGTTTCCAATCCGAAGATTGGGCTTGGGTCTCTGCTGTCGTGACACGGTCGCTGTTTTTCGGTTATAGTTTCATCCGCATCATTCCAAAAAGTTGGATCCCGATTTTCCCGAATCTTTTAGGATGAACATCGTTCGTGAAATAGTTTGGCCGCTGGTTGCTGTTTTGGCTGCTTTCATCGTGGGCGGCGTGATCATCCTGCTGCTTGGCGATGATCCGATCAATGCGTATTACCTGCTGCTGTCCAATTCGTTCGGCTCGCTCCGCGACATTGGCTGGACACTGCATTACGCCACGCCATTGATATTCACCGGCTTGGCGGTCGCGATCGCATTTCGTTGCGGCCTGCTCAATATCGGTGTCGAAGGACAGCTTTATGTTGCTGCCTTTGCGGCGGCGTGGGTCGGCATCAAATTTGGCGGAACGGTGGTCGACATCGCAGGTGCAAAGGAGAACTGGTCGTGGGCGAGCCTGCCGGCAATAATTCTTGTACCGCTATGTATGCTCGCCGCGGTCGCGGCCGGCGGCATATGGGGTGCGATACCGGGCTATCTGAAAGCAAAGTTCGGTTCTCACGAGGTGATCAACACGATCATGCTCAACTTTGTCGGGATCGCGCTGGTCGGCTATTTTACACAGTATTTCTATAAGGTCCCGGGCGATCCGATCCAGCGGACGGCCGAGATAGGAGAAGCCGCCCATATACCACGGCTGAATGAGTTTTTGACGTTCATTCCATATGACGTCCCATTGAACGTAGCGTTCTTGCTGGCACTGTTAGCGTGCGTTGCCGTCTACGTTTTCCTATGGAAGACGAAATGGGGCTATGAATTGCGTGCGGTCGGCGAGAATCCGAGCGCGGCTGAATACGGCGGCATTTCGGCCGGCAAGCAGACAATTTTGGCAATGGCCATTTCGGGCATTCTCGCGGGTATGGTTGGAATTGGCGAGGTTCAGGGAACCAGGCACCATTTTGAGGTCGGGTTTTCAGCCGACTGGGGATTTCTCGGCATTGCGGTCGCCCTGCTTGGGCGTAACCATCCGCTCGGCGTTCTGATAGCCGCGATCTTCTTTGGCGTACTTTCACGCGGCGAGATCTTTGTTGACGCTTTCACGCGGTACGTATCGAAGGACCTCGGTTGGGTTTTGCAGGCCGTGATCATCCTGTTTGTGGCAAGTTTCCAGATGTATTCGAAGGCACGTGGGAGGGCGGCGAAGGTATGAACGAAGCTATCCTTTTCTCGCTCATTTTCGCAACGATCCGCTCGGCGACGCCGCTTATTTTTGCTGCCCTCGGCGGACTATTTTCAGAGCGTTCCGGCGTGATCAACATCGCGCTCGAGGGGCTGATGCTGGCGGGTGCTTTCACCGCAGCTGTCATTACGCTTCAGACCCACAGCCCGTTTCTTGGCTTTTTTGCTGGCCTTGCGGCCGGGGCCGTGCTTGCGCTCGTATATGCCGTGGCGTGCATCAAGTTCGAGGCAGACCAGGTAGTTGCCGGGATGGCGATCAATTTCCTGATGATCGGCCTGCCTGCCCTGATCAGCGGCGTGATATACGATTCGACCGGATCGACGCCGCAGATACCTCTCGAATACAAGATGCCGATGCTGACGAACAGCCTTTCGTGGGGGTCGATCCTGGCGTTCGCACTAGTTCCGCTATGTTGGTATGTGCTTTACAAGACGCCATTCGGGCTTCGGCTGCGTGCCGTCGGCGAAAACCCGTCGGCCGCCGATGCCGCGGGCGTCAGCGTGCTGAAGTTTCGATATACGGCGGTCATTATTTCGGGCATACTTGCAGCGGCTGGCGGGGCGTACTTGTCCACTGGCCAGTCGTCGCTGTTCACTAAGCAAATGACGGCTGGCCGCGGCTTCATCGCGTTGGCCGCCCTGATCCTTGCCAAATGGAGGCCGGTGCCGGTTCTGCTTGCCTGTCTATTCTTTGGTTTTACAGAGGCGGTCACGATCACGCTTCAGGGCCTGATAAAACTGCCGTCAGGCGAAGGCATTCCGGTGCAGTTCATCGAAATGATCCCTTATGTCCTGACGATCATTGTCTTGGCTGGATTCATTGGCACATCGCGGGCGCCGAAGGCTCTCGGAATACCGTACAAGAAGGAGAGTTGATGTCCTTTGAGAATGCGGTCGAGGCGGCCGATTTCATCAGATCGAAATTTGCCGGGCCGATCGAGACGGCAGTGGTGCTTGGCAGCGGACTCGGAGCTTTTGCCGACGAATTGAAGAATGCGGTGCGGATCCCGTACGGATCGATCCCGCATTTTGCGACCTCGACGGTTGAGGGACACGCGGGGCAGCTTGTTCTCGGCGAGCTCGACGGACAACGGATAGCTGTGCAGCAGGGCCGGTTTCATTTTTATGAAGGCTACGAAATGGAACAGGTCACGTTCCCGATGCGTGTGTTTGGGCGGCTTGGGATCAAGAACGTGGTCCTGACCAATGCCGCCGGAAGCCTGAATACCGAGATGACTCCCGGCAGCCTGATGCTGATAACTGACCATATGAACTGCATGGGAGTGAACCCGCTCCGAGGCAGGAACGACGAACGGTTCGGGCCGCGATTCCCTGATATGACCGCCGTTTACGACAAGGCGTTTCAGAGGATCGTTGTTGAAGAAGCGAGCAGCCTCGAACGGGCCCGGTTCGAAGCCGGTATCGACAAGGAACCTGTGGACTTTCTGCACCGTGGCGTGTATTGTGCTCTTTCCGGCCCAACTTACGAAACACCTGCCGAGATACATCTTTATCGGCTTCTTGGGGCGGACGCGGTGGGAATGTCCACCGTACCCGAGGCGATCGCCGCCCGTCACCAGGGTATTCGGGTACTTGGCATTTCGTGCATCACCAACTTTGGCGCGGGTATGACGGCGGAATCGATCGATCACGCGGAGGTTATGGAGACCGGTGCAGGAGTAGCAGAGATATTCAGGGAATTGCTTCGACGCGTGATCGCAAGGATAAGCGGATGATAATCGGTATTTGCGGAGGTACAGGCTCGGGTAAAACGACGATCGCTCGGGCGATAGTCGAATCGGTAGGCGCGGCGAATGTCGTTCTCGTCGAGCAGGACTCCTATTATCGCAATCTGGCCGATATGCCGCTCGATGAAAGGCATCAGGCAAATTTTGATCATCCGGACGCGATCGACAGCGATATGCTTGTCAATCATCTGATCAGGCTGAAGCAAGGGTTGACGGTCGAGATGCCGCTTTATGATTTTGTGACGCACACGCGGAGCGACCGGATCGAGACCATCGAGCCAAGGCCTGTGGTCATTGTCGAAGGTATCCTGATCTTTGCCGAGCCGCGAATATTGGATCAGCTTGACGTTCGCATCTTTGTGGACACGCCGGACGATATACGGTTAATGCGGCGGCTGCGGCGAGATATTACCGAACGCGGCCGAACGTTCGAACGGACGCTTGAACAGTACGAAC
>WBZY01000997.1_pt1 | contig 17012 bp, 14 predicted proteins | sample 5204191 | NCBI WGS metagenome assembly WBZY01 (sample SAMN12344363, study PRJNA552823) | activated sludge metagenome | biome: Activated sludge suspended growth; feature: Anammox Sidestream; material: Wastewater; isolation source: activated sludge from anammox sidestream of wastewater treatment...
CAATCATGCAGAGACCCTGTCCGTTCGGCTCTGTGGAGGTTCCCAATGTGTGAAGGCACAGTACCTTCGTCTACAGCCGAGGTCAATGACGAAATACCACGTATGGGAGCTAAGAGTATGAACTACGTAGGTCGCAGTCGGAACCTGTTTCAGGATGCGACATAAAAACTAGGAAGTTACCTTATCCGGCATTTGGCCCTCACACCTGGTGGAAGAAATATGGTATGGAAGAAAATTCATTTCATCGGGAGGAAGCCCACGTGAAGAAAGCGTTGATTACCGGCATTAGCGGCCAAGATGGCTCGTACCTGGCCGAATTCCTCCTGGCGAAGGGCTATGAGGTGCATGGCATCATTCGCCGCTCCAGTTCGTTCAACACCGGGCGCATCGATCCCATCTACCAGGATCCTCACGTCCCGGACGCCAGGCTGAAGCTCGTCTATGGGGATTTGAACGACGCGAGTTCGCTCAACCGCATCTTGCGGACCATTCAGCCGGATGAAATCTACAACTTGGGGGCACAGAGCCATGTGCGGGTCAGCTTCGATGTGCCGGAATATACGGCGGAGATTACGGCCCTCGGCACCGTGCGTCTGCTCGAAGCCATTCGCGAATCGGGCATCAGGCCCAAGTTCTACCAGGCCTCATCCAGCGAAATGTTCGGCAAGGTCCAAGAAATTCCGCAGCGCGAGACCACACCCTTTTATCCCCGCAGTCCCTACGGTGCGGCAAAAGTGTATGCCCACTGGATTACGGTGAACTATCGGGAAGCCTACGATCTGTTCGCCTGCAGCGGTATCCTCTTCAACCATGAGTCGCCCAGGCGGGGAGAGACGTTCGTCACCCGTAAGATCACCAGGGCCGCGGCGAGGATCAAGCTCGGCGTGCAAAAAGAATTATTTCTCGGCAATCTCGATGCCAAACGCGATTGGGGCTTCGCAGGCGATTACGTGCAAGCCATGTGGATGATGTTGCAGGCTGATCAGCCGGACGACTATGTGATCGCGACCGGGGAGACCCATACGGTGCGGGAGTTTCTGGATCGTGCGTTTGAGCACCTGGGGCTGGATTGGCACGAGTACGTGAAGATCGATCCCCGGTATTATCGGCCCACGGAAGTGGATCTCCTCATCGGGGATGCCGCCAAAGCCAAACAGACGCTTGGCTGGGAGCCCAAAGTGTCGTTCGAAGAATTGGTGACCATGATGGTGGAAGCGGACTTGCTGGCCGAACGTCGGACGCTCGAAGGAACGAGGGGAGTGCAGTACGCATGAGTTTCTGGACCAACAAGCGAGTGGTGGTGACAGGAGGGGCGGGCTTCTTGGGATCGGTCGTGGTCGGCCAGCTCCGGCAGCAAGGTTGCCGGTCCATTTGGGTACCCAGAAGCCAGGACTATGACCTCGTCCAGATGGAGGCCGTACAGCGACTCTACGACGACGCGGCGCCTGACCTTGTATTGCATTTGGCAGCACGGGTCGGGGGCATCGGAGCCAATCAGGCGAATGCCGGCCGGTTCTTCTATGACAACCTGATGATGGGCACTCAACTCATGGAAGTCGGGCGCCAGCGAGGGCTGGAAAAGTTTGTGGCACTCGCCACGATCTGCGCGTACCCCAAATTTACACCTGTGCCCTTTCGCGAAGACGATCTGTGGAACGGCTACCCCGAAGAAACCAACGCGCCCTATGGCTTAGCCAAGAAAATGATGCTGGTGCAGGCTCAGGCCTATCGGCAACAGTATGGGTTCAACGCGATCGTCCTGTTCCCGGTGAACCTCTACGGACCCGGCGACAATTTCGACATCCAGACCTCGCATGTCATTCCGGCCCTCATCCGCAAGTGTGTCGAGGCGCAAGCCAAAAACCAACCGCGGGTGGTGTTGTGGGGCGATGGTTCGCCCTCGCGGGAATTCCTCTATGTCGACGATGCAGCCCGAGCCATTCTCCTGGCCGCGGAACATTACAACAGCAGCGAGCCGGTCAACATCGGGACAGGGGAAGAGATCACGATTCAGGAGCTGGCCCACCTCATTGCCGACGAAGTGGGGTTCAAAGGAGACCTTGTGTGGGATACCAGCAAGCCCAACGGCCAGCCGCGCCGGTGCCTGTATACGAAGCGGGCGAAGCACTTGTTTGGGTTCGAGGTGGACATTAGATTGCGGCAGGGCATCAGCAAGACCGTAGCTTGGTATCGCGCTCACCAAACTCAAATCAGAGAAGTCGTGTTCTAAGTAGCACCACCTTCTATGGGTCGTACAAAATCTGCCTCTTTCAATTCTGTGCAGTCCATCCATGGCCTTGTGACGATGGGGATGGTGTGGGCCACCCTCGGAACCGCCGCCAGCAAATTCGCGAGCTTTGGGGCGCAATTGGTTCTGGGGTGGGTTTTGAGCAAAGAAGACTTTGCGCTCTACGCGATCTCCATCGCATGGTCCACGATCATCCTGTCGCTCAGAAATGGAGGAACCCAGCGCCTGCTGATTCAGCAAGCAGGGAAATACGAAGAGAGCGCCATCATCTTTTTCAAGATCGCACTGATATTCAACGGCTTGGGCTTCCTGTCGCTGATGCTGATTGCGCCGATCGTGTCGAGCTTGTATGAGAGCCCAATCCTCAACCCCATGCTGTGGGTAATTGCATTGTCGCTTCCGTTGAGTACCGCCAGCATGGTGTTCCAGGCCAAACTCGCAGCCGACTTAAACTTCCGGCAATTAACGCAACTCAATGTGTGGTCGGCGGTCTTGCGTCATGGATCCATGGTGGCCTTTGCCCTGACAGGTCTCGGGCCTCTAAGTTTTGTCTTACCGTTGATCGTCGTCGGACTATTCGAAACAGCCGCAGGTTGGTATCTCGTGGGGAGCTGGCCCCCAAACCATCCTCTGACATGGAGATCCATGCGCACCGTTATAACGGACACACGCTGGATCATGCTGACAACCTTAGCCGTGATCCTCGGGATGAACGGCGATTATCTCGCCATTAGTTTAATCCAGTCGAAGGAGACACTTGGTATTTACTACTTTGGGTTTCAGTTGACCTTTTCTTTGGCCGTTCTGTTTTCGACTGCCGTGGAAACCGTAATGCTGCCGGCGTTTTCTCGATTGGAGGAAGATGGAGAAAAGCAACGTCGTGCCTTCCTCAAGGCCGTCAGAATGTTGATGCTGGTGGCGACACCTCTGTGTTTCGCACTTTTTTTAGGGGCAGCTCCCCTCGTGCACTTCTTATGGAACGGGAAATGGGATCATGCGGTTCCTGTGGTGCAGTGGTTGGCGCTCAGCCTGCCGATCAAAATGACAGTGCCGCTGTGCCGTTCTCTCTTGGAGGGACGTGGAGAATGGAAACGTGTGTCGACATTGCTCCTGGTGGATGGCATGGGGATCATCATCGCCGGCGGGCTGGGCGCGTGGTCCGGTGGTGTGGTGACCATCGCTGCCGTGGTCTCTGGCTATAACCTGCTGTTCGGCCTGTTTTTCTGTTGGTTCGTTAGCCGAAACGTCACGGGTCTGCGCAGCGAGGCCGTGGGTTCGATGCTGTCGACCTTCGGATGCGGCATTCTGGCCTTGGGTATCACCTTCACGATAGCGTCACTCGGTGAAATCGACAGCACGCGGATCGGACAAGTCGCTGTGTTGATCACGATTTTCGGCGGGTCCTATATAGCTCTCACCCGAGTATTGATGAGGGACAGCTTTGTGGAGGGTGCCGCACTGATCTTCCGAGGGTGGAGTGGCCTGAGTCGCGTTTCCAGAGGAGTCGCCTGATGGGATTGGCGGCCTATGCAGGGATCGTGGCGGGCCTCTTTGTAGGGATCTGGAGGTATCCGGCAGTAGCGCTCGCAGGCGTGCTCTGTATGTTTGGGCTGGAGCAGTGGGGCCAGGCTACCACCACTTTCTTCGCACAACATCAAACGGCTACGAATTTTCTGATCGGTGGGTTTCTCCTTTTTGCCCTAGTTATTCAATGTGTCAGAAGAGGATTTTCGATTTTCGCCGGGTACCCGGCGATCGGATGGCTCACACTTGCCCTCTTTCTCTATGCTTGTCTTTCTACACAATGGGCGCCTCGTCCAGATATTAGTCTAAAACTCTGGGCAAGCCGATGGCCATATATTGTGATGATGCTGATATTGGCCCCACTGCTTGTGACCGATACCCATGATTTCCGCTCCGTCTACACAGGCCTATTTTTGATCGGGGGAATTCTGTCTGTCCTTTTACTATTCTTCGTTAAATGGGAGGCTCGCCGAATCGTATTAACCGAATCATTGGGAGAGGAGGGGCTTGGAAATCCGTTAACTGTAGCAGCTATGGCAGGCATGGTTGTCCTCGTGGTCATTCTCGCTGATCCCTGGCCACGATTGAAATTATCGATTCCCTTTAAATTAGCGCTCGTCGGCCTGTGTTTGCTGCTCATTATAAAGTCCGGTTCTCGGGGACAGCTTTTGGGAGTGTTGTTCGTCTCAGTAGCTTGTTGGCCCATTAGCCGTGGTTTGAGAAATGTGAAGCAGTTCACCCTCCTGGCTTTTGTTATTGTATTTCTAGGTGTATCAACCAGTGTGGCGATTCAGGAACTTTCTAGTGAACAGATATATGGAGAACGCGGAAGATGGGACGAACAGGTCGCGCAGCAAGACGTTTCTGGCCGTCTTAGCAATGCTTTATTTTTGGTTCGTTTAGCATATTCTTCTTCAGAAACTATATTATTTGGTCTGGGCAATTCGGCATCGTACGACCAACGTATCCTAGGTATTTATCCGCACTTCATACCCCTGGAAATCCTGGCCGAGGAAGGCCTCATCGGATTTGCGTTGTATCTACTGATTTATTACTGCACAGTACGTAGCGTGCTTCGTAGCTTTCGGATCGTCGCCCACTATCCAAAAGAAAGACTCTTATTGGGAGCACTCGTAGGACTCTATCTGTTCATGTCGATTCTCTCGCTAAAGCAAGGAAGTTTATTGCTCAATCTGGAGCCATTTATGCTGGGTATCATTCTCGGTAGATATGAACATGCTCTCTCGTGGCCCAGGCAGCCCGCGAATACGATCAAAGAGGAATCGGCGGGTGGAGAACTATTCTCGCTTGCCAGACAGCCGAGGATCCACTACGGGAGAGCAATGTAGCCCGTTCTAACTAAACCCGTGATCCAATCTTATCGCTCTAGAAAACCTCGCGTAGCCGTGGTCTATCACTTTTTTGCGCACTACCGATCCGCGATTATGCAGGCTCTCCTTGACTGCCAGAATAGTGATTACTTTTTGGTGGGCGACCGATCTGATCCCGACCACTCCATTGAAGCGTGGCAACCGCCGGAAGAGAAATTATTGTTCACTCCCTGCGTCAAGATCACGCCAACTCTGCTTTGGCAAAAAGGGTTGGTTCGCCTATCTCTCCGGCGGGACATCAACGTCCTAATCTTTCTCGGGAACGCTAACTTTCTCAGCACGTGGGTCGCGACTATCATGGCAAAGCTTACTGGGAAGCGAGTCCTCTTTTGGACGCATGGTTGGCTTCAATATGAACAGGGAATGAAGGCCGTGCTCAGAAATTTGTTCTACCGGCTTGCGGATGGCTTGTTATTGTACGGGAATCGGGCAAAGAGGATCGGAGTTCAGAATGGATTCGCCGCCGAAACACTCTATGTAGCGTATAACAGTTTGGACTATCAAACTCAGAAAGAGATCAGGATTGGTACGAGCTATGACCGACTTAAGCATGTGCGAAGGCAGTTGTTTCCGAACTCACAAGCGCCTGTTTTGATCTGCATGGGAAGGCTCATCAAACCGAAAGACTTCGGACTCTTGCTGGAAGCTATGTTCCTATTGCAAGGACAAGATTTCAAGTCATGTTTATTGCTGGTTGGGGAAGGGCCGGAACGGCAGTCCTTGGCAGAGAGAGCCAGGGAGCTTGGCCTCACCGTGAATTTCTATGGAGCATGCTATGACGAAGCTCGTCTTGCAGAACTGATCATGTGTGCCAACGTCACGGTCTCCCCAGGACAAGTCGGGCTAGCTGCCATGCATAGTTTAGCCTACGGAACCCCTGTAATCACACATAATGACCCTGCTAGTCAGGGACCTGAATGGGAGGCAATCCTTCCCGGACAGACGGGGGACCTTTTTAAGCGCGGTGATGTGAAAGACTTAGCGGATACCATACACAAATGGTGCCTGCGTGCGTGGCCTGACATGAATGTCAGTCGGGCATGCACCGCACTTATTGAACGCCATTACAACCCAGCTTTTCAGAAGGCAATCATTGAGCGTTCTGTGGCCGGTCTGCCGGCCGACTGACGATGAACACCTATAAACAAAGACATAGTGCGCTTAAGGGCAATAGTGATGGTATTGCTTGGCAATAAGTTACGATCCATTCCATGGATATATCAGCTCGTTCGGAAAATACTTATGGCCTATCGCCGCCGTGTCTCTGGACTCACTCAGGTTCATTCGACTTTTTATATGGCACGAGGTTGTTCAGTAAGACGGGATTTAGTAGCTTTGGAGTACAGTTTTCTCAATATCGGCTGCATTCTCGGGCCAAGAGTCCAGCTAGGCCGCTACGTCATGTTTGGACCATATGTAGCCATTGTCGGGAATGACCATGTTACATCAGTACCGGGTGTGCCGATCATTTTTTCTGGGCGGCCTGCCCCACTGCCAACAGTGATCGAAGATGATGCATGGGTAGGATTCGGAGCCATCATCATGGCAGGCGTTAGGATCGGGCGAGGAGCAATCGTTGGAGCTGGGTCTGTGGTAACGAAGGATGTGCCCCCCTACGAAGTCCATGCCGGAGTCCCAGCAAAGAAAATACGTGACCGCTTTGAGGATGAGGCTGAGCTACGGAGACATGATTCTATGCTGGATGGCCCCATTTATACGGGTCGCTACTGCGCACCCCTGGATTGAGTCGAAATTGAAACAGCTGTCTCAAATTTTGGGGAGAATGTGACCGTGTGAAATAAACGGTTCCATTTAACTGCATGGAATCGGCCACTGGAGATGTTATGTGGGTAGATGTTTCAGATACCCCCAGCCCTCACCCATTTCGGAACAAGTTAGGACGTGTCATGTGGAGACTCGTCTGGCTGTTGTTCTACCGACCAAGTCCACGAGTTTTGCACGGATGGCGACGCATGCTCTTGAGACTTTTTGGCGCACGAATCGGTACAAATGCTCACCCCTATCCATCCGCAACCATCTGGGCTCCCTGGAACTTGGAGATGGGCGAATATAGCTGTCTTTCTGATAGGGTTGATTGTTATTCCGTCGACACTATTCGTTTAGGACCGCATGCCACCGTGAGCCAATATAGTTTTCTCTGTAGCGCTAGTCACGACTATTCAGATCCGACCATGCCGCTGATCACCGCTCCGATCGTGATTGGGAAAGGGGCGTGGGTCGCAGCCGACGTTTTTATTGGACCGGGTGTAACCATTGGAGAGGGAGCAGTAGTGGGGGCAAGGTCTAGCGTATTTAAGGATGTACCACCATGGACTGTTGTTGGAGACAATCCTGCGGGGTTCATCAATAAGCGGTCGCGAAAAAGTGCCTGAGAGGAGATGTAAGGAACCTTTGTCAGCTCCCGTTCCAGTCAGTAGCCGATGTTTCCTGCAAACTTATCAGCTAGAAGGTCTTTAATGACGAGATCGCCAGTACCGTCACTCCCAATATCCGTTGTTGTGCTCACATTCAATGAGGAAGCGAATATCGCACCTTGCTTAGAAAGCATCGCAGGTTGGGCACATGAGATATTCGTGGTTGATTCCGGCAGCACAGATCGGACGCTGGAAGTCGTCCGCAAGTTTACAGATAAAGTCTTTTATCATCCGTTTGAGAATTACTCCATACAGCGTAACTGGGCCCAAGCCAATTTGCCGATTACGAATGACTGGGTCTGCCACATCGATGCGGACGAGCGGGTGTCACCAAAACTAGCGCTCGAACTGCGCAAATTTTTCGGTCAATCGGTGTTGCCTCCGCAAACGCGGGGTCTGCTCGTTCGCCGCCATATCGTTTTCGGCGGACGGCATATCAAACATGGCGGCATCTACCCAAGCTATACCTGCCGGCTCTTCAAAAGGGATTTCGGACAGTGTGAAGAGCGTGAATATGATCAACATTTTATCGTGAATGGCCAGACTCAGACCATCGAAGCTGATCTGCTTGAATTGACTGCGACATCATTATTTTCCTGGACTGCCCGACATAACAAATGGGCTCAAATGGAGGCACAGCAACTGATCAAACACGCTGCGGGACAAGTTTCGGGATCAGTGCGTCCGAAACTGACTGGATCTCCAATAGAGCGTAGAAGATGGTGGCGCTCCAGTGTGTATGGCAAGGCCCCCGTTTTCTTGCGGGCATTCCTCTACTTTGTGACCCGATATGTGTTCAGAGGCGGGTTTTTAGATGGAATGCCTGGGTTGATCTATCACGTACTGCAAGGATTTTGGTTCAGGTTCTATGTCGACGCTTGTTATTACGAGCTGACACACTCGGAGCAATTTACCGTGGGGCAAGACAACGGCTTGCCGAAAGTTTGAGAGGGGGCGATTCGTTGAGTGCATTCGTGCAGCACGTCCGATGAGAGTGGTATTCATCAACCGCTTCTTCTTTCCCGACCACTCAGCGACGAGTCAATTATTGACCGACCTAGCCTTTCACTTGGCGCGGGCCGGTTTCGACATCACCGTTCTTACGAGCCGCCAGGCTTACGATAATCCTCGGCCGCTCTTTCCCTGCACTGCCACTGAGCAGGGCGTCAGGATTGTCCGTGTGTGGTCGACTAGGTTTGGGCGAGACCGTTTGCTGGGGCGCGCGCTCGATTACGTGACATTCTATATGAGCGCGTGTTTTCTCCTCCTGACGATGGTGCGACGTGGTGAGGTGGTCGTAGCCAAAACCGATCCTCCGTTGATCTCCGTTATCGCTGCGGTTGTGGCGAGGCTCCGGGGAGCCGTACTCGTGAATTGGATTCAGGACCTGTTTCCGGAAGTGGCCTCGGCATTGGTAGAAAATCCGATCAGCGCAGGCGGAGGCTTGCTTCGCTCTCTGAGGAATTGGTCCCTACGGTCGGCCCAGCGCAATGTGGTGATCGGGGAGACAATGAGGACAAAGTTGGCTGACGAAGGCGTTCCTGCTGAGACGATTACCGTGATCCATAACTGGTCCGACGGAGATGCCATTCGTCCTCTCGATCGGCAGTGCAATGAACTAAGACGAGAGTGGGGGGTGGAGGATAAGTTTGTGGTGGGATACTCAGGCAATTTTGGTCGAGCGCATGATTTCAAAACCATTCAGGGTGCCGTGGAATTACTGCGCAATGATGATCGGATCGTCTTTCTATTCGTGGGGGGCGGTGTGCAACACCGTTGGCTCAGGGATGAACTGGGGGCCAAACAGCTAACTAATGTGCTGTTCAAACCATACCAACCGCGCGAACGATTGCGGTTGAGTCTGACAGTACCGGATGTGCATCTGATCTCGCTCCAACCTGCCCTAGAAGGACTTATTGTTCCAAGCAAGTTTTACGGTATTGCCGCGGCGGGAAGGCCGACGATCTATATTGGGGATACGAATGGTGAAATTCCAAGGTTGCTTCAGAGTGGGAACTGTGGAGCCACGATAGCATTGGGGCAACCGCACATGGCGGCGGAGATGATTGAAAAGTTTGTTTCTAATCCGGATCTGGCTCGACGTTATGGGCAAAACGCCAGAGCTCTGTTCGAGAGCAGATTTTCACGGCCTCAGGCGGAACGGGCCTGGGAGTGTGTTCTCAAGGAATGTGTCGGAAACGAGGCCGTCCTCAACAGGGGGGAGAGATGACTTCTCGAGGAATGTTGCTGACCATGGTGATCACGTGCGGAATGTGGACGTCGGTGCATCCTATAGCGGCGCAACAGGCGGTCGAGCAGCGACCCTTTGTCGTCTTTGATGCATTCCTGTATGCCGATAAACCAGATCTATCACAGTACGGAATTAAGCCCATCGTCATCCTGTATGCCGGCCAACTCGGAAAGGAGTGGGTGAAACATGCGGCACAGTTACCTGATAAGTCGACGGTGCAACGAGTGGCTCGCGAACTCGAAGCCCAACCCAGTCCTGTCGTGATCGACATTGAGCATTGGCCTCTGAATGGAGATCCTCAGCAGGTTCAGCGCAGTTTGTCCCAATACATAACAGTCTTTCAATGGTTCAAGGAGGCGGCCCCGGGACTGGCTGTGGGCTATTATGGAACACCGCCCCTGCGCGACTATTGGAGGGCAATCAATCCTCCGTCAAGCAAGGAACGGCTGTCTCTTACGAAAGATAATGACCGACTCAAGCCTCTGGCAGAAACGGTGGATCTGCTTTTTCCTTCGCTTTATACGTTTTATCCGGACCAGGGCGGATGGGTACGCTATGCCTATGGCCAAATCGCAGAGGCTCGTCGTTGCGCAAATGGCAAGCCCGTATATGTATTTTTATGGCCGCAATATCACGATTCCAATCGCAAGCTTGCAGGAACGTTCTTGCCGGCTGATTACTGGCGGCTCGAACTGGAGACTGCGAAGCAATATGCGGATGGAGTTATTCTCTGGGGCGGGTGGGGGAACAACAATCGTCCCGCCCAATGGGATGATGATGCCGCCTGGTGGAAGGTCACGAAAGATTTTATGAAGACCGTCGACACACCCGATCCACCAGGTGAGGGAAATAGGAAATAGGTTCAGTTTCAGGCACTGACATATCATCGGTCGACGACCACTGACTGGCACGCGATCGATTCCACCGCTTTCACGACACCTTCATTCCAGTTGCCCTGCTGACTTCAGTCAGTGCTTTCCACCCATTGGTTTCTTTTCCTGAGGAATGACCAGTAGGTCATTCTTACACATGTGATCGCACGCGAAACACGGCTTCGGAACGCTCATGTAGGAACACGAGAAAAAACGACTGAATTTTTTCGTCTCGGTCAAGTTGTCATGGCCTGGGACCGATGAACATGTGGATGGATCACACGTTGATATTAATATGGAGTACCGAAGATGAAAATGACACATAGAGGGCTCATCATGGTGCTGTTCGTCGTGGCGGCCGGGCTTGGAATAGCGGCAATGGTCTTCGGTGTTGGCGATCCGGCAGGACCGGTCGTGCACGCACAGGCCTTGCCGAATACGAAACCCTTCATGGTCTTTGACGGAACCCTGTATACCGGCAAGCCGAATTTGTCCGTCTATGGTATCCAGCCCATGCCAATCGTCTACACCGGTCAAATCGGGCAGCATCTTTGGTGGAAACAGGCGGAGCGACTGCCCGACAAGGAAGCCGTGCAGCAGATTGCCCGCCAGGTTCAGGGGATGAACAACCCGGTTGTATTGGACATCGAACATTGGCCGTTGCAGGGAGATCCAAACGAAGTCCGAAGGAGCCTCTCGAAATACATGACTGTTCTACAGTGGTTTAAGGAAGCCGCTCCTGGAGTGACGGTGGGGTATTATGGCGCGCCGCCATCACGCGATTATTGGAAGTCGCTCGCCCCTCCCACAAGCAGAGATGGGGTCTCCTTTGCCAGAGATAATGAGCGGCTCGCACCACTCGCTCAAGCCGTGGATATCCTCTGCCCTTCTCTGTACACCTTCTATGCCGATCGGGGAGCATGGGTGCGCTATGCATATGGGCAGATAGCAGCAGCGCGCCGATATGGGAATGGAAAGCCTGTCTATGTATTTATGTGGCCTCAGTACCATGAATCCAACCCTTCGCTCAAGGGAGCATTCTTACCTGCCGATTTCTGGAGACTCCAATTGCAGATGGCCAGGCAATATGCTGATGGAATTATCATTTGGGGCGGGTGGGGCGGTAACATGCCCATGAAATGGGACGACAATGCTGCCTGGTGGAAAGTGACGAAGGAATTTATGAAGAAGGTATCAACACCACAATCTTGATGGTGTCACGATCCATTTGAACGAGAGAATATCTCCACCGACGATCCTTTCCAGGGCCTAGTGACCCTAGCCAAATAGCCCCCTTCGCGGTTCTAGTCGTCACATTTTGACGCACATTGGGTGGATCACCGTGTAATTGCGATTCAGATCGAAGGTCATTTCATACAATTTGTGAGGCTACGTAAAAAATCTTTCATTTTTGTGAAAAATCCCTTGCGCTGTTCTTCACATTTCAGTACTGTCCAAAAATAATTACTCTGTTGGATGCATATATCGTGAGTCTGCAACACGAAGTACTGCTTAGACAGTCTGTTTTGTATTTCGCTCAAGGAGGGAGACGATGACGAGGATCAAGCGAAGGACTACGATGATAACCCTTGGCCTGGGAGCTGGACTGCTTTCCGTCTTGCTCGTTGCTCCTGGCCGCAGTCAGGCAGCATCGATCTCGTTTAGCTTTAGTGGTTCCGTTGGGAGTGTATTGGGCGGTGTATTCACTCCTGGTGGCTTCGGTGCCGATGGTTTTAGTACGTCGCTGCCTGTCTCTGGAGGGGGAAGCTACAACTCGAACTCAACAGACGCCAACAGCAGTGTGAATGTTGGACGATACAATAACCCAATACAAGATTTCTCAGTCAGCGTCGGTACCCATTTTGCCAGCTTTGCCCCAGGAAATAGTTTCATCAGGGTGACCAATAGTGCCGCTGGGGCTGGCAGCGACATCTATGAGTTGCGGGTAAACGGCCTGTTAGGGAGCGCTGTAAATGGATATACACCTACGAGCTTTCTTCTGGAGCTGACTGATCCCACCGGCACGGCCTTCTCGAGTGACGCCCTGCCGTCTGGCCCGCCAAGTCTTTCTTCATTCGCCAGCTCTCAGTTTCGTCTGATATTTGGTTCGGCCAGCACTAGAGTACAGGGCGCACTGACATCCCTCGTGCCCTTGCCGGCGGCCATGTGGTTGTTTGGTGCTGGGTTGATTGCGCTGGTCGGACTTGGATCTCGCGGCTTGGCTGCGCGTAAGGAGTCGTAGGCTCCCGCCATCTCTTCCGCTTGGACGCCTGCACAGTTTCTCAGACCCGCCGTTTCTTTTCCTCTCCCCCAGTTGGGGGAGAGGATGAGCTTTTCATCAAGGTGTTTCGTGGCTGTCATCGCACTGATCATGGTTGCCCTCTTGGGCTACATGTATGCGGACAGCCTGGTTTTTCTAGTGGGACAATGGGGCAGCGACGACTATAGCCATGGGAGCTTTGTCCCCCTGATCAGCCTCCTCCTGCTGTGGCAGCGGCGGCAGCGGTTGACGGAAGTGGGGCTGAATCCCTCATGGTCTGGGCCTTTCATCGTGTTCGCAGGCCTGCTGCTCTATTTCATCGGAAATTTGGCCACGCTCTATGTAATCTCGCACCTGTCCCTCTGGATCGTGATCGTCGGGCTGGTGCTTTCGTTCTGGGGGATGAAAGGCTTAAGGGGGTTGGCTTTCCCCGTGGCCTATCTTCTAACCGCGATCCCGCTTCCCGTCTTTCTCTATAACGCCCTTTCCAGCCGGCTGCAGCTCTGGTCTTCCGCGCTGGGTGTGGGGGTCCTGCAGTCCATCGGAGTCACCGCGTTTCGGGAAGGAAACGTCATCGACCTCGGACCGGTTCAGTTGCAGGTGGCGGAAGCCTGCAGCGGCATTCGGTATCTGTTCCCGCTGACTGCTCTGGCTCTGTTGTGTGCGTACTTTTTCCGCGATCGCATGTGGAAACGCATCGTGCTGGTGCTCTCGGCCTTGCCGATCTCGGTGCTGGTCAACGGCTTGCGGATCGGGATCGTCGGGGTTCTGGTGGAGTGGTATGGGCCCCAGGCGGCGGAGGGATTTCTGCATCTATTTGAAGGATGGGTGCTGTTTTTGGCGACCCTGGGGCTCATTGTAGTTGAGATGTGGGGACTCTCGCGAATTCAACCTCTGCCTGGCGCTCACGGCCTTCTGGACCGATTTCGGCTGTACGACGAGGGGAATCCGCCCGGCTTGCGGCCCGGGTTCACATCTCCTTCGGCTGCCATGGTCCTCAGGGTTCCGGCGTATGTTGGAAGCCTGGCCCTCATCCTCCCTGCGGCCCTGTTTTCCTGGTCAATGGGCGATCGGCAGGAGGTCGCCCCCGAACGTGCCCCCTTCGTCGATTTTGCCATGCGTATTGGAGAGTGGCAGGGAGCTCCCTTGCCGGTAGAACCGCAGTTTATTACGGCGTTGCGTTTCGACGATTACCTGCTGGCCGACTATGCCACGCCCCACTCGAGTCCCATTACGCTCTACATGGCCTACTACCAGTCCCAGCGAAAAGGACAGTCCGCCCATTCTCCCCAAAGCTGTATTCCTGGGGGAGGGTGGGAGATTTCCTCCCACCGCACGGTTGATGCCGTGATGGATAGGGGGGAGCACCCTGGAGCGCCGGTCAATGTGGTGTTGATCCAAAAGGATCGGGAAAAACAGTTGGTCGTGTACTGGTTCAAGCAGCGCCATCGGTGGCTGGCCAGCGAATACCTCGTCAAGTTCTATCTCTTCTGGGATGCGCTGACCAGCCAACGGAGTGACGGTGCCCTCATTCGCCTCTCTGCCGCGATTGGGCCCGGGGAGAATGAAGCGGACGTAGAGCAACGGGTGTTACGGTTCGCCAGGACGATCGAACCTCAGTTGAAGCGGTACATTCCGGATTGACCATGACCAGCGCCGTCTTCTTCAGCTTCATCACCTCGCTGTTCATCTGCATGGCCTTGATCCCGCCGCTGCAGTTGAACGCGGGGCGTTGGAGTTTCATGGATCTGCCCGGTGGGCGCAAGGTCCACGCCAACCCGATTCCCCGCATCGGTGGCATCGCCTTCGGGTTTGCCGCGCTCCTCTCCATCTTCTTCTGGGGACCACAAGATCCTGCCGTGGGGCCCGTGTTGCTCAGCGCGTTGGTCATCCTGGCCTTTGGGATTTGGGACGATCGAGCGAACCTGAACTACAAGGTCAAGCTGATCGGTCAGCTTGTCGCGGTGTTCGCCGTGGTGATCGTCGGCGACATTCGGCTCGAGCAGGTTCCGTTTCTCTACGATGAGAACGCTCCGCTCTGGCTGGCCCTGCCGCTGACCGTGGTCTTTCTCGTGGGGGCGGCCAATGCAGTCAATCTGTCCGACGGCCTTGACGGTCTGGCCGGCGGCTTGGCCTTCTTGAGTTTTGCCGGCATCGCCTATCTGGCCTATCTCTCCCATGACACCACGGTTCTGGTGTTTGCGGCGGGATTCTTGGGCGGCCTCCTGGGGTTCCTGCGGTACAACACCTATCCGGCCAGGATCTTCATGGGTGACGCCGGGAGCCAGCTGCTCGGATTCTCGATGGGTGTGCTCGTCCTGCTGTTGAGCGACCCATCGCGCAATCCCTTCCCTGTGACGATCGGGCTGCTGGTGCTGGGGTTGCCGTTTCTGGACACGATTGCAGTGATGGGACAGCGGCTGGCGAAGGGCCGATCGCCCTTCATTGGGGACCGGAACCATGTGCATCATAAATTGCTGGCGCTGGGCCTCTCCCATTACGAAGCCGTCATCGTCATCTATGGCATTCAAGCAGTGATGGTCGGCTTGGCCTATCTCCTGCGCTGGCAATCCGACGCCTTGATCCTGACCATGTATGGCACATTCGCCTTCGCCATGTTTGCCCTGTTCGTCGCCACTGAACGCGGGGGCATTCTGTTGTCTGAATCGACGGACGGACGGGTCCTCTCCGATACCAAGATGGCTCGTATCGGGTTATGGCTCAGCGACATGGCGCCGCGGTTTCTCGCGGTCGTGGTGCCGCTGTTTTTGATCGCCAATGTGTTTGTGCCGGGCCATGTCCCGATGGATGTGGGGTATGCGGCGCTCGGCCTCTTCGCCGTGGTTTTGGGAGGCCTCTGGCTCATGCCGGAATATCGCTCCCATTTCGTGCGAGGGGGCTTGTACGTGGGCAGCGCCTTCCTTATGTATATGGGAGAGCAGTCGGGTGTCCCGGACATCTGGCCGATTTACGTGACGCAAAATACCCTGCTGGCCGTGATCGCCATCCTGGTGCTGTTGAGTATGCGGTTCAGCCGGGGCAATCGGTTTCAGACCACGCCCTTGGATTATCTCATGGTGTTTTTTGCCTTGATCGTTCCTTTGTTGCCGGAAATGAGGGCGGACATGCCCACGCTCAGCATCCTTGCGGCAAAACTCATCGTGTTGTATTTCTCGTTTGAGCTGATGCTGCATGCGTTTGCCGATCGCGTGAAACAATTCGGACTGGTGTCCTTGTGGATATTGTTTGGTCTAGGAGTCCGGGCCTGGTTGTAGGAACGAAATGAAACAGTGGCTCTTCATCCTCCTGGTGACGACGGGATTGCTGGCATGCGGTGGCCCGCAGGAACGCAAGGCTCAGTACCGCGCCAAGGCACAGGACTATATCCAAGCAGGGAACTATCCCAAGGCTCGTGTTGCCCTCCGCAACGTGCTGAAGATCGACCCCAAGGATGCCGAGGCCTACTTCCTCGTGGCCCAAGTGGAAGAGAAGGAAAAGAACTGGCGCAATGCCGTCGCCAATTACCAGCAGGTGGTCGAGCTCGTTCCCGATCACCGCGATGCGCTGCTCACCTTGGCAAAATATTACTTGGAAGCTAGGTTGACCGATGATGTCACGCGAGCCGCGGACAAGGTATTGGAGAAGGTTCCGCAGGAGCCACGGGCCGAGGCGCTGAAAATCGCCGTGCTGGCCCAGCAGGACAAGATCCCACAGGCCCTAGCTCGGGCAGAGGAATTAAGCCGCCGTCACCCCACGGAACCGGATGTCGCCATTCTCTTGGCGACACTCTATGGCCATCAACATCGATTCCATGAAGCCAAATCGACGCTGCAGCGGGCGCTCCAAGCGCACCCACATAACCTGGACCTGCTGAACAATCTGAAGACCCTTCTGGATCAGGCGAAAGATGACAAAGCCACCGAACAGGTGTTGCGGCAAATGATCCAGGAAGAGCCGACCTTTTACGACCACCGGCTGAGACTGGCGCGCTTCTACGATCAGCGCCATGCGTTTGACCAGGCGGAGGTCTC
>WBZY01000775.1_pt3 | contig 16987 bp, 17 predicted proteins | sample 5204191 | NCBI WGS metagenome assembly WBZY01 (sample SAMN12344363, study PRJNA552823) | activated sludge metagenome | biome: Activated sludge suspended growth; feature: Anammox Sidestream; material: Wastewater; isolation source: activated sludge from anammox sidestream of wastewater treatment...
AGCAATCCAGCCGCCGGCCGGAAGGCGCTGCTTCCAGATACGAGCGGAGCACGCGGCGGAGCGCTCGCCCTTTGCCCTGGTCCAGGAAGGCCTGGAGAAAGGGCCTGGGAACGGCCGCGTAGGCTCTGCGCGGTCCGAGTACATAGCAGTAGAGGGTGAAGTCCCACGTAGCGGCGACAGGCTGAAGGACGATGCTGCCCGATTCGAGCGGGTCGACGACCTCGCCAAACGGCGAGCGGTGGATCCTGGCAACACGCTGCGTGTTCCGCCCGGAAGCGGCATCACGAGGCAATGGCACGGGTTGCCCAGCCAGCACGTCTAACCGGGCGATGAGCGGCCGCGGGACCAGGCCCGCAAGGTGGTCGCATGCCACGCGCGCGGCACGGCACAGGTGCTCCCCGGCAGTGGTGACGGCACCGCCATCCAGGTGAAGAGCAGAGCCGCGGCCCAGGGCAAGGAGATCGATGCCAAAGGCATCGCGGCGCAGTTGCACGCCGGGCCGGTCCAGGCACGGCTCGAGGTCAAGTACTACAGAGGCGGGAAGCCCGGCCGCATGCCCGGACTCGGCGGCTGCGATGCAGGCCGCGACGCTGCCGGCGGCAAACGTGGCAAGCAGTTCGAGATGGTCCCCGGTGTTGTACTCGGTGCAGAGCTCGATGCGGCCGGGACGGGGGCGAACCATGATCCCATGGGAGTCGGGACGTTCGGACAGGAGCATCAGCGCGGGTGCGAAGCGGGTGGTATAGAGGTTGCAGACTTGGTCCTGGAGGTTTTCAGGCACCGAGACGCTGAGGTGAGTCGAAGCCCCGGTCATCTCCACCGCCGGGGGGAGCAGCCGCCTGAGCGTGGTCTGGCCAAGGTGCGCCCAGCAGCTGATCTCGTTGGCAAAGCCGTTGGAGAGTGCTACAGGCGGGCTTGCCACCTCCGCTTCAGCGTCATCGCAAGTGAGTGCAAGCCCGGAGCGAAGCCGATAGGCATTGGTGTCGCCCGGGTCCAGCCTGCGGCCGTCGATTGGGAGGGTATGAAGGATGCGCCGAAAGTCGCGTGGCCTGCCCCGGAAGGAGAGGTAGTACTCGTGTTCAAGGCCGGCCAGCGCCGTGTTGCCGGCAGCGGCGTGCCGGGAAAGGGCCTCCGCAAACGCGGCTGGGAGACCGGCCGCAGGCTTCATCTGGCCTCCGGCCTAGAGGCCGTGCATCTTCTGGGACTGGTTGGCTGCGATTGTCGACTTCCGCTTTATCGACCACGGCTCCTGATCCCACTGGTCCTGGGTGACCTTCGGATCCTGATCTTTGTGGCTGTACTCGTACCTCCGGACCTTGTCGTCGTGCGAAAGGGGGTTTTCGCGGCACGAAGGGCACTCCCAGCTATCGGCGGGAACGCTGGCGCCGCAGCTGATGCAGTTGCCGTTGGGGTCGGCCATGCTGTCTCCCTTCGACAGGTGGTGGTCGAGAGAGTGGTCGCGAATGTCATCGCTGGTGGCGTGGTTATTGAACCACTCCTCGCGCTCGATGGCCTTGGCTTCTTCGCCGGGCAAGCCACATACGGGGCACGTCTTCGTTCCCGGGGGCCGGGGTTCCCCGCATACCGAGCAAGGGTGGGTTGTTCCTGTTCCTTGTGCCACGCCGGGAGTGACGTCCTGACCTTGCGGGCGGGTGACGGTGGAACCGCCCGCACCAGTCGGAGCCTGCGTGGTGGTCTGAGGAGCTCCTGGTCCGCCTCCCGAAGGGGAGGGGCCGGGCTTCGGCTCCTGCTTCTCGCCGGTCGGTTGCTTTGTTGGAGGCGGCGCCGCAGTGTCCGCAGCTTCCTTTGCGGTGACCTTCTCGACCACGGAAACCTCCCTTCACCTCAGGGATAGAACTTGCCGGACTTCGTACCCCATTCAGGGAACTGCCCTTTTTCAAGAGCGGCCTTGGCCTCGTCGGCACTCCTTGCTGACTGTGCGCAGTGCGGGCAATCCCCTCGATACTTCTCTGGGCTCTGGAGCGACTGGCCCTGGGCATCGACGAACCATTGACCGGGCACAAACGGCCGGTCGCCGGCGCAGTGCGGGCAGGTGGCGGGCACTGTTTCGACGATGGTGTTGGGGTTGCTGGGTGTATCGCACTGGGGGCACTGCCTGGCGGTCGTGGGGTTGAGGTCCCCACAGCCCGCGCACCAGTACAACTTCTCCGCCACGAACGGGGGAGACAGGGTGTCCGCAGCTACGGCCCCCTCGTTGGCGGCCCCCGATTCGACCTTTTCTACCATCGGATGCCATCTCTGCCAGAGGTGTGGCGCACAGTATACCTGCATGTCAATGCCGGCAACACGGCTTTCGGGGCATGCAGTCCAAACCCGGGCCCCTGAACTACTCCAGGGCGCCGGCAATCGCAAGGTTGGCGATCTCTTCGTCGCCCATGCCCAGGATCTCGCGCAGCACGTGGTCGTTGTCCTCTCCGAGCGCGGGACCGGGACGACGCACGCTCCCCGGCGTCCGGGAGAGCCTGATGCGCGGCGACTCGACGGGAATGGAACCCATGACGCTCTGCTGGACCCAGGCAAAATGGTCCTTCAGGTTGGGTTCGGCCAGCGCTTCCACGGAGGTGGTGAGCGCGTGGGCGGCAATGCCACGCTCCTGGCAGAGCCGTTCAACTTCGTCGTCTTCGAGCTGCGAAGTCCAGGCGGCAATGACCGCGTCGAGCTCGGCTGAGTGGCGGCGACGGCCGAGGAGGGTATCAAAGCGGGGGTTGGTGGCTTCTTCCCCGATGAGGGCCGCCAGCCGTGGCCAGAGCGCGGGCGACTGGCAGGCGATGGCTACCCACTCCTCTTCGCCCTTGCACGGATAGACGCCGTGCGGGCACATGACGGGGTCGGCATTGCCGGCACGGGGGAGAGCTACCCCGTCGACGCCATAGCGGAGGATGGCGGGACTCAGGAAGTGCATGGCCGCTTCGGCCTGCGAGAGGTCGATGCGCTGGCCTTCGCCCGTCCTGCGGCGGTGTTCGAGCGCGGCCAGGATGGAGCTGGCGATGAAACGGGGCGCCACGTAATCGGTGTAGGCCCCGGCCGGCCCCGCGGGCGAGCGGTCGGGCCATCCCCAGTAGTCGACGAACCCGCCGAGAGCGGCGCCCAGGTTGCCAAACCCCGCGAACTCGGCGAGCGGGCCTGTCGCGCCGCAAAGGCAGGTGCTCATCATTATGATGCCGGGGTTGATCTTCTTGAGGCTCTCGTAGTCGAAGCCCCACGCCGGCATGGTCCCCGGTGTGAACGACTCGGTCACAACGTCGGCCCAGGCCACAAGCCTGCGAACGACCCCGCGCCCCTCTTCGGTGGAGAGGTTGAGCTGCATGCCCAGCTTGTTGGCGTTCATGTTGGCGGAAAGGACTGACATTGCAGGGTCGGGCTTGCCGCCCTTGTAGGGGCTGACGGTGCGGGCGGTGTCGACCTTGATGCCGCTTTCGACATGGATCACGGTTGCGCCAAAGTCGGCCAGCACCCGGATTGCTGCGGGCCCAACCACCACCCACGTGAGATCGAGGACCTTGACGCCGGCCAGGGGGAGAGGAGCCATCGCCAGCCTCCTTGCGCGGATGCGGGCCATTCTAGCGGGTTCGCATCGGGGGAGTCTGCCTGCCGGGTCCGTGTGCTAGTCCGCCAGCTCTTCCAGCCGGGCGCGGTCGCGAATGCGAAACTCGCTGCGCCGGACATCGATGACACCTTCGCTGGCGAGCGCCGCCACCGCGCGCTGAATGACATCGGGAACGGTACCGAGCCGGGAGGCCAGCTCGGCGAGCGTGAACCAGCGGGGCCGGAAGAGCACGCCATCGACTGAATCGTCGAGGAGCAGGCGGGCAAGCCGGCCCGTGACCGTGCGCAGTGAGAGGTCGGCCACCAGCCCGACCAGGTGGGTGAGGCGGTCGGCCATCTGGCCGATGGTGCTCTCCGCAAACTCGGGATGCTCCCGCAGGAGGCGCGAAAGCTCGCTGCGAGGCAGGAGCCAGACGCCGCTCGTTTCGAGCGCAATGGCAGTTGCCGGGTTCGGCCTCCCGGCGAAGACGCCAACCTCGTTGAATGTCTCGCCGGGCCCCACAAAGCGAAGCACCTGCTCCCGCCCCTGGAGGGAGGACTTCACCACCTTGAGCCAGCCTGATTCCAGGTAGAAGAGCCCGGGCGATTCGTTGCCTTCGATGAAGACAAACTCGCCGGGATGGTACTCGCGCCAGACGGCGCGGCGCGACAGATCGCGCCGGAGGTCCGATCGCAGGCCCTGGAAGAGCGGCAATGCGCCGAGGGCGCCTGCGAGGCCCTCCTGGTCAAGCAGCTTTGGCATTACCGGCGATTGTGGCAGGCCGTAACGGACAAGATGCGCGGCTACGCCTTGAGTCCGGCCGCGCGGCAGGCATCGCCATACTCCGCGAGCGCCTTCACCAGAGGGTCGTTCGCAGCAAGGTCGAGCGGACCGAAATGGCGGCTGAGGGCCTCGTAAACGTGCGCGCTCGCCTGCTGGATGCCAGCGTCATCGTGCTCGCGGTTGCGCTGGGCGTATTCGGAGATGGCACGGACGATGGGCTGGTGGGCGCCGAGATCGAGCGGGCCAAAGTGGTGAGTCATTGCCTCGTACAGGTGAGTGCTGGCCGCTTTCACCCGGGCCTCGGCGTCGTTGGTGGCTTCTGCCGTCATCATGTCCCTCCCTTAGAGACTTAACATGATTGTAACATACCGTTTCAGGCGAGGACTTCGGGTACAGAGGAGGCCTCTTCAAGCCAGGCGGTTGGAGACGCGTCGGGGGGCATGCGCCAGTCGCCTCGAGGCGAAAGGGACCCTCCGGAGCCAACCTTCGGGGAGCCCGGAACGCAATCGCGCTTGAACTGCGAAGCAAAGAAGCGCTCGATGAAGAGCAGGAGCCAGCGCCGGATCTCGCCGATTGTGTACCGGTCCCCAAAGGCGTGAAGAGCCATGCGCGCGATACGCCGGGGGCCGAATCCGAAGCGCGTGAAAGCGTAGAGGAAGAAGTCGTGGAGCTCGTACGGTCCGAGCACTTCCTCGGAAAGCTGGGAAATCGAACCTTCGGCGGTGGGGCGGCGGAGCTCAGGGCTGATGGGTGTGGCCAGCACATCCCGGAGCGCGCCGGCTACCGCAGGTTCGCCGCCATAAACACGCTCGGCCGCCCACGCGATGAGGTGCGAGACGAGGGTCTTGGGGACGCCAGCGTTGACTGCGTAGTGCGACATGTGGTCGCCGCCATAGGTCGACCAGCCGAGGGCCAGCTCGGAGAGGTCGCCGGTGCCGAGGTCGATGCCGCGCTCCTTGGAGGCGAAGGAGAAGAGGACGAACTTGCGCGCCCATGCCTGGACGTTCTCGAAGGTGAGGTCCTCAACGGCAGAGTCGTGCCCGATGGCGGCGAAGATCTCGCCCGAGATCTGACGGATATCGACCTCGCGCAGGGAGGCGCCGAGCCCACGAATGAGCTCGCACGAGATCCGGTAGGTAGTCTCAGAGGTGCCGAAGCCCGGCATGGTCACACCGATGACCGAGCGCCGCGGCAGGCCGAGCAGGTCCATCGCCCGCCCGGCAACGATGAGCGCGAGGGCTGAATCGCGCCCACCGGACACGCCCAGCACCACCTTTCGCATGTCGACAGGAAGCGATTCGAGCCGCCGGGCCAGGGCGGTTGTCATGACCTGGAAGATCTCGTGGCAGCGGGAGTCCAGCTTTGCCGGGTCGGATGGCACGTACGGGTGCGGGTCGATGTGGCGTTGAAGGCCGTGGTAGGTGACCGGTTCGCGCCTTTCGAGAAGGGCGGGTACCTCAACTTCGCGCACCGGGGTTGCGAAGTCGGCCGCGTTCTGGCCCCAGGAAGTCTGGCGCATGCGGTCCTGTTCGAGCGCGAGCAGGTCCACGTCGGCGGTCGCCATGGCGCCATCGAGCGAAAACCGGGCTGTTTCGGCGACGATCTCTCCGCGGTCGGCGACGATTCCGTGGCCGTCCCAGGCGAGGTCGGCGCTCGATTCGCCGAATCCGGCGGCGCCATACATCTGCACGGCCAGGTTTCGCGCGGAAGACCCGCGTACAAGGTCCTGGCGGTACTCCCACTTGCCTGTGGTGATGTTCGATGCGGAGAGGTTAGCCAGCACCGTGGCCCCGGAGAGGGCGGCAATCGTGCCGGGAGGGACCGGCACCCAGATGTCCTCGCAGAGGTCCGTATGAAGCACGAACCCGGGCACGCCGGGGTGCCGGGCGAGGATGCCGGTCCCGAACGGCGTTGGCTGGCCCAGCAGGATGACCTCGGCCGAACGGGCACTGGAGGCCGGCTGGAACCAGCGCAACTCGTAGAACTCCCGGTAGTTGGGCGGGTACGACTTGGGCGCGGCCATCAGGGCCCTTCCGCCATAGAGGGTCACGGCCACATTGAAGAGCAGACCATCGACGGCCAGCGGCAGGCCGACGGAGACGAGCATGTTCCAGGAAGCGGTCTCCTCCGCTATGCGCCGCAGGGCCTGCAGAGCGCCTTCGAGCAGCACCTGCTGGAAGAAGAGGTCACCGCTCGAGTAGCCCGTAAGCCCGAGTTCCGGGCAGAGGGCGTAGTGTGCCCCCGCCTCGTGCGCATCCCGCAGCAGCTTGAGGTGAGCCTCCGCATTGAGGGCTGGGTCACCCACGGCCACACGCGGAACGCACACCGCCACCCGGGCGTAGCCGTGCGTGCGCACATCGAGAAAGGAGCTGTCCATCTCTGCGCATCATATCGGGGAACCGCTTTGTTGACCGCAGGCCATGCATGCAAGCCCGCAGACCGGACGAGGGTGGACGACTAAGCTGGGGATTCGCCTTCGCCGCCGTTGTGGCATTCTGCCGGGCGCGATTCTTCAATGAGCGTGGGTGACGCACCCCGCAAGAGGAGCAGATGACAACAGAAACCCCTGGAACCCAGCTTCGCGATGTCCTGACGCAGACGGAGTCCGAGGCACGTGCGGCCCGGATTTCGGACTGCGCGTACACGCTCGACTTCGACCTCCGCGAAGGCAGCCCGACTTACCGGGGCGATGTGACGATCACCTTCCATGCGGCAGGTGACGGAGACACCTTCCTCGACTTCCGCGGCAAGACGATTGAGGCACTTGAAATTAACGGTGAGCACGTCCTGCCGGGCTGGACAGGCTTTCGCCTTACCCTTCCGGGACACCTGTTGCGCGACAGGAACGTGGTCCGTGTGACCTATGAGAACGAGTACGATCACCAGGGCGACGGCTTCCACCAGTTTTTCGATCCCGAGGATGGCGAAGAGTACCTCTACTCCAACTTCGAGCCGTACGAGGCGCACCGTCTCTTTCCCAGCTTCGACCAGCCCGATATCAAGGCCACCTACAGCCTGACCGTCACGGCGCCGGCCCGCTGGGAAGTGATTGCCAACAGCAGGCTAGTTGGGGCCACGGACGCAGGCGAAGGGCGAACGAAGCGCTCCTTCGAGCCGACGAAGCGGTTCAGCACCTACCTGTTTGCGCTGGTGGTGGGGCCATATCACGCCTTCCGAGACCGGCACGGTGACATCGAAATCGGCCTCTTCTGCCGCAAGTCGCTGGTGAAGCACATGGATAGCGATGAGCTCTTCACCATCACGAAGCAGGGGCTGGACTTCTTTGCGGGCTTCTTTGGCTTCGCCTACCCGTTCGGCAAGTACGACCAGATCTTCGTGCCCGAGTTCAACGCGGGCGCCATGGAGAACGTGGGCTGCGTGACCCACAACGAGTACATGGTCTTTCGTGACCCGCCGACCGACACCCAGCGCCGCCGGCGAGCGGAGACGGTGCTCCACGAAATGGCCCACATGTGGTTTGGCGACCTGGTGACGATGCGCTGGTGGAACGACCTCTGGCTGAACGAGAGCTTCGCCACCTACATGGCCTACCTCTGCATGGACGAGGCCACGCGCTTCGGACCATCGGGCTGGCAGGACTTCAATGCGGCGATCAAGAACTGGGCCTACCGGCAGGACCAGCTGGTCACCACGCACCCCATCGCCGGTCAGGTGGCCGATACCGACGAGACGTTCCTCAACTTCGACGGCATAACGTACGGAAAGGGCGCCTCGGTTCTCAAGCAGCTCGTGGCCTTCATCGGAATGGACGGGTTCCGGGAGGGGGTGCGCCAGTACTTCCGCACCCATGCCTACGGCAACGCCACGCTTGCGCAGTTCCTTGCCGCGCTCGAATCCGGGAGCGGGCGCGACCTGAAAGAGTGGGCCAGGCTCTGGCTGGAGACACCCTCGCTCAATACCGTCGCCGCCACGTGGGAGAGCGATGGTCAGCGCCTCAAGCGCCTCGGCGTGACCCAGACAGCTCCCGGCGAGTACCCGATTCTCCGTCCCCACTTCCTGGAGGTGGGCCTGCTTGCGGAGAGCGGCGGCGCGCTGGAGACGACGGTGCTGCCGGTGCGTCTCGAAGGTGCCGGGGTGGAGGTAACGGGCGCGGCCGGACTGCCCGCGCCGTCGCTGGTGTTTCCAAACCACAACGACCTCGCCTACGTGAAGGTCGCGCTCGATGCGGACTCGCTCGGCTTTGTGAGACGCGGGATCGAACGCATCGACGATCTCCTGCTTCGCCAGCTCCTCTGGTCGTCGCTCTGGAACATGGTCCGCGACCAGCAGCTCAAGTCACTGGATTACCTTGCGCTCGTGCGGGAGAAGATCGCGCTGGAGGAGAGAGTCGACGTTGTGGAAGCGGTCCTTGCAAACGCGACGGCAGCTCTGGGGCGCTACGTTCCCGATCGCCTGCGAAACGACGAGGCGCACCGGATGTTCGTTTCTGCCTGGGAGTCGCTTCGCGCCGCGGCCAACGGAGACCCGAAGATCACGTGGGCGCGGTTCCTCATAGGGTGCGCGACCGTGCCCGAGGACCTGGCACTGGCCGGACGTCTTGCGGATGGTGCGGAAAGCGTGCCGGGGCTGACTGTCGACCAGGAGATGCGCTGGAGCATCGCCATCCGGTGGATGGCCTACGGCGTGCCCGGGGCCACGGAACGGCTGGAAGCGGAAAAGGCGCGCGACCCTTCGGACCGGGGACAGCGCATGGCGCTGAGGGCTGCAACATCCGTGCCTTCGGCTGAAGTGAAGTCTGCAGCCTGGGAGCGCTTCCACGGCGAAGGTTACGGTTCGCTCTACCTCACGGCGGCGGCGATGGGGGGTTTCAACTGGGCGCACCAGCAGGAGATGCTGCAGCCCTACGTCGAGGGCTTCTTCGCGGGGGTGGCGCAGGTCTTCCAGACGCACCAGGAGCGGGAGTTCCTGCACGACTACTTCACCGCGCTCTTCCCGGGCTACCGTGTGGACGAGGGAACGCTCGCAAGGTCAGAGGCGCTCCTTGCGACGGTCCCGGAAAGCGAGGCCGTGCTGCGGCGCATGCTGCGCGAGGCGAACGACGACCTCGGGCGAGCGATCAGGTGCCGCGCCTTTGCCGAAAGCTGAGGACAGGCCGGGCCTTCACGCCCGTCCGTCTGCCCAGGCGATGCGCTGGTCGATGATGCGGTCCATCGAATGCTCGACGGGCACGAAGCCGTGTCCAAGCCAGAACGGCGCGCCGCTGGGGTTGTTGCTGGCGAAGTGAAGGGTGCAGGTGGTGTAGCCGCTCTCGCTCGCCCATGCCATGGCATGAGCCAGCAGGGCGCCGCCCACCCCCTCGCCCCGGGCCTGCGGGTCGACGACTCCTTCGTGCAGATACACGTCGGTTTCGTAGTTGATGATGGCGGGCGTGAAGCCGGGCCTGATGAAGGTCTGCATGCCGGCGGGCCGGCCGTTGCGGTAGGCGATGAAGTAGGGGGTGCGGCCGGACTCCAGTTCCTGCGCGTGATGTTCACGGGCGGCCTGCCCGGTGGTTTTCAAGAGCGGCCAGAACATGGGGGCCTGAACGTGGTGCAGGCCCAGCAGGTGGGCGAGATCCATCACCACGGCGAGGTCCTCGGGCCCGGCGCGGTGGATCTCGACCCCGGCGGCGGGAGACCCTCGTACCGGCAGGGCAGTTTCGCGCACGGCGCAGGTGGTGTGCCGCCCAAACCCGAGGGAGACCCACGCTTCGAGCTCCGCAGGGTCGCCGGGTACGAGATAGAGGCGGTGCGCGAAGTACCCATCGCGCACCCAGGATTCGGCCATAAACCCGTAGAGAGCCTGGAGAACCGCGCTGGCGTCCCTATCGCCGGCCACGGCGTGCCCGAGCACGGGTATGGCGATGGAGTGCGGGTGCAGGTACTGGTAGGCGTTGTGATAGGGAGCGAAGAGCATCTGCTCGCCGAAGAGGTATCCCACGACTGCGCCGTTGTGGAGCGCGACTGCGCCAGACGTTCGCTTCTTTCGCAGCAGGGCCGCCACCTCGAGCTCGCAGGCGGAAGGGTCTTCCAGCCTGGCCGTGAGGAACGGGAGCCGCGCGCGGCCGGCCGCATGGCGTGCGGCGAGCAGGCGCGCCGCTGCGGGAATGTGCGCGGCTCCAAACGGTTCGACTTCGACGGCAGGAATGGCTGGCCTCCGTGGGAGCGAATAGTACAGGAATGGGGCCACCGCCGTTGTTGATTGGTGGTGACGGCGTTCCATGCGTTTTGACGCCCCCCGCCGGCTACGCGTACGATCACGTCGCTGCACCGCCAAGGCGGGGGCAGTTTCTTGCGCTTATGTTTTCTAAATTGGCACCCCTGGAGAACCTTCATGCTGGCGATAGCCATTATCGTCGGCCTGGCGGGATTGATGGTCGGAGCCGGCGCGGGCTACTTCGCGCGTCGCCGGGCCGTTGGTACTTCACTCCAACAGGCGGAGGAGCAGGCCGGCCGGATACTCGCTGAGGCCGAATCTCGGCAAAAAGAACTGTTGCTCGAAGCGAGGGATGAAGCCCTCAAGCTCCGGGCAGCTTCGGAAGAAGAGGCCCGCGACCGGCGGGCCGAAGTGCTCCGCATCGAGCAGCGGCTGATACAGAAAGAAGAAAACCTCGATCGCAAGACCGAGGCCATCGACCGGCGCGAGCAATCGACGCGCGCCCGTGAAGAGCAGACAGAACGCATCCGGGCGGAGGTCGAGGAGCAACGGCAGCAGGAGCTCCGGGAGCTGACCACCGGTGAAGCGCGCGAACAGCTCCTCGCCGCGGTGGAGGTGGAGATCCGCGACGAAGCCAGCCGGCGCGTGCGCGAAATCGAAAAGGAAGTGGAGGCAACGGCGGGCATTCGCGCCCGCAAGATCCTTGCCACGGCCATCCAGCGCTATACGGCCGAGGTGACGGCCGAGACCACGGTCTCGGTGGTTCCCATCCCGAGCGAGGAGATGAAGGGCCGCATCATCGGCCGCGAAGGGCGCAACATCCGCGCCATCGAGGCCGCCACGGGCGTGGACCTAATCATCGACGACACGCCCGACGCCGTAACGGTGAGCGCATTCGACCCGGTGCGCCGCGAGATCGCCCGAATCGCGCTCAGCACTCTCGTGCATGATGGGCGCATCCACCCAACGCGCATCGAGGAGTCGGTGAACAAGGCCCGCCGCGAAGTGGAAGCGACGATGCAGGACGCTGCCGAGGCGGCATCCGTGGAAGCGGGCGTGCTCAACCTGCATCCGGAAGTGCTGAAGGTCTTCGGGCGGCTGCGCTACCGCACCAGCTACGGCCAGAACGTGATGCGCCATTCAATCGAGACCGCCCACATCGCCGCCATGATTGCGCGGGAGATTGGCGCTGACGTCGACGTCGCACGTGCCGGAGGATTCCTTCATGACCTCGGCAAGGCCGTCGACCACGAAGTTGAGGGCACCCATGCCCTAATCGGCGCCGACATCGCGCGCCGGCACCGCGTGAAAGACCCGATCGCCCATTGCATCGAGGCGCACCACGAGGAGGTCGAGCCGCGCACGGTGGAAGCGGTCATCGTGATGATGGCGGACGCGATCAGCGGTGGCCGGCCGGGCGCACGGCGTGAATCGCTCGACGCCTACATCAAGCGCCTGGAAACGCTGGAGAACATCGCCCGCGGATTCAAAGGGGTCGATTCGGCCTTCGCCATCCAGGCCGGGCGCGAGCTGCGCATCATCGTCAAGCCCGAACAGATCGACGACCTGGAGGCGATGCGCATCGCGCGCGACGTCAGCCAGAAGATCGAGGAAACGATGGAGTACCCGGGCCAGATAAAAGTGACCGTTGTGCGCGAGACGCGTGCCACGGAGATTGCCCGGTAGTGGCGCTGCCAGCGCGCAGAGGGTGCTAGCCGATGCGCCTCCTCTTCCTGGGCGACATCGTGGGCTCAGCGGGGCGGGAAGCCGTGCGGCGGGCGGTGCCGTCTCTTCGTTCCGAGCTGGCGCTCGATTATGTCGTGGCCAACGGTGAGAACATCGCCGGAGGCAAGGGGATCACCCCTCCGCTGGCAGACCAGCTCTTTGCCTGCGGTGTGGACATCATCACGGGCGGGAATCACACGTTTCAGCATCGCGAAATCTATCCCTACCTCGATACCACGCCCGCCATCACGCGGCCGCTGAACTACCCGCCGGGCGCGCCCGGCCACGGCATCGCCCGGGCAGGTGAGCTGGCGGTGGTCAACCTGATGGGCCGCACCTTCATGGGCCAGGACTGCGATGACCCCTTCCGGGCGGCGGATGCAGCCCTGAGGGAGACCGCGGGGGCACGCTATGTGCTGGTGGACTTTCACGCCGAGGCCACAAGCGAAAAGCAGGCTATCGGCTGGTACCTGGATGGGCGCGTGACTGCCGTGGTAGGGACGCACACGCACGTGCCGACGGCAGACCAGCGCATTCTTCCGAGGGGAACGGCGTTTTGCAGCGACGCCGGCATGTGCGGCGCCCGGGATTCGATTATCGGCGACGAGGTTGAGGCCGTGCTGCAGCGCTTCCTCACCCAGCTCCCCACCCGTCTCCCGGCGGCCGAGGGCACGGCCATCATCAATGGCCTTATCATCGAGGCGTCTGGCGACAACGGGCGCGCCATCAGCATCGAACGCTGCGACCGGGTGATGGATTGACAGCGAAAGGCGACTTCCACCTGCACAGCACCGCCTCCGACGGCGTGCATTCGCCGGCGTGGGTCATGGAGACAGCCGCCGCCCGGGGCGTGCGCTCGGTCTCGCTCACCGACCACGATTCCACCGGCGGCCTGGCCGAGGCGAGCCGCGCCGCCACGCAGGCCGGCCTGCGCCTTGTGCCCGGGATTGAACTGAGCACCGACCTTGGCCCCGCCGACGTTCACCTGCTTGCCTATGGGATCGACGTTGCCGCAAGGCCGCTCCAGGAGTTCCTGGCCTGGCAGCGCGACGGGAGACTGGGGCGGGTTCGCAAGATTGTCCAGATCCTGGCCGAAAACGGCATGCCCATCGCCGTGGAGCGCGTTTTCGAAATCGCCGGCGACGCCACCGTCGGGCGTCCGCACGTGGCCCGTGCGCTCGTGGAGGCGGGGCACGTGGCAAGCGTGCAGGAGGCCTTCGACCTGTGGCTCGGCAACGGCAAGCCTGCCGACGTCAACCGGGAGAAGCTGGCGCCGCGCGATGCAATCCGCACCATCCACGAAAACGGCGGCGTCTGTTTCATCGCCCACCCTGTCTTCATCGGTGAAGACTACCCGGAAGTGGTAGAGCAGCTCGCCGCCTGGGGCGCCGACGGCATCGAGACCTACTACAAGAACTACGATGCCGCCACCATCGCCATCCATGAAGGGCTGGCGGCGCGACTCGGGCTCGCGAAGTCGGGCGGCAGCGACTACCACGGCCTGGGGAACCCCGATGACCGCGAAATCGGGGACATACCGTTCCGGGACGAGCAGGTTGATGATTTCCTCGCGTATCTCGAACGCCGCGGAGTGAACACCGGATTGGAGGGCCAGCTACGGTGATAGAAGCAGACCAGATTGAGGCGATAATCCCTCACCGTTACCCGTTCCTCCTCGTTGACCGCATCGTCGAGATCGAAGACGGCAGGCGCGGGGTGGGCATCAAGAACGTGACGGCGAACGAGTGGTTCTTTGAAGGGCACTTCCCGGGCCGCAGGGTGATGCCCGGCGCGCTGATCGTGGAAGCAATGGCCCAGGTTGCCGCCGTCACTCTCCTCCGCGGGCTCGACGCCGGCGGGAAGCTTCCCCTGTTCGGAGGGATAGAGCAGATGCGTTTCCGGCGCCCGGTGGTCCCCGGCGACCAGCTCCGGCTGGAGTTCACGCTCGAAAAGATGCGTGGGCCGGTGGGCAAGGGCTCGGTGCGGGCGACGGTCGATGGGCAGCTTGCGGCCGAGGGGACGATCTCGTTTGCCCTGGCCGACCTGCCGGCCGACGGTGGTTCCTAGGTTCACCGTGACCTACAGTCGGGCGGTCATGCCGACTTCAATGTGGTGCCGCCGACCGTGACCGAGGTAGTCAACTGCCCTCGCCACCCTTCGGTCGAAACAGCATTGCGCTGCAGCCGTTGCGAGGCGCCGATATGCCCGCGTTGCCTGGTACAGACGCCGGTTGGAGCGCGCTGCCGCGATTGCGCGCGCATCGTGAAGTCGCCCATCTACACGCTGTCGGGTGCCCACCTGGCGCGAGCGGCAGCGGCGGCGGTGGCCGGTGGCGTGGTGATGGGCGCCATCTGGAGCTTCGTGCTCCTGCCGTTTACGTTCGGTTTTCTCTCTATCTTCCTGGGCGCGGCCCTGGGCTATGGCTTCACCCGCGCCATGGAATACGCGACGGGCCGGAAACGCGGCCCGGTGGTGGTGGCCTTCGCCATTGGGGGCATCGTGCTCGCGTGGGCGATGCTGCCGCTATTCGTGCCCATGCGGGTGGCGCTCTACGGCCTTGTGGCGGTTGGAATAGGCGCCTACCTGGCCTACGTGAACCTGCGCTAGATAAACGGGCCCGGGGACGGTGAGCGCTCCCTTCCGGTCAGAGAAGGAAGGACATTCCCACCACGAAGGCGAGCGTGACCGCGCCTGTCGCGGCAACTGCGATCAGGTCGCGGTGTACGTAGCCGTAGTCGGTGGTGACATGATGCTCGCGGTGGTGGGAGATGCTGCGGCGCTGGCGCGCGGCAGAAGCCTCAGCCGGAGAAGCGGCGCCCGGCCGCGGCAGCGAGGGTCCCGGCGCGGACCGACGTCGAGTGCGGCGAGGCTGGGGCGCTGTCATCGGTCTCATCCTATAGGTGGGGGGCAGAACAGTACAGTTCAGCCCCCGCCGCACCTGAATGACCGTTGGCCGTGTTAGCCGGCGATCTGCGTAAAGCGCTCGATGACGGGGCGGCCACCGAGCAACCCGGCCAGCTTCCCTCCCATGGCGCGCATGTGGTCGGTCTTGCCGTGTGCATCGAAGGCTTCGGCGCTTGCGTACTGCTCGTAGAACATGAAAAGCGTGGGGTCGTTGTCGGCCGTGTGGAGGGAGTAGTTGACGACACCGGGCTCGCCGGCCCTCACCTTGCCGACCATTTCAGCCAGCACGGCGCGGAGCTCGCCCTCCTTGCCGGGGGCAGCCTGCAGCTTGGCGACGATGGTAATCATTCCCTGGTACCTCTCTCAGACATGGTGTGGGCGGATTCTACGTGGCCGGCGGTTGAGAGTCTCTCCCCGCAAGGGAGGACCACCGGTAGCATGGGCCAATGCTGAAACGCCTTCCGCCCCAGGTGGCCACCCGGTGCCTCGCCGACGCCGCAGCCTCGCCCATGGCGCGCGACGGGGTAGCCTACCCGGGCTGGTACCTGCAGCGATGGCACTTTCTCCCCGAGGGCTACCTCTCCCGGCGCAGTGTGGCGGCCTACGAGGCAGGCATTCGCAACCTCTACAACGTCGCGTCGGAGGGGCAGGTGCTGCGGGCATTGGCCAGGCGTCTGCGCGTGGTGAAACCGGCCCGCGTGCTGGAAATGGGGTGCGGTCCGGGGCGCTGCCTGGCGGCCCTGCGGCGAGCCTTGCCCGCTGCCGAACTCACGGGAGTCGACCTCTCGCCGTTCATGCTCGAACTGGCGCGCGACCGCCTTGCAGCCACTGGCGGCGCCACGCTGGTCCACGCCGACGCGAGAGAGACCCCTTTCGAAACAGGCGCCTTTGACGCCATCACCGCGACACACCTGATCGGGCACCTTCCGCGAGGCGCAGCCGCAGAGGCGTGTGCAGAGGCGCGCCGCCTGCTCTCCCCGGGCGGGTGGCTGCTAATCGTGGACCATACGTGGCACCCGCGAGAGATTGCGGGATTTCGCAGCGAGGCGAGGGAGCGGCTGCTGGGAGGGTTGATCCGGCTCGAGCTTTTCGTTCGAACACAGGAGAGCCGGTGGTGACGCCCCCGCCGAGTCCGTGGCACAATGCAACCCACTTGCCGAGGAGGACGCTATGACCACCGACCCCGAGACTCTGCGCATTCGCTCCTACCTGCAGTCGCAGGCAGCAGAGAAATCCGTTGAGGACCTTATCGCGCGGGTGGAGGAGGGGATGAAGGAGCTTGCCGAAGCGGCGCTGGCGATCAACCCGGGAGCGCGAACCACGGTTCCCCGCGGCGAGACGTGGTCGCCGGAGGACTGCTTGCGGCACGCAACCGGCTCGGACATCCATTGCGCGCGGCAGATTCTGCACGTGGCCTGCACGGGAGAACTCCCGGGCGGCGAGGAGCAAGCACCGGCAGGAACGTTCGAGGAGATGCTCGCAAGCCATCGAGAGGCGCTTGATTCGCTCTACGCCCACGTGCGCGAAGCCGGCGCGGGCGCATTCCTCGATGTGAAGTGGGAGCACCCATTCTTCGGAGAGCTGAACTGGCGGGAATGGCTGCTCTTCCTGCGCATCCATGCGAAGGACCACGCGCGGCAGCTGGCGGCGATGGCAGGCTCCAGCTGACCCCTGGCCGGCCCCGGGCCAACCGCTGTCTGGTACAATTGCGGTGGTTCAGCGGGCCGGGCGATCGCCCTTCGGGGAGGAAAGTCCGGACTCCACCGGGAAGAGGCGCCGGGTAACGCCCGGGCGGCGCAAGCCGACGGAAAGTGCAACAGAAACATACCGCCTGCTTCGGCAGGTAAGGGTGAAATGGTGCGGTAAGAGCGC
>WBZY01001000.1_pt1 | contig 16960 bp, 17 predicted proteins | sample 5204191 | NCBI WGS metagenome assembly WBZY01 (sample SAMN12344363, study PRJNA552823) | activated sludge metagenome | biome: Activated sludge suspended growth; feature: Anammox Sidestream; material: Wastewater; isolation source: activated sludge from anammox sidestream of wastewater treatment...
TGTAAAAATTATAGAGTTTGTTTTTATATAATGGAATATAATAATCTACTTTTTTCATCTCGTTTAACTTAAAGATGACATCTTTCGGAAAAGATGTCATCTTTTGTAATTATTCAAACTACTGAACTTTAACTCTCACACCTTCTGAGTGACTTGTCCAGAGGGATCTTCGACAAACTACGGTGCATACATACTCTGGATTGTTGTTATCAGATTGATATACAAAATTTTAATCGTCAAGTATACCCTAAAAAATCAATAATCGACTAAAAATTATAAAATTAAATCAACTTTCTGATAAATTATTATATTTATGTAGTGTAGAATTTTTCTTGTTTTGAATGTAAACCTTGTAATTAAATAAAATGAAATAGTTATGGACATACTTAACAAACATAAAAATGAATTGAAAACATTCTGTGAATCAAACAGGATTAGAAAACTCTCTTTATTCGGATCATATTCTAAGAATACTTTCAAGGAGGAAAGTGATCTTGATCTGCTGGTTGAATTTGAAGCCAACGCAAAACCTGGTTATCTTGATCTAGCACGGATGGAAAACGAGTTGACAGCACTCCTGGGAATTAAAACTGATCTCAGAACCGCAGATGAACTTAGCAGATATTTCCGTGCTCAGGTTGTCAAAGAGGCAATAGTTCATTATGCAGCAAAGTGATTTCATTCGGATCAAGCACATGATTGATGCTGCCGAAGAAGCAATCTCTTTTGCTGAGGGCAAGCAAAGAAAAGACCTTGATAAAGAGCGAATGTTAGTGTTGTCTGTAATTAAGGAAATTGAAATAATCGGTGAAGCTGCTTCGAAAATCTCAATTGAAGTAAAGGCTGAATATTCGAATATTCCGTGGGATGAAATAACCGGAATGCGTAATCATCTGGTTCATGGGTATTTTGATGTGGATCTTGATATGCTTTGGAACACTATCAAGCAAGACCTGCCATCACTAATTACGAACCTGAAAAAAATCTGAGTTAGGTTCTTCAGTAGCACAGATTATTAATCTGTGCTACAATATATAATTGAGAAGTAAAATTAAAGAAAGCCTGAATTGTGAAAAGGAGTAAGGGAAAGGAGGCTGCCTCAGAACTTTCATTCCGAATTTATTTCTGTATCTAATATCCAAATTTCAGTTAAAAATTAGAACCTGTCTGAAGGACACCTTTGGAGAAACAAGCCTGTCTGCCGTCAGGCAGGTTCAGGTTGACAAATTCAGACTTATGAGACTGCCTCCTTTAACTAATTATTTTAAAAGAGACATCTTAATCGTTCTGGTAAAATTACCCGCTTGTAATTGTGCTATATAAAATCCGCTTGAAAGATTCTCTCCTGAAAAATCCGTTCTGTAAGTTCCCGCTGATTGTTCTTCGTTAACAAGTGATGCAACTTCATTCCCAAGAATATCATAAACTTTTAACTGAACAAAAGATGCATCAGGAATACTATACTCAATTTTAGTGGATGGATTGAATGGATTTGGATAATTTTGATTTAAATTGAAATCCTGAGGCTGTCCACTGATTTGTTCAACATCTGCAATTCCACTGAAAGATAAATTATCTACATATCCAATTGATCCAATTGTTGGGTTGCCAGCTGGATTTGATATGCCAAAAGTTATATGAGTTTCAGTTGGTACATCTGGAAGATTATAAAAAATTGGGATATTAAGTTGTGTCCAGCTACTTGTGGCTGCTTGAATTATCATTGCTCCAACACCAACTACAGTATTATCTTCGATTGACATTCCCACAGAAATAAATAGTTGATCAGTGCCAACAGGAGAAAATTTATAATACGTAGTAAAGGTTGCATATCTTTGAGAAACCGGATGACCTACACCATTCATATCAGTGGATGTGAGAACAGGTGCATACGGATTGCCAGAAAGATTTATTACTTCAAGTCTCGCAGATGAAGAACCACTTTGTGCATCCGATGATTGAGTAACACAGTCCGCATAACCAGGAACATCTGTTGTCAACCAACTGACTGGGTCGCCATTTGCCCAATCCTCGAAGCTATTATTCAAGGGTTGAGCGATTAGTTGTGGATAAATTAAGAATGTGAACAAAACTATAACTGTAATAACTGCTTTCATTAAACCTCCTAATCATAATTGTTTAAAAATATTTGTTATTAATAATCCGAATGAACCTGACAAATCGAAAAACATTTTACAAATCAACAGAAATTTTCACAATCAATAGTATTGTAGATGGATATTTTTTTATTAAGTAACACAGATTATTCTGAAGGAATGGCTTTGCAATAATCTGTGTTACAAATATTTTAAATCAAGAATAAATTATTTCAATAAACTCATCTTGATAGTTTTTGTAAAATTATCCGCTTGCAATTTTGCGATATACAAACCGCTTGAAAGATTCTCTCCTGAAAAATCCGCTCTGTAAGTTCCCGCTGATTGCTCTTCATTCACAAGTTCAGCAACTTCGTTTCCAAGAATATCGTAAACTTTTAACTGAACAAATGATGCTTCAGTTATACTGTATTCAATTTTTGTTGAAGGGTTAAATGGATTTGGATAATTTTGACTCAGATTAAAATTATCAGGAACACTTGATGAAATCTCCTGCACATCAGATGGAGGTCCAAAGCTAAGTTCATCAATATAAGCCCAGCCACCAGCAGAAGGAGGATTAGCACTTGTATCGACAATTCCTATCCAGATATAAGCAGAATCAGGAGTAGCTCCTGGAGTATATGCAATATCAAAACTAAACATCGTATAAGCCGAAGCATTGCTTCCGATATCTATCCCACCAACACCAACTATTTCTCCACCCTCAGTCAGCCATGCTGCTATATATAAAACATCAGTATTCGAAAATTGAGAAAACTGGTAGTATCCTCTTAAACTTCCATATGTCTCTGAAACAGGAAAAGAGTTTGATTGCATTATTGGTGGTATAACAACAGTACTAAAATAAACCATTGCTAATTGAACAGCATAGGAGCCTGAATATGCTGTTGTTGTTCTTGAGACTGGCATATACGAAGGTGGTGCGTTATTAGTCCACCAACTTTCAGGTGTAAATGGATCACCACCAACCCAATTTTCAAACCCTGAGTTTGGTATTTGTGAGAATAAATTAATCTGGACGACACAGATTAATATTGAAAAAAGTTTTACCCAAGTTTTCATTCAGCCTCCATGCTTTTAATTGTTAAATAATATTTATTATTAATAACCCGAATGAACATAATAAATCAGTTGACACAAATCAAGTGTTAGCAGCAATCAACTAATTAAGATTGTCAAATGTTTAATTGGTGACAAATTTATCGTATTGCCCAGATTACATCTGCCAGTGTGTATTGATCTTTTTCGAGTGAAAATTTTAGAAGATAATGTGGATTGAAGCCAACCATATACTTTTCTATTCTTTCTTTCAGCCAGGAGATTTCAGATTTTAATTTCCAGTGTTCGTCATCGGAAGAATAAAGAACTATAAATAATCTGTTCTTCAAATGTTTTCTTTGCTGTTGTGATTGATTTTTATAGAGCCATCGAATCAGTTCGTCAGTTTTTTTTATCGCTTCGTTAATCGGATAAGGAAAATTTTTAGGGAAGATAGATGTCTTGTGATCGAATGTGACTCCATTGATTGTAAAATCAACAAGTCTGTCTTTTTCATCGATTGCAGGTTTAACTTTTGGAAGAGAGCAAAATATTTTTTCTACTGCCTGCGCTGACCAGAAATTATACCATCGGTTTAAAGCATAATTAGCAATGTTCTTATGTTCATTATCCTTGCTGAATCTTTTTTCTGTTTCTTTCAGGACTTCATCAAAAGAAGAAATTCTATAAACGAAATTCGTGAGCTTATCGAATACATCATTTTGCTTTCTTCCCCATTTGTATGGATAAGCCAATCTTTTTTTTAGTTCTCTTTCGGTTTGAATGAGATCAATCTGCATTCTATCACTTCAATCAATTTTCCGGAACACTAATAATTCTTTTTCATCTTCAAAAAGATAAAGTCTCATTTTTTCAATTTTATATTTATTAACTCTTGAAAGTGCTGCAAGAAATTTTTGTTCAAGATTTCCGGGGCAAGCAATTTCTGTTGTTATAATTTTTTCGAAAGCAATATTATCTCCATCAATGTTAACTGAGCCATTCAAAGTATTACAGCCAGTATTTCCGTGAACTCTTTTTTCTGCAGCATAAATTTCAAGAATGGGAAAATTTTTTATAGTGTCACCAGGAATAATTTTTTCACCGCCGATTGATTCAAGTGCCCAGATATCGTGCAGCCGGATATCAACTTCCTCTTTACCAGACGAACAACTAAAAATAATTATTGCCGATAGTATTGAAAGAAATACAATATTTTTTTTCATCTTTTTGTTACATCACTTTTGAAATAAAAAAATGTATTCGTGCTTGAAGATATAAAATCCACCGGCAAGGGCTCTGTATCGCCAAAGTTCTTTCTGGTTTCTTTTTGCAGTTGTCTGATCAAAGTTTTTTATTATAGTCGATTTCAATTTAAATCCTTTACTCATCATTTCTCGCATTACATAAAAACCAAGCGGTATCCATTCACCCGAAGAATATTTATCGCCAATAACAACAGCGCAGTATCTTCCCTTATCAAGAAAAGGATAAGTGTTGCCAACTACTTTACCGAACATCTTTAAAAATTCTTCTGTTGATTTTGCGTTGGAAAGATCGCTCCGGTTGCTGCTGAATTTTATAATATCCCAATACGGAGGATGAAGAATTAAAAACTGAAATGATTTCACTTTTAATTTTCTTAGTAAAGGTTGAAGAATAATAGTGCTGCTGTCACCAGTGAATAATTCGGTTCGTATTTCGAAAATATTTTTTTCTGCAGCAAGTCTCCCTTTTGCTGCTTTCGCAACTTTTTTATTCAGCTCGATTCCGATTCCGTTTCTTCCAAGCCGTTTGCATTCGATCAGAGTTGTACCGCTGCCGAGAAATGGATCAAGGACCCAATCTCCTTTTTTAGTAAATCTTTTTAAAAACTGATTTGGAATCTGCGGAATAAAATTTCCCCAGTAATCAGCTTTGTGTGCACCGGAACTATCGCGTTTATCAAAAATCCACAAACTGTCTGTAATAATATCTTCGTATTCTTTCCATCGGTTCAGATTTATTTCGTTAATCTTGCCTTCCTTTTGAACCGACAGACTTTTGTGTAATCTGTTCAGGTAATATTTTGTTCTCTCAATTGTCTTTGTTTCAAGAATTTGTTTTAGTTCTTTCAAAAGAAAATCTCTTCTAACAGATTGGTCTGTTCCGTTAAGAGTATAAATAATTATTTTATTATTATGGTCTTCAAGCTCTGAAAAAACTTTCCCGATTATTCTTTTTATAACCTCTAAGTTTTCTTTAGCGAGTGCTGACTCAATAGCTGATAAAATATTCATAATGCATCTGAACTTTTTTTTCGAATTTCCTTATAACAAGTTTTGCAATTTTATTTCCAATACTCAGAGAAGCTGTTGTTGTCCCGATTATCCCTCCACCGATTACTATTATGTCGAAACATTTTTGTGTCATCAATTCTTCAAAGATATCGATGATTTATATACTTGAACTTTAACATTATCTGTGGTAAAATACAATCAAACATTTATAAATTCCGTGAAATAATTCTTATAAAATGATTCTGAAAAATTAGACAATTTAAAAATTAAACTCACAAGGATTCAGAATGAACAGCAAACAAAAATATGTAGTCCTGATAGCTTTAATACTGATTGCAGCAGTTTTGATTTGGTGGCTGATGAGTGGAGGTGAAGTATTGTCAAAAGATGGAGTTTGGGTTGAACAGGAACTCTCAGAATTAGATAAGGCTTTAGGATTAGAACCTCAAAAGATTTTTCAGGAAAAATTTATACTCGGTCTTTTACCGCACGCAGCAATTTTTTCCGGAGTTGTGTTACTTGCTTCGACGATTTTATTTTTCATATTCAAAACAAAAAAATAATGGAGAAAAAATGAAGACAATACTTAAAACATGCTTATTAATGCTGGTTGGATTTTCTTGTGCCTTTTCTCAAGGATTCAAAGTGAAAGCAACCGGCGAGCAGACTTTTAATTTTGAAGATAAAAGAAACCAAGTGAAATTTTTCAGCACAACACCGCTTGAAGATATTACCGGGATTTCTAACGGGGTCAAAGGAAAAGTAACTTTAAATGTCAGTGACATAAAAAACATGAAAGGGTCAATCAGCATTCCAGTAACTTCTTTAAAGACAGCAATTGATTTAAGAGATGAACATCTCAGAAGTGAAAATTGGCTGGATGCTGAAAATTATCCGGAGATATCTTTTACAATTAAAAAAGTTGACGATATAAAAGTAGAAGCCGATAATAAGTTAAACGCAAAAGTAACGGGTGATTTTACTGTTCACGGCGTAACAAAAGAAGTAGTAGCCGATGCATCTATAACATATCTTGATGCGAGCGAACAAACAGCACAATTTGCGCCGGGCGATTTATTAGGGGTTCAGGCAAAATTCAACATTTTACTTTCAGATTTTGATGTTGAGAATATGATAGTTGGTCAGAAAGTTGCAGACAATATAGAAATTACCGCAACACTCAGAGGATCAAACGCAAAGTAATATTAGCACATAACAGAAATTGAATCCGTAATCTTCTAAAAAGTTACGGATTTTTTATTTGATTATATTTCACACGTAAAAAATAAATCGTTCGATGAAAAAAATAATAACCATCTTCGGCAGTGCTAAACCAACACTCAACGATGAACAATACCTGACAGCATACACATTAGGTAAAAATCTTGCCTCAATGAATTTTGATATTTGTACCGGCGGATTTAATGGTATTATGGAAGCTGCTTCAAAAGGTGCTGTTGAGGGTGGAGGTGAAGCTTATGGAGTTACAGTTAATTTGTGGGGTGCAAAGACAAATAAATATGTAACAAAAGAAATTGTCTGCGATACTCTTTTCGAAAGAATAAATAAACTAATTGAGCTTGGTGACGGATTTGCAGTATTGCAGGGAGGAACCGGAACTTTACTTGAGCTTGCCGCAGTTTGGGAGTACATTAATAAAGATATGATGAAGTCGAAACCGGTTGCGTGTCACTCTTCAATCTGGAAGTCGATAGTTGAAACAATGAACTTGCAGATGAAATTTGAAGGCAGAAGAGTTGATGTTGTTAAACCTTGCAGCTCGGTTGAGGAGATAGTAAAATACCTGCACGAAAAACTTACGTGATTGTTACCCAATAAAAATATTCATCTATCCATAAAACTGAACAAGCTCTCCTTATTTAATCAAAAACGGGAAAGAAAAATTATTTATTCGGTGGAATTGGAAAGTAGCTAACCAAGTAATACTCTATATGAAAAGTGCTGGCATTCTTTATTTTGTTGATCAGTGAAAAACCCGCTTGTAAAGATTTCTTAAAGATTTCATTCCTTCCTCTCAAGAAAGCTTAAAGCTAGCTAAATGAACGCTTTTTTGGAAATGAATTTGGCTTAATAATTGAAAATGACGTGTTGCTTGGTGGATACATTTTTAATTAGTCGTTTGAGTTTCTAAAAATATATTTAATACTAATGTTCGCTTAACAAAATAATTAGGAGAAAACATATGAAGCATGTGAGCTGTTCGATCATATTAATTATTGTATTTGGAATTACAACCATGTTTGCACAGGTTAATTCTAATTACGATGGTCCAAAACCAGAAGTAAGAGCTGGAGCCAAGTCGTTTATATTTCAATATACACCGTTTCAAAGCAATCTTGAACCAGTTTATGTTGGTACCGTGAGCGTTCCTGATCAAGGATTTACTTCTATGGACCTGATGGGAGCTGGTTTTCGGTATTTCGTTACACATCAAATTGCAATTGCATTGGGTGTAAGTTTCGGAACGAATTCAAGCAGCCTGGAAACAGAAACAGGAAAATCGGAATCATCATCAACAATTGTTGGAGTTGGTATTGATGCAAATTACCACTTGATGTCTCTGTATGGTGTATCTCCTTACATAGGTGCAAATATTAATTTAAGTTCACTTTCTGCTACTGAGGAATTTACCCCGGATGGAGGCGCAACTGAAATTACTGATTATTCCGGAAGCGGTTGGGGAATCGCTGCTCAGTTTGGTTTTGATTGGTTCTTTACTGAAGGATTATCACTTGGTGGAAAATATTCACTTGGATTCAGAAGTCTTGGTGAGCCGGAAGTAACATCCGAAGGTGAAACTGAAACAGGTCCGAGCAGTACTTCCTTTGGCATAAGTACTTTCAGTGTACTTTTAAATGTTCATTTCTAAAAAAGGAAATAATTACCGGGATATAATTAATTATTGTGATGTATTTAACTGTTGAACAAAATATTCTGGAAAATATTTGCTTATTTGATACAGGTCAATATAGATTTGTCAGACTTTTTTAATTCAATTATTTATAAATAAAGAAGGATCTAAAAATGAAAAAAATTCTTGCAGTTCTTTTTGTATTACTTTTAGTTGCAGGATATACTAATGCGCAGGGAAAAATTGCTCTTGGCGTAAACGCCGGAATAGCTCTGCCAATGGGTGATTTCGGTGATGGTTATGACATGGGTTTTGGTGGTAATGCTTTATTCGCATACCATGTTAATCCAAATGTTGATGTTACAGGCTCAGCTGGTTATTTAACCTGGAGCGGTAAAGATGCACTTGATGGATCTACATTCAGCAGTATTCCTGTAATGGTAGGTGCGAGATATTTGTTCGGACAAGGACAATTTCATCCTTACATTGGTGCAGAATTAGGTATGCATTTCAGTAACTTTGATTATGAGTATGAACTTATGGGTGTAACCTATTCTGGTTCAGAATCAGATAGTTACTTTGGTTTTGGTGCTGGTGCTGGGTTCTTATATCGGGTTGGAAACAATATGGACCTCGATGTTAATGCAAAATTCAACAGCATTTCTTCAGAAGGTAGTGCTTCGAATTATGTAAGCGTTATGGTTGGACTCTTATTCGGTTTAAATTAATTTCTTAATTAAGTTCGTTTACAAGCAGTGCCTCGGCACTGCTTTTTAATATCCACTCTGGTATTAGCTTTAATCTTACTAGATGCTTCACTGATTATTCATTCAACATTTCATTAATTAATGATGATATCATAACATCAATCAAATTTGCTTTTGAGAACTTATTTCCCATAAGTTTCTATTGGCACTTTAATTTTTTACTCACAAAATAGGAGAATGAAATGAAAAAGTTATTTACCGTGCTGCTCGTCTTTGTTGCATTCACATCTATTTCCCTACCTCAAATGCAGATAGGTCCAAAGGCTGGGCTAAATATTGCAAGTATAGGTGGTGATGATGCGGATCAGATCTTAGGTGGTCAAAGTTTAGATTCAAAGACTGGTTTTGCAGGCGGATTTTTCTTTATGTATCAATTCAGTAATATGTTCGCTATTCAGCCCGAGGTTTATTATACAATGAAAGGTGCAACCTATTCAGAAAGCGGAGCAGACTTAACTATTTCACTTGATTATATAGAAGTACCACTTCTCTTTAAATTTCTGATACCGATAGAGGGTTCAAATATTAAACCCGCTATTTTTGCTGGTCCAGCAATCGGTTTTAATATGACGGCAAAATCTAAAGTGGAATATGAAGGTCAATCTCAAGAAAATGATTTAAAAGATGATACTAAATCAACAGAGGTTTCATTGGCATTCGGCGGCGGTCTTGGTTTTAATGTTGGTAAAAATGAACTTGGTGCCGATATAAGATATATTCTAGGACTAACTACATTCGATGATTCATCCGATCCGTGGGATTTAAAAAACAACGTAATCAACTTTAAAGTCTATTTCGGATTCTCGATCCTTTAAAATATTTTTTTATCTCTGCACTAATAAACGGTGCAGAGATTCTTCTTTTTAAACTCATGCATTTTCTCTTTATTTATCCTAATAATTATTTTTACGCTTAAAAATTCAAAGGATTATATATGCAATTTGAACGCAGTGCTGGCATTCTCCTTCATCCAACATCACTTCCCGGCAAATATGGAATTGGCGATCTTGGCAGTGAAGCATACAAGTTTGTTGATTTTTTAAAAGAGGCGGGACAAACACTCTGGCAAACTTTTCCACTTGGACCGACTGGTTATGGTGATTCTCCATATCAATGTTTTTCTGCTTTTGCCGGAAACCCGCTGATTGTCAGTCCTGATAAATTAATGAATGATGGTTTCCTTTCGATTGATGATCTGAAAAATCTACCACAGTCTGATCTTAGGAAAATTGATTACGGAAAAGTGATCGAGTTTAAAAAATCTTTATTGAAAAAGGCTTATCAGAACTTTAAGAGTAATTCACGAAACATCGAAAATGAATTTGAAAAATTTATCAACTCACAAAAAAAATGGCTGGAAGATTTTGCACTTTTTATGGCTTGCAAAGATCATCACAACGGAGCGGCATGGAACAATTGGGAAAAAGGTCTCGTGCAAAGAGATGAAAAAGTTTTAGCTGAGTGGAAGAAGAAATTAGCTGATGAAATTGAATATCATAAATTTGTTCAGTTTATTTTTTTCAGACAGTGGAATTCTCTAAGAAAATATGCAAACGAAAAAGGAATAAAGATAATTGGTGACATGCCGATATTTATTGCTTATGATAGCTCCGATCTCTGGTCAAATAAAAATTTATTCACTGTAGATGATGAAGGTAATTTAACTTTTGTAGCTGGTGTTCCACCGGATTATTTTAGTAAAACCGGACAACTCTGGGGAAATCCGCTTTATAAATGGGATGAAATGGAAAAAGATGATTTCCTCTGGTGGCGTGAGAGATTCTCAAGTCTCTTTGAACTTGTTGATATTGTGCGTATTGATCACTTCAGAGGATTCGAAGCCTTCTGGAAAATTCCCGGTGGAGAAAAAACAGCAATAAATGGTAAATGGGTAAAAGCTCCGGGGGACAAATTATTCAGCACATTAAAAAAATATCTTGGCGATCTTCCGATTCTTGCTGAAGATCTTGGAGTTATTACTCCACCAGTTGAAGCTCTTCGCGATAAATTTAGATTTCCCGGAATGAAGGTTTTACAGTTCGCATTTGGTACAAAGATGGAAACCAAATTTCTTCCTCATAACTTCGTTCCAAATTGTGTTGTATATACCGGAACTCATGATAATGATACAACCCGTGCTTATTTCGAAAAAGAAAAATCAAATAAAGGAAAGAATGATATCTACGAGCATGCACAGATTTATCTGAATTATTTTGGAGATGATATTCTATCCGAGCTTATTCGGGTTGCTTATGCTTCTGTCGCAAACATTGTAATCATTCCAATGCAGGATATTTTGAAACTTGGAACCGAAGCGAGGATGAATTTTCCAAGCACAACCGGTGGTAACTGGAGCTGGAGGTTTACCTGGAATCAGATTGATGAAAATCTTTCTAAACATTATTTTGGTTTAACACAACTTTATGAACGCCCACCGAAACCCAAAAAACTTGAAGAAATTGATGTTGAGGAATCATAATTGCACTAATTGTTTTAATGATTTTCTGAATCTTCATTATTATTATTGTATCAAATAACAGTAAAAATTTTTATTCAACTCAAATACAGGAGATCTGGTTTGAAACAAATATCAGCACTTTTAGTTTTATTAGTATTTTTATTTACTTCCTGCAATAACGGTCAGTCATCCTCTTCAACCGGAAACCTTAACTGGACCAATAATCTTGAAAATGCAATTGAACAGGCAAAGAAAGAAAACAAAGCTGTTCTTGTTAACTTCACTGGCAGCGACTGGTGTATCTGGTGTAAGAGATTAAGTGCGGAAGTTTTTCAGCAGAAAGAATTTGAAACTTATGCAAAAGATAATTTAGTATTAGTAATGCTCGATTTTCCAAAAGACATTGAGCAGACAGAGGAAACCAAAACTTATAATAATAATCTTGCGCAGAAATATGGAATTCAGGGATTTCCAACCATTTTAATTTTCAACGATAAAGGTGAATTCGTTGCACAAACCGGTTATCAACCGGGCGGTGCTGCCAAATATGTTGAGCATATCAAATCCTATTTATAGTTTAGTTAAGGCGATCGGAAGGTCGCCTTTTTAATTTGTTCTTCTCTTTGCCTTTCTCATTTTAATTTCTAAAATTCTTTTCGCTTTTCTAAAAATAATTTCATAAATTGTTTTCAGTCATTCTGAACTTGTTTCTCCAAAAGGAGTCCCTTGGACAGAATCTTGCTTGTTACTACTCATTCCTGAAACAAGTTTAGAGTAAAATAATAAACTTTAGCAGAGAAATGATTATGAGTAAATGCAGCAGGAAATATTTAAACAACCATCAAGTAAAAGTTTTACTAATAATTCTTTTGCTTATTGCTTACAGCCTACAGCTTAAAGCCACTATCCGCTACGTAAGCGAAACCGGAAGCAGCACACCACCCTACATTACCTGGGAAACAGCAGCAGACAGCATTCAAGAATGTATTAATGTTTCTGTCTTTGGAGATACCATTTACGTAGCCAATGGAGTTTATGAAGAGCAGATTGTGATGATCGATGGTTTATCACTTATCGGGAGTGGAACTGACTCTTGCATTGTGGATAGCAGAAGCTTTCCTTTAACTAATAACCGATCTATCACTATGCAAAATAGTTGCCTTTTAAAAGGATTCTACATAAATACTAGTAATAATCTTGTTTATGGTAGAGGAATTTATACAGAAGGCCAAACTGGGTTAATAACAGAAAACAAATTTTCAATTGCAAATACTGGAATTGATTTGTTTGGTTCAAATGTCATGGCTTATAAAAATTATTTTTTCAACGTAAAGTTTGGAATAACATTAACAAATTCAAATTCAATTGTTAGAAAGAATTTAATTATTATGAATGTAGAAGGAGTTGAAGGAATAGATATTGCTGCATTTACAAACAACTATACTCCAGTTATTGACTCAAACGAAATATTGAACATTTATGACAAAGGTATATATAAGTTTTTTGGTACAAGACCTACGATAAAAAATAACTACATACAGGTAAAATATAGCAGGGGAATAATGCTAGAAACAGCATCCGATTCAGCAGAAGTTTTAAACAATATCATTATCTATGCTGGTAATGCAGGGATTGATAGCCCCACAAATATAAATCTGTTTGTTAATAATAATTATATAATAGGGAAGCAATCTTCATACGGAATACGAGTTGGACCCAATAGTAATATAAAAAATAATGTTGTTGTTAATACAGGTACTGGAATAGGAAAATACGGATCTGTAAATCCTATTGTGAGATACAACAATTCCTGGAATAATAACACCAATTATGAGAATGGTATTAATCCTGATACCACAAACATTTCGGTTGATCCAATGGTAGTAAATGATGATACAACTCAGGGAAAACTTGATTTTCATCTTCAACTATATTCTCCTTTAATTGATGCAGGTGATCCGAGCATTCTAGATAAAGACAGCACCAGAAGTGATATTGGACTTTACGGCGGACCTTATGGTGAGAGTTATAATTATGTTGATCTTCCACCAAGACCACCAATTAATCTAACTGCTGAGGTTGACAGCAGCATTGTAACCCTTAACTGGAACAAAAACACAGAGACAGATTTCAGTTATTACAATTTATTTTTTGATACAACAAAGAACTTTCAGATAGATTCAACCAAGTTAATCAGTTCACAGCTTGATACGTTCTATTATTTTGTAATTCCACCGGAAATTGATAGTCTCTATTTCAAGCTGACGGCGGTAGATAACCAGGGAAACGAATCAACCCCATCCGAAGAAGTCGCAGCCATACTTGTATCGGTAAAGAACGAGTGGATACCTGTTAACAATTACATTCTTTACCAGAATTATCCTAATCCATTCAATCCAAGTACAAAAATAGGATACAAACTGAAAGAGAGGGGATATGTCAAGCTGTACGTTTATGATATAAAAGGAGAGCAGATTTCAGTTTTGGTAAACGAAGTTCAAGAAGCAGGATATTATGAAGTGGAATTCAACACAGCGTTCAGTCATTCCGGCGAAGTCCGAAACCTGCCTGCCGGTAGGCAAGGTCTGGCGAGCGGAGTTTACATTTATCAGATATTCGTAAGTAGCGATAACCGGATACCAGTTTTTTCAGATATAAAAAAAATGATTTATATAAAGTAAAATTAATAGCCACGAGCTTTAGCTCGTGGATACAAGAAAGGATAGAGAGAATAGGCTTTAGCCCAAATGAATTAAGTAGTTGGGCTAAAGCCCGGATTTATTTTGATTAAAAATTATATCCACGACTTAAAAGTCGTGGCAATTTTATTTGCAAAAAATGGAAGAGTATGCTGTCATTCTGGCCCTGCCTGTCCGGCAGGCAGGTTGTCCGGAATCTGACAGCAATAAATAACTAACTAAACATTCACAAATAAAAATCAGGAGGAACAATAAAACACTAAAGAAAAATAGTATTTATAAAATCCCACTGACAAAATTGCTGTGCGATGGGCATACCAGTTATCCGGTTTGGGGTAACAAAATAATTAACAATTTTATAAAATTTTTCCCGGAGCAATTATGAAAAACAAAAAAAGTTTTCCGAATTTTTTCTTTCATCCCATCCCGATGGGATTGATCATAATATTGTTATTGTTTTTTAATTCAATAGTGATATCACAGGAACATACACCGCCAGTAGAGTTCCCGATTGGTTCAGGTATCCAAGACCGTCCAAACAGAACTAATCAAATAATTTATGATAGTTATGCAGCGACAGGAATGAATATAATAGCACAGCACGCAGACGACATTACCAGACCTTTTCTGATTGACTACGAATTACAGGCTGTTAATATGGATACATCGGCAGATTATATATATCACTATTCTACAGCTTACTATTCAAAATGGGAAGCAGAAGTAGATCAGGATACACCTTATATTGGAGTTAAACACAAATACGGAGAACAAGCGAATTGGAATTACGCTTCGTGCTGGTCAACAATTGGAATGACATCACCAGGAGATTCACTACTTTTTGGTCCCCACTACCATCAGGAGAAGTGGTATAGAAGATGGCTTTACAATGATACAATAAATATGAAGGGCAATTATGACGTCAGGTTCATACCGAGATGGAGAATAGCCTTGGATACAACAAACTCAAATTTAGGACCGGATGATGAAGTATGCAGGTTATCTGTTTGGGTAAGGAACGGTCCCCTAATTAATGGAGTCTGGAATGGTATCGTATATGACCATAAACTTAAAGAATCAAGTATATTAAAAGTATCTGATTTTTCTGCTAATGGTCAATTTAAATATTTTTATTTAAGTGAAAATCCGGATGAAAGATGGTATCGATATCCGAAAGCGTTCCAAAGCCCTGTTGATTACTATAACTTGCAAGAACTGCCAACAATACCAAATGATACTGTCTGGGTAGATATTTATGGTAACAATGGAGTTGAATTCAGAGTGGAGTGGCTGCGGAGTGATGCTAAATGCACACTGTATGTTGACTATGTTGAAGTCTATGATGATTTTGGATGGAGACAATATATTGAGAATCCCGAACTTATATCGAATCGTATTAAAGCTTATGCGGACAGTTTTAAGACGATGGGCTGGTCAAACATAAAATACTGGGTCGGGTGTGATGAACCATTTACTATAGATTCGTATATACCAATAAGAACTGTTGATTCGCTTCTCAGATCTATAAATGCACCTCCTTTAATAGTAAATTTTTATCCATACTGGAATGTATTTATAAACAGTGATTCTCAAATTGTACGGTACTATAAAACAGCTAAGCCCGATCCGTTGAACATCCACTTTTTCCCATTTTCACCTCTATACCCAACTCCAAGATTTGATGATTGGGATACATTTAGGAAACAACTTCAAATTAGTTATACGTTAACTAAAGAAAAAGGATTCTGGTATAAAGCTCAGAATTTTGGTTGTCAGCAGGGTGAGAATTGGATCTTATATAGACAACCTGATTCAAGCGAGCATAAAGCTGAAGTTATGCTTGCTCTAGCCCACGGAGTAAAGGGATTGACACTTTCACACTATGATTCGTTTACAGGAAACGACCCAAAATATGGTAGTTATATTTTGCAAGGGCTAATAGGTATGGTTTCTACTAATTATGATACAACAGATTTATGGTATTTAGTAAAAAATAGTTTTGTCCCTCGCTTAAAAGGCAAGCTTGGTAAAACATTGATGAGTTTAAATTACAGTGGTAATTTTTTACAATATCGTTATCAAATACCAACCCACGACAATCCAGCTGAATCTGGAACCGATTACTTAATACTTGGTTATGGTATTTATGATGCACACGAAAGGAACTGGCACTGCGGATTTTTTGATAGACCCGGTCAAACAGATAATAAATATTTCTTGCTTGCAAATTTGTATTTAACTGCACAAAGTAAAACGGTAAGAGTAAAAGTAATATCACTAAATCAGGATTATACTAACTGGAGATTCAGAAATGTGGAAGGACTATTTGATGAGACATTTACGAATTATATTATTAAAGATTTGAATCATCCAAAAGGTGAAGGATACTTATATCAGGTAGCACCTGTCATCAAATATGGAGGGAGATTATTATACTCAGAGTCAACCCAATCTGGAATGATCTTGAATGACGATATGATAATAGAAAATGGTGCAGTGCTTACAGTTAACGGAGTTTATTCATCAAAAGGAAATATTACAGTAAAGAATGGTGGAATTATTAACGGCAGTAATGGTAAAATACAATTCGTTGAAGGCAAGAAATTAATAATTGAAGGCAGCGGATCAATCGTTGGAACTTCAAATAACAAACTCGAACTTGAATTTTCAGAGCCGATAAATGAAGAACCAATAGGAATAATGATTAAAGCTAACGGTTCATTAACA
>WBZY01001004.1_pt1 | contig 16931 bp, 17 predicted proteins | sample 5204191 | NCBI WGS metagenome assembly WBZY01 (sample SAMN12344363, study PRJNA552823) | activated sludge metagenome | biome: Activated sludge suspended growth; feature: Anammox Sidestream; material: Wastewater; isolation source: activated sludge from anammox sidestream of wastewater treatment...
GAGAGGCAATTCAACTTTAAACCGACAATCTCATCCGGACGAAAGAGGGATTGCCATGCCTTTTCCGGTGATGGAGCGCTTGTCAATTGCATGACGGCCTTATGGAGTAAAGAAGAAACCGTCTTCTCTCTTATCTTGCCAGTTGCGTCAAACAAATGGTCATCCCGTGCCATAATTACCGTGGATGGGATGGGCGCCACATCATCTGCCCCCCACGCGACAGGGAAAGGATAATTCAGGAGATGTTTTCCCATAAAGGCAGCGGTGCAAGCGCCACTTCCCAGAGACAGCGCTTTTTTAAGAAAGAGCCTGCGTTCCTTGTTTATTTTCATAGAAACTTATCATAGAGACAAACGATGAAATTGTCAATTAAATTAGGCCTTCTGCGACTCTCCCAATGGAGAGCGGCGAGCCCTGTCTCCCTACAATAGCAACTTTGAGGTTCCTTAACATTGAATCAGGCCTTCGACAACTTTGTATCTGTCGGGAGACGCGGCTTGTCGCTCTGCAACCGCTGCTTTGAAATTCCTGCATATTAAAATACCCTCTTGCAATACGCTACCTCTTGTGCTTTAATTAAACTGCAATAACCTGTATTTTGGGAAAGAGAAGGTATCTCTGTATTTATTTTGAGATTGTTTTCTTATGAAAAATAAGGTAGTCCATTTCACGCGGATTTTCATTTTCCTCTTACTGGCCATCTTCATCGGGTGTACCACGGTAAAATATTATCCCGTTAATTTTATTGAATCGCTTCAACATCCTACAAAATTCCCGGAAGTCTTTTCATCTAACGTGCAAAACATTGAGGAGATTGCCAGCAAAAATCCGCTGAGTGAAAATGAAGATATAAAGATTACGACTGTTGGTGAAAATAAAAATTCAAGCATGCATCTTATCCAGATTCGTGAAAATGGAGAGTTGCTCCCGCATTACCATAAACGACACGATGAAGTTATCTATGTAAAAAAAGGGAGTGGCATTGCCACGCTTGATGGCACACGATATCTGGTAAAGTCTGGATCTATCCTGCAAATTCCTGGTAAAACCGTGCATAAATTTATCAATACGGGTGATGAGCCATTTATTGCGGTATCGATCTTTTCTCCGCCCTTTGACGGAAGAGATGAAAAATTCATTAAGGGAAAAAAGAAGACGCCCAGGGGCAGAAAAGAAGAGAAAAGGCTTGCAACGAAAACACCGGAAAAGGAGTCTGAACAAGACCAGACGTCATCAGAGAAAGAAGTTGATGAGGAAGAAATCCAAACTACTGCGGCAAAATCACAGCGGGTTGCAGACAACAAACGAAAGGAATATCGTCCTGAAGAAATAATTTCGGCGACAGAAGAATCGTCTGCACTTTTCGACAAAAACAAAATAGCCGGAAAGAAAAGGCAGCCAAAGGAAACACCTTCTCCTGAAATGCCTTCAATCGATATCAAGGATCTGCATGAATCACTTACACGCTTATTGAATCTTAAAGAAGAAGGGACAATCTCCGCGGAAGAATATGAGGAAAAGAAAGATGCCCTTATGAAGGGCAATGACATTGGTGTACTTCCCGAATCAAAAGGATATGTAAAAAAGAAAATACCCCTGGAAGGCGAGGAAGTTATACCACCGCTGGTAAAGTCCGGATTTGTGGACAAAGATTTCTCTGACGAAACGCAGAACAGAATGACGGATACACCATCTGTATCTGGCGTAAAGGAACCCGTTGTGCATGAATATCCAACGCAAGGAGAGGAATTATCATCCGAAGACAAGCTCAAACTTTTGGAAGAAATGAAACAGGAAGGCTTGATTACCGAGGAGGATTTTGAAAACAAGGAAAAAGAGTTATCCGGCACAATGAAAGAGAAAACAGAACCCGTGATGCCGAAAGGCATCTCTGAAGACGAACGGATAGCAGAATTAAAAGAACTCTATGACGAGGGGCTCATAACAGAAGATGATTATAAGCATAAGCTGGAAGAGATTACCGATGGTCAACCGGGGAATGGTTTAACCGCCGGCGCTCCCCATGAGGAGGAAGGTGACTCCGCGCTATCTGACGGGACTCCTGACAACGAAAAAGTCAAAGATCTGAAAGAACTCTACGACGACGGACTTATCACGGAAGAAGACTATCATTTCAAGCTGAAAGAACTTTTTGGTGAAGAAAAAAAGGGTTCCTCTCTCGGTTTTTTCCCTGAAAAGGGCTTAGAAAATGACAAACTCTCAGAATTAGAGGAAATGAAAAAAGAAGGACTTATTTCAGATGAGGACTATGAATTTAAAAAGTCGCAATTGCTAGACAATTAAACCACCCAGCCCTGTTGCAATTCTCCAGTCAATAGTGCTCAATTTTCCCATACGCCTCCCTGCCGATTTCGAATTACCGCAATATCGTCCTTATCAAAATTTGTTCTGGCACGTGTTTCGCTCTGTTTTTATTAACATTTCTTTATATGTTAAGACAATCGTAGAAACAGGGAATTTTCACTTGATATTTTCAGTTAAATAAACTATATATATCCCAAAATATCAGTACGAAGCAACTGGTAGCCATAGATAAGACTCCAGTGCATTATAGACGCATGATGGTTATGGAACCAGAGGGACGATGGAGATACCTTAACAAAAAGTGAAGAATATTTGGCTTAATGGCTGAAACTGTGCGCCAGTGAGAATTGTGAATAATTTGTTTATTTTACCGTAGACATTTAGAAACATCATGTGTTGACATCATACACCATTATTTTTGCAGGAAAAGGAGGGCAATCAGATGGCAGTAAGAAGGGTTTTGGGTTTGTGCGTGGGGCTATGCCTTGGCCTTATAAGTATTGGAGCAATAGGGCACAGCTATGGCGCAGAAACCTTACAGCAGCAATCACTGGATCATGCGGTGTTTTCAATCACTGAAAACCAGGGTGATGCGCACGCGTGGTCATCGATAGAGCAGGCAGGAGGGATGGATGCCGAACGGCATACCCTTCTCCTTGCCAGCAACAGCGGAGAAAGTCAAACAACAGGCAAGGCAGAACCAGTTCCTGTTCAGGGGGGAGTTCATGGGGGAGGCGTTACGAAAGCCATGGAGGATTTTCTTGAATTGGCAAAATACGGCAAGGCCATTCATGTCATGGCCATGCTGATGGTCGGTTTCGGATTTTTGATGGTTTTCGTGAAAAGGTATGGTTACGGCGCAGTCACGGCAACGTATATTGCCGTAAGCATTGTTCTCCCGTATTACATGTTTCTCAAGAAAATGCATATTTTCGGAGAGCCTGCAGAATTAACCATGGATCGTTTGATCCTGGCTGAATTTTGTGCTGCTAGTATCCTGATTGCTACCGGCGCTTTCCTGGGAAGATTAAAGATGTCCCAATACATTATTATGTCATTGATATTCGTCCCTTCGTATATGCTGAATGAATGGATTATGTTAGACAACGGCATGGGCCTTATCCCAAAGGGGCAGTTGATCGACACCGGCGGTTCCATTGTTATTCACCAGTTTGGTGCTTATTTTGGACTCGGTGTAATCGTCCGGATGACCACGAGTGAGGATTTTAACAAAAAAATCGAATCTGATAAAATCAGTAATCAATTCTCCATGCTGGGGAGTATGGTGCTGTGGATATTCTGGCCTTCCTTCTGTGCCGCGCCGGCAGAGATTTCCAAGATGCCAATGGCCGCAGTAAATACCGTCCTTTCGCTCTGTGGCGCAACCGTATCCACCTACATCGCAAGCACCATGATTCGGAAAAAAATTGCGATAGAAGATATGGCCAATGCAGCCCTTGCCGGTGGCGTTGCGATCGGTTCATCATGCGCACATACCACGCCAAAAGCTTCTCTTGCGCTGGGTTTTATTGCCGGTATTTTGAGCGTCGTTGGTTTTGCCCTCATTCAACCAAGGATTCAAAGGGCAATAAAGGGGATCGATACCTGCGGTGTTCATAATCTTCATGGAATGCCTGGCATACTTGGTGGTCTGGCGGCTATATTCATTGCAAAAGATGTTGTGCCGGGACTGCAAATCAAGGGCGTGTTTGTGACGTTTATTATTGCCTGGATTACCGGGCTTGCTGCCGGAACGATTATATCCCTCTTTGGTTACCGGAAGCAGTCGTACGAGGATGCCGTAGAATTTATTATTGAAGAAGAGCATCACTAAGGGTTTCTCAAAAAATTTAGCACTGAAAACCTCCTGTATTCGTAAAATACAGGAGGTTTTTTATTTTTCGTACAGGAATTTCAGACAGAAAGTCCAATGGCTGGGATGTGGAACAAACACCTTAGAAAAGAAATCCGCGCTTGGGAGTTGACTCTCCGGCGATATTCTGATATACCTTTCTCATCAGGATCGAATTGCAAAAATTTATCACAGGAGTTACAGCGCAATGGATTGGAAGATTCTCATGAGCACCTTCATTACGATCTTTTTGGCAGAACTTGGCGACAAGACACAGCTCGCGTCCATCCTGATGACCAGTAAGACAAATAAACCGGTACTGGTTTTTATCGGCACCATGCTTGCATTTGCCGTCGTGACGGTTATCGGGGTTGCAGCGGGTACGATTATCACCAAATTTTTGCCCATTTATCTGATTAAGATGGGGGCGGCTATTGCATTTATTATTATTGGTATCCTTATTTTATTTGGTAAAATTTGAAGTGGACGAAAACGATCCGATACAGCATGCACAACGGGTAGGAAAAGTAGCAAACCTGACCATTTTTCTTGGCATCCTAGGCATCATCCTGAGTGTTCTTGCGCTTACGATAAGCCACGGGCTTGCACAGCGCGGCTATGGATTCGGCTATCTTACGACAGGATTATTCATGATTGCTTTGGGATATGGCATCCGTTACCGCTCTCAACACTGTTTGTACGCTTCCATTGCCTTGTTTGTGGCTCTTTCGTGCAATTTTCTTGTCAGATTCCTTATCCAGCACACGACGTATCTTACCCTCCGGTTCGCGTTATGCTGCTGGGTATCCTTTCGGCTCATTTGCGTCATTCCTTCAATGCGTGTACTTGTTGCGACAAAGGTCTTCCCCGATAAGAATAACCGTTTTCTGAAACTTTTCCTCAAACAAAAACGAACATGACTATTTTAGACACTATTTATCACCACAAGATAGTTGAAGTTGAGAAAAAGAAAAAACATGTTCCTCTCGGTTCATTGGAGAAGAGGATTCACAAGAGGCGACACGCGAAATCTTTTGGAAGTGTGCTACAATCTGACACAAATATCAGCATCATTGCAGAGATCAAGAAGGCGTCGCCTTCGCTGGGGGTCATCAGGGAAGATTTTCAACCGACCGAAATTGCCCGTCTTTACCAAAAGGGCGGTGCTGCCGCCATTTCCGTCCTGACCGACGAAAAATACTTTCAGGGCAAATTATCTTATTTGACCGATGTCAAAAAATCCGTGGATTTACCCGTGCTGAGAAAGGACTTCATTATTGATCCGTATCAAATTTATGAGGCGCAATCTGCCGGAGCAGATGCCATATTGCTTATTGCTGCGCTTCTTTCGAAAGAGACGATCCAGCGCTATTTAGATCTGGCGAAAGATCTGGAAATGGATTGCTTAGTTGAAGTGCATACAGAATCGGAATTGCAAAAAGTATTGCAAACGGACGCTGCTATCATTGGTATCAACAACCGCGATCTTGCAACATTCAGCGTCAGTCTGGAAACCACTTTTCGGCTCAGGTCCATGATTCCTGAAGGGAAAATTATTGTCAGTGAAAGCGGGATAAAATCACGCTCAGAAATCGTGCAGTTATTCAATAAGGGAATTAACGCTATTTTGGTTGGTGAAACCTTAATGAAAAGCAACAATATACCAGCGACACTTCAGGAATTTCTGGGAAAAGCGTAATTATTTTAGTTGTGCATCCAGCGCGGCCTTTAAGTCTTTCTTGGATTTAACTCCAACCATTTTATTCACTGCCTGGCCATTTTTAAACAAAATAAGCGTCGGTATTGCCGTAATTCCGAATTTAGCGGGGGTGTTATTATTTTCTTCCGTATCAAGTTTTCCCACCTTTGCCTTACCCTTGTATTCCGTTGCGAGTTCGTCTATTATGGGAGCCAGTTGGCGGCAAGGACCGCACCAGGATGCCCAAAAATCTACTAATACCGGAACACTTGATTTTATGACCTCTCCTTCAAAATTTGCATCAGTGATGACCGCGACATCTCCAGACATATCCATCCTCCTTATTCATCTTTTTTTTGATAATTGTCACCGACAAAAAGATTGCAGTGACATTCGCCATCGCGTTTAATTTCTTCAGCGTGGTAAACACACGGACAAATAATTTTTCTGTCTTTTTCCTTGTCTCCCGAAACCAAACGACAGGGGCAGTATGCGTATCCGAATTTAATCGTGCGCATTGCCAGCCCCTTTACTACCCGATCAACAATAGCATCGTCCGGGTTGAGCTTGTAATGGCTGCGAACCGTATATTCATTAAGCATCTTGCGGATTTGTATCGCTTCTTGTTCCCGGTTGTCATTCATGGCATTCTATCTATGGAACGATTTTGTCGTTTTTATCTAATATTATGAAAAAGTTAATCTAAAATAATTATGCTTGTATGTCAAATTAATTTCCAAGCAAGAGGGCCAGTGAACGGAAGGTGACCGATGAATGGTATATCCAATGATTGCGCAACCGTCTCACTTCAAAAAATTCCAATAAGAGCACTGTTTGCCATGCATACTTTTCAGGAGAAAATATCAGGTCTGATCGGTGTGATGAAATATCCCAAATAATTTTCTGATGATTTCCACGTATCGGTACCCGCCGCCGTTTTTAGCCTCCTGTTTAGCAACTTTTGCCGGATGGTGGAGGAGTTTATTTATGGTGCGTTCCACGGTGTAGACAACCTGCTCCCACTCGCCGTTGTCTATGCTTTTGAGTTTTGGCTTCAGACGGCAAAGCTCTTCTTTTCCAATGGTGTGAAAATGATTGCGGAGCAGCGTGATCGCCGGTTCTATCTTCATTTCCTCAAGCCTTGCCATAAAGTGCTCAACCTCTTCTTCAATAATGGCGCGGCATTTTTCCACTTCTCTGGTTCTTTCATCAATATTCTGGCTTACCACGGACTGCAGGTCATCAATATTATAGAGGTACACATTGTCAATGTTGGCAATTTCAGGTTCGATATCGCGAGGGACGGCGATATCTAAAAGAAACATGGGGTTCCCCCTTCGGTGTCTGATGGCATCTTTTACCTGGTTCGCATGAATTACATAGTGTGGAGCCGAGGTTGAACTAATAATAATATCCGCTTTTGCAAGGTATTCACCGAGCAATTCATATTTGATGGCCTGCCCCTGAAAAGCATTGGCAATCTCCTGCGCACGCTCAAAGGTGCGGTTTGCAACAACGATCGTACGCGCTCCTTCTTCATAAAGATGTTTCAATAAAAGCTCGCACATCTCACCGGCGCCAACGACAAGGACCATCTTACCGGTGAAATCCTGAAATATCTTTTCGGCAAATTCCACTGCTACGGAACTTATCGAAACCTTTTTCTTTCCAATGGCGGTTCTGGTATGCACAATCTTTGCAACATTGAGCGCCTGCTGAAACAACTGATTCATAACCTTGCCCGTTGCCTCTTCCATGGACGCCGTCGTGTAAGCCTCTTTTACCTGCGAAAGGATTTGCGATTCACCGAGCACCATGGAATCAAGACTGGCGGTGACAAAGAAGAGATGGTCTACGGCGCGGTCGTCAGTGTAGTGATACATGTAGGGGGAAAACTCGTCTAATGCGATCTTATGAAAATCTGCGAAAAAAGAAAGAATGTCTTCCGTTTTTACCCCGCCGTCCATTGTTGATGCATACATCTCTACGCGGTTACAGGTTGATAAGATAACGCTTTCCGCCGTTTGATACCGGTGGAGAAATAAAGACAACGCCGTGGGGATGTTCGTAGCATTAAAAGCTATTTTTTCCCTCACCTCCACGGGGGCTGATTTATGATTGAGTCCAACAACCAGAATACTCATACAGAATCCTTACGTAACAGAGCACGCGCTTGTTTGCGGCACATTCAAAACTCTGTGTGAACTTGTTCGCTTACCTTTTGAAAGGCATGTTTGGTACCCATAAAAAAGGTGCCGATAAAAGTGAACAACACCAGGCAAAAACCTGCTATCGTCAGACAAGCGATCTTCGTACCATGAAATGAAGCAACCAGTCTCATATGCAGGAGCGCTGCATAAATGAGCCATGTGGCCAAGCCCAGAACAACCTTATAATCCAGATACCACTGCTCACCCAGGATATTTTGCGTTTTGACCCAGAATGTGCCAAACACCAGTCCGAGCGTAAGGAGTGGAAATCCAAAGGAAATAGTTTTCCACATGAGCCGGTCGATTCCCTCCAGCGAAGGCAACCTCGTAAAAAGTGGGCCGAACAGTTTATGCTTTAATTGTCGCTGCTGCGTTAAATACATGATACTCAGGCTAAAAGATATCGTAAAGGAGGCATAGCCAATAAAGATGGGGATGATATGGGCTATGAGCCAGAAGTTCTGAAGACTGACGGTAAGGAAAAGATCTCCCCCATCGAACGTAAGCGCCCAGAGAGAAAGCGCCGTAACAACAGGGACCAAAAATGTATCTAATGAGGGCAATTTATACAAATAATCCAGGTTAATATACACAAACAAAATACACCATATCAATGATATAAACGATTCATAAACATTGGTTATCGGGATGTTTCCTGACTCCAGACCCAGAAATATTAAAAAGCCACTGTGGGTAAGAAATCCCATCATCATTGACCACTTAGCCACTTTTTTGTTAAAAAAGGCAGGCTTTATAATGTGGCCTATTGACCACACGGAGGAGATAAAATACAAGAATATCACAACGATAAAAGGGATTTGAGAAAAAGTGATCATACGCAAATAAGTGTAAAAGATAAAGAGTTATTAATCAATGAAAATTTTGGACATGCTTCCGTTTTCAGAGAGGTCACGCGTGTTTTTTTTCATTGACAAAAACTCCGTTGTTCGCTAACCTTAACTTGTTTGGTGAAGAAACCGATAAAGCCTCGGCAGTGATATGAAATGATAGATAAATCAATAGTTCTTTAATCAAGACGAGCAGATTATTTCAGGGATTTGTTGCCCTTATCCTGCAAGATTTTTTTATGAGGAACCTAAACACATGACTGAAGCTTTAAAAAAAATAACAAAAAAGACGAGTATCGGGGAGGTAATTAAACAATATCCTGAAACAGAACCTGTTGTAAAGAAATATTTTGGAGCCGGTTGTTTTACCTGTCCGGGATCAAAAACAGAAGACATTGCGTTTGGTGCCGCTATGCACAATGTTGATCCGGAAGTAATAATTAAAGAATTGAATGACGTTATTGAAAAGAATAAAACCAAACCTTAAACCCAGGAGGATTTTCATGAAAGAGAAGATTGAAGAAGCGTTGAAAAGTATCAGACCTGCATTACAAGCTGATGGTGGCGATATAGAGCTGGTAGATGTGCAAGACGGTGTTGTAAAGGTACGTTTACGAGGTGCATGTGGCACGTGTCCCAGTGCGCTTATGACACTAAAATACGGGGTAGAAGAACGCCTCAAAGAGGAGATTCCGGAGGTAAAATCCGTAGAGCTTGCATCATAAACCGCACAAAGGCTAAGAATGTTTTTGCCAGAAAACAGGGCAGATTATCTTTCGACGCGTTTGGAAGGATTGTTTTATAGAGACTTTAAGCCTGTGTAATTTCATGTAAATTTCACGCTGAGGAGCTTTTGAATGAGTTTAGTATTAGGGCCGATCCATCATTGGATGTATGGCAAAATTAAAACTACCGAGGGGAGAGAATCTGCCATTGTTTCCGCTTTTAAAACAAAGTACGGCGCAGACGCAGAAAAAATTCTTGAACAGGTATATAAAAAATACCCGAAATCAAGTGGAAATAAACCCCTTGAAGAATTATTAGCCAACAAACCCATTCACCAGGGTATTCAAAGTCTCATTATCGAGGTAGAAACACGAGAAGCGGCAACGATTGCCGCCTTTTGCGCAAAATTTGATGATGCTGCAAAGATAGCGGCTGAAGTAGCCCGTAATCATGGTAAGAGTTGTGGAAAAGAAGCCGTTAAGAACAAAGGGTTAACGCCGGCAGATTGCAATAATACAGCAAAGGCCTTTGAGGTGATGGGAGAATATCTTTGTGACGGAATGCCTTGCGACCGGGGTGCACAGGTTGTATCGGAATCTGAAAAAAGCACATCATGGGACCATGAAAGCTGTGTGCACGAACCCTATTGGCAGGACGCAGGGGCAGATTTTTTAACGATGTGCAACATCGTTAACGAATGGATTGCCGGGTTTGGCGAGGGAATAAACTCCCAGATCGCATATCAGCGTGAAAAGGCCATTGCTTGCGGAGACCCTTCTTGTCTGAGTAGCTTTAAAATAAAAAGTTAGTATGTTTGATCGTTATGCACGGCAGGTGCTGTTTTATGGCATAGGGAAAGAAGGCCAAAAAACACTGATGGAGAAGACTGCCGTGCTTGTGGGTTGTGGTGCATTAGGGTGCACATCCGCAAATCTTCTCGTCAGGAGCGGGATAAAGCGCCTAAGGATTATAGACCGTGATTATATAGAAGAAAGCAATCTTCAGCGTCAATCCTTATTCGACGAAGAAGATATCAAAAAAAACCTCCCCAAGGCTATTGTTGCGCAAAAAAAACTTCAAACAATCAACTCCCTCACTCAGACCGAATCTCTTGTTACAGATCTGAATCCATCGAATATAGAAACCCTCCTGCACGATGCACATATTGTCGTTGACGGAACCGATAACTTTGAAACACGGTTCCTTATCAATGATTACTGCGTAAAAAATGGGATACCATGGATTTATGGTGCCTGTATAGGAAGCATGGGATTAACGATGAATATTATCCCTTCAAAAACCCCGTGTTTTCGCTGCGTACTTGACACCCTTCCGCCATTTGGCACTTCGGGAACGTGTGACACTGAAGGAATTATTGCGCCCATCGCTAGTCTGATTGCCTCTATCCAGGTAACCGAAGCGCTGAAAATTCTCACGAATAATTACGATGCCCTGAGCAAGGGGCTTTTCAAGATCGACCTTTGGCGCAATGAAATAAAACGGATACACACAGAAGATATCAGGGATAAAACCGATTGTATAACCTGCAAACAGAACCACTATGAATTCCTGACAAAAGACAGATACTCAATGACCACTTCCCTGTGCGGCAGAAATGCCATACAGATTCTCCATCCAAATGGAGCAAACTTAGACCTGGCAAAACTCGCAGCACGATTGGAAAAGACGGGAGAAGTATCCTACAACAGTTTTTTGTTACGGCTGAAGACAGGCAAGTATGAGATAACCGTGTTCCCCGATGGACGTTCAATCATTTCAGGCACCCATGATTTTGGCACCGCAAAGGGGCTTTATGCAAAATATATCGGAATGTAAGAAGGTTTCCCTGTCGGTTACTTTTTTTAAGGAAGGGTTTCTTCATGCTGGTTCAATCTTGCAGATTGAACCAGGAATTTTGATTTTTTTCAAAAAACTAAATTGTTGCGAAACCTTTCACTAAGGCATCTTTCCGTTTCACGATCAGCACGGACATATAGCCCCGTCCGCTTCCCTTTAATGACACAATATCACACGTGAGGTATGCATCCTTTTGTCCGATGTAAGAGGCGAACAAGGCATGTTCTGCAAGGTTCATCTCTTCGATCAGTTGAATCACCTCGTCTAGCTTTTTGGCTACCTTCATCATAACCACGGTATCAAAGGTTTCCAGGATGGGACGCAATTCCATTATATCCTTTGGCACGGGAATAACAGCCAATCGTTCATCACCCGTCAATAACGGATAATTAGCCATACATGCGGCCGCATTATACGAGGTGATACCGGGGATGGTATGAATGGCATGTTCCGGTAGCATGGCGCTTAAATGACGTAGCAGATAAATATAGGTGCTGAATGTCATGGGATCGCCTAAGGTTAGATAAGCGACGTTGTATCCATTTCTCACTTCTGTACAAACTTCCTCCGCAGCCGTAAGCCATGCGGCATTGAGTACGGATTTGTCCTTCGTCATGGGGTAAATCTGCTCAATTACCTTCTTTTCCTTCACGTAATCCTTAACGATTTCCAATGCCAGACTCTCTTCTTTGGTATCAGACCTTGGCACAAAGATACGATCTGCCCCTTGAATGGCATGAATCGCCTTTATGGTGAGAAACTCTGGATCGCCAGGACCTAAGCCAATTCCATGGAAGTTACCGGGTATCATCTGAGAGCTATTATGGCTCATGAATGTGTAATTGTTAATATTTTTTTATGATTACTACAGCAGAACCGCTTGTATTTATGTTTATCGCTGAGGCTAAATCTGTCTCGTGAATGGATTCTTCGGGAAGGGAAAGATTTTTGCAAATAAACATCTGTCTCTTTTGTATGCCATGTCTTAGTAAGTGACGCGCAATAGCCGCGGGCGTATTTTTCTGGTCTGTCAGGATACCGACTTTGTTATATTCCCGAACCTTTTTAATGAGCCGCTCATAGTTGTCATTTCTTCCGTGTAAACTTATGAAACAGGCGTCATCCCAGCTCTCCCCGGCGGCTGCAAAGGCAAGCTGTATACTGCTAATGCCTGGAATGATTGTGCAACGTTCGCGTCCCATCTTACTGACAATCATCCGCGTGTAACTGAAGAAACACGGATCGCCACTCACGAGCACCACCACCTGTTTTGAACGACTCCATTCGGCAATCTTGTGTGCCAAGATGCTGTAATTCTTCTCTAGGACAACCTTGTCTGCATCAACACCAGGAAAAAGCTTCAATAAGCGCCGGCTTCCTACAAGGATTTCAGCCTTTTTTATGTTATAAAGAGCCTTAGGAGATATGTAAGCCTTTAACCCTGGCCCACAACCTACGATAATAACTTTGTTTTTGTGTGATTCAGCCATGACTGAGCGCTATCCGAAATACCCACCACCGATCCCTTCATATCAAATAAAATTACCCCAACCTCCGGACGGATGTATTGCTGCCCGTCCTGATAAAATGCATATATCTTGGCCTCAATCATCCCTGCAATTTTATCCATTATAGACAAATTCCCGTATTCTTGCAACAATTCTACCATTCCCTCCACTGTTGTCGCCTCTTTGAAACCTTTCAGCATGGTGCCCGACAGGGGAGGGCTTTTGACCTTTGTATTACGAGATAAAGCGCTTTTGCTTTCATCACGCTTCTTTATAGAGTCCGGTGAGCTCGTGTCGAAGGGGGAGTTTTTAGCTGCTGACTCCTGACATCTGACCTCTGATCCCTGATCCCTATTTTGCATATGTTGTTTGATAATATCGAACATGATATCGTTTGCGGGTTTGGAGACTGCGCTATGGGTGTGAAAATCTCCGCGCAACAATTTTGCCAATTTACCTGGATGTCCGGCAAGGATGATCTTTTTAAAATGTCTTTTTCTTGCTTCATCCAGCATAAAACCTACAAAATTGCTGATCTGAATAATCTGGTCTTTGGGAATGTCAACCAGATTCAATATGGAGCGTTCACCCAAACTGCCTGGCACAAGGACTACGGTTTCATATCCAATTCCCCCGGCGATATCGAGTCCGCATAAAAGCGAGGTCTTGAAGGCGTCTTCTGACATGGGTCGCACAATCCCTGTGGTGCCAATAATAGATATGCCTCCCACAATGCCAAGTTTGGGATTAAACGTCTTTTCCGCTAAGGCACTCCCATTAGGTACAGAGATAATAACTTTTGCGCCCGTGTCTTTGCCAATAACTTCTCTTACCGCATGCTCAATCATGCTTCTTGGAACAGGGTTAATTGCCGCATGACCCACGGGCACTTGTAGTCCTGGTTTTGTTACCCGGCCAACGCCTTCGCCGCCATCAATCTCAATGGTCTCACCGATAATTCGTTCAATCCGTGCATGCACTTTACATCCATGGGTAACATCAGGATCGTCACCGGCGTCCTTTTGTACGGCGCAATCTGCAGAACCGTTGGATAATTGTTTATCGGTGATTGTGAGTCTGAGCGTAATGCCTGCGGGCGTATCAATTTCTACCTCATCAGGAATTATACCCTGAAACAATCCGATTGCTGCCGCCTTGGCCGCCGCAGTTGCGCAACTTCCCGTAGTATAGCCAAATCTCATATTCTATCTTTAAAATCAAGCTCTTCGGTTTAAGTCCCCCTTAACAAAGGGGGCTTCCAGGGGGGTTGTTTTTCCGGGGTCATTTTAAACCCCATTCATACCCTTTTTTCTGTCCTGATCGTATAAGCCGCTTGCCGCTGAGATGTGCGCAAAGGCACATATTTTTCTTTAACCAGTGCGTTTTGGGTAAGGTAGACTTTGAAAGCTGAAGGGATAATAAAACCAAATAATTACCAAGATTCCACATATTAATAAAATCCGTGTTATATTATAGAAATATATGCAATATTTCAACGCAATTTCCCCTATTTCTGTTTGACAACTTATTTTGACAACTTATAAGGTATAAAATAAAATGCAGACATTTATAGAATAAAGATAAAAAAGAACGTTGGGCCGCTACGTTTCACTTGCTTAAGTAGTAGTACAAAAATCAACAAATTAACGAGTAATAAGCTTGCCCACCAATCAGCAATCAAGCAAAGGTGATCGATGACGAGTACAGGTCTTATTGGGAAAGAGCATAATGCTCACTTAGACTGGTTATTGGGTACTTGGATGAGTAGTAGTTCTCCGGTCTGCTTTCTGGAGGGTTTCCCTGGAACAGGCAAAACCGCTATAGCGAGAGAACTACTTGAGCAAATAATCAACTCTAAATTGACCGCTGTTATGATAACTGCTCCAGAAACAGATAAAGACCCTACTGATGATCTATTGCTCGACCTTGCAATGGAACTGAACAGTGCCGGAAGAAACGAACTTACGCGGGCAATAGAAAACAACCGCCCGCTTCTGGATGTCTTGAGTACTTTGGTAAACGATCCCATTTTAATCATCATTGATGAATTTCAGCGCTCAATGCAAGGTATGAGAGCCATAACTTTGGGAGGTTTTGCAAAGGTATTGAGCACGTTAGCAAATCGAAAATGGCTGAAAGGGCGTATTCTACTGATAACCAATCGTCTTGTAGAGCGAGCAAGATGGTCCGAGCCATATGCTATACGGACTTTGCGAGGAATGTCCCTCGATGATGGCGTAGAATTATTAGAACATTTTGCACAAGAGGGAGGCAGGATTGATGAAATTTCTGAAATTTCTCTTGAGCGCCGTCGTGATATTGTAAAATGGTTAGGCGGTAATCCTAGAGCAATTCGATTGCTTGTGAGAAATCTGGCGTATGAGTCGCTTGATGATTTGATAGGTGAAAAGCCCGAGTTATGGGAGGTACGTGATAGAGAAGTGTCAGCGGAGTTGGTGGAGGATTTAGAGCGGCATTTGCTTAAAAAAACGTTACGCCAGCTTCCTGATACTTATGTTCTCCACTTGTGTCGTCTCTCAGTCCTTCGCAAACCCTTCAAGCACAAAGCAATAGAGCGTCTATTCGATGATAAGTCAAAATATGTGCAGTTCAGGGATGAAATGGTAGATCGTTTTCTAATGGAACAGCACAAAAGTTGGTTCAGTTTGCACCCAATTGTCCGCGAGATCGGTTTGCAGAAGTTAGCACTGTCTCCTGCGGATCTTCAACAAGCGCATAGTAGTGTTGCACCTTACTACACGCGTCACTTTGAGGCGAAACAGATCGTGGGTTGGGGAGCTTTAGGTGGTCACTTTGTCGAAGCACGCTATCATTTAACAAAAGCGGAGAAGGCAGAAGATTTAAGGGATATAGCTTCTCGATTTCAAAGTTATATATTTTCTACGTTGAGTGCGAGTTCTCCCATCCCCCATAACGCTGAGGAATTAGATGAACGTATCGCAGTTCTTTCGGCCATCCTTGAGTCGCCCGGTCCGAAAAGTCTAGAATATCACCTTGCCCGCTTGTTTTTGGCACGCAATCAGCGCAATGACCTCCGAAGAGGTCTACACCATGCCCACCGAGCAAAATCCAAAAGTGACAATGTGCAATCTTGGCTATTATGCAGTGAAATACTGTCCAAGATGGGAAAGCACAAAGATGCAATAGAGGTACTGAAGCAAGGCATCAACCAGATACCTCCAAACAAAGCTCTGGTCGATTTATATGATCGATGTGCTCGATTATTGACTCAATCTGGGCGATGCAATGAAGCAACTTGGACTCTGAATCGAGGTATTGATCGCATACCTCCTGATAAGGCTCTTGTCATATTGTATGACAACCTTGCCAGATTGTTAGCTCAAATGCAACGGTATAACGAAGTGATTACGATACTGAAGCAAGGCATTGACCGTATTCCGCCTGACAAAGCACTTGCCGTTTTGTACATTAGCTGTTGTGAGTTGCTTGTTCAGAAGGAAAGGTATGAAGAATCGCTTGCTATATTGAAACAAGGTGTCGCCTGCGTTCCTCCCAGTAAAGCCGCTGTCGATGTGTATTACCGTTACGGAGAGTTGTTAGCACAAAGAGGGCAATACTCAGATGCAATTGCCGTTCTGAAGCAGGGTATCGACCGTATTCCTCCCAATAAAGGGGTTTCGCTTATCTATGCTTTTTGTAGTGAGTTGCTGTTTGAAGGTGGTCAGCAGGAAGATGTGAATGCCTTATTGAAGGAAGGCATTGATCGTGTTCCTCCTGATAAAGGAGTTGTGTCGATATATTTGAATTTTTGTAACACTTTAGTTCTTTGAAAAATTAACAAGCGATTTTGCAAGCAAACCCAGAAGGCGTTTTCACCATAAGGGCATTTTTTGCGCTAGCCAGAAGATTTTCCACTGGATTGAT
>WBZY01000462.1_pt2 | contig 16892 bp, 14 predicted proteins | sample 5204191 | NCBI WGS metagenome assembly WBZY01 (sample SAMN12344363, study PRJNA552823) | activated sludge metagenome | biome: Activated sludge suspended growth; feature: Anammox Sidestream; material: Wastewater; isolation source: activated sludge from anammox sidestream of wastewater treatment...
GCCGCGCTCGTCGCACTCGCGCGGGCGAGGCGGCGCCGGGTGCGGCGCCCGCGGTCGCCGTGAGGAGCCGGCTTCCCCCGCTCCCTCAGCTCCGCATCCCCGGCGCCTCGTGGCCGCTCGCGACGACGTAGTCGTCGTAGCCCGCGCCGTAGGTGCGCGGATCGCCGGGGTTCAGCTCGAGCACGCGGTTCGTGAGCGCCGACAGGAAGTGGCGGTCGTGGGAGACCAGGAGCATCGTCCCCTCGAAGCCGCGCAGCGCGCGCACCAGCATCTCCTTGGTGGCGAGATCGAGGTGGTTGGTGGGCTCGTCGAGCACCAGGAAGTTCGGCGGGTCGTAGAGCATGCGCGCCAGCACGAGCCGCACCCGCTCGCCCCCCGAGAGCAGCCGGCAGCGCTTCTCCACCTCGTCGCCCGAGAAGCCGAAGCAGCCGGCCAGCGTGCGCAGCGAGCCGACCGACGCGGCCGGGAACGCGCGCTCGAGCGTCTCGTAGACGCTGGCGTCGCCGTCCAGCTGCTCCATGGCGTGCTGGGCGAAGGTGCCCATCCGCACCGACGCCCCGATCGTGACGGTCCCGGCGTCGGGCGCCGTCTCGCCCGCCACGAGCCGGAGCAGCGTGGTCTTGCCCGCGCCGTTGGCGCCGAGCACGCACCAGCGCTCGCCGCGCCGGATCCACAGGTCGAAGCCGTCGAAGAGGACGCGTTCGCCATAGCGCTTGGCGAGGCCCGCGATGCGCACCACGTCGTCGCCCGAGCGCGGCGGCGCGCGGAACTCGAACTCGACGACCTGGCGCCGCTTCGGGGGCTCCACCCGCTCGATCTTCTCGAGCTTCTTGACCCGCGACTGCACCTGCGCGGCATGGCTCGCGCGCGCCTTGAAGCGCGCGATGAAGGCCTCCTCCTTGGCCAGCATCGCCTGCTGGCGCGCGTACTGCGCCTCCTGCTCGCGATCCGCGATCGCCCGCTGGCGCTCGTAGAAGGCGAGGTCGCCCGAGTAGGTCACGAGCTCGCCGCCGTCGATCTCGACGACCTTGCCGACCAGCCGGTTCAGGAACTCCCAGTCGTGGGAGGTCACCAGGACGGCCCCCTCGAAGCCGCGCAGCCAGCCCTCGAGCCACAGGATCGACTCGAGGTCCAGATGGTTGGTGGGCTCGTCGAGCAGGAGGGCATCGGGCTGGAGGATCAGGATGCGCGCCAGGCCTACGCGCACCTGCCAGCCGCCCGAGAGGGCGCCCACGTCGCCGTCCATCCAGGCCTGCGCGAAGCCGAGCCCCGCCAGGACCTCGCGCGCGCGCGACTCGAGCGCGTAGCCCCCGAGCTCCTCGAAGCGCGCCTGCGCCTCGCCGTAGCGCGCGACCAGCGCGTCGAGCTCGGTGGCGCGCCCGGGATCGGCGAGCGCCTGCTCGAGCTCGTGGAGCGCGTGCGCCGCCTCGGCGACGGGGCCGGCGCCGTCGAGGGTGGCCTCCACCACCGTGCGGCCCTTCATCTCGCCGACGTCCTGGTGGAAGTGGCCGACCGTGATGCCGCGGTCGATCACGACCTGGCCGTCGTCGGGCTCCTCCTCGCGGGTGATCAGCCGGAAGAGCGTCGACTTGCCGGCTCCGTTCGGGCCGACGAGCCCCACCTTCTCGCCGCGCCCGATCGCCGCCGAGGCCTCGAGGAAGAGGATCTGCCGGCCATGGCGCTTCGAGACGCCGTCGATGCGGATCATGGGGGCTCCGGGGCCGGGACAGGGGTGCGGGGGTGTAACGCAGCCGCCAACCGGCTGCCGGCTCCCCGGGGACCGGGCCCCGCACCCGTCGATCTCGCCCAGACGCCGCCGCGGGTATCCTCCGCCGGGCCCGCGGAGAACGCCGGCCCCGGAGACGCAACGGAGCGCCCCGAGCGGGCGCAGGGAGCCCACAGGACGCATGCAGGATCTCTCGCGACGCTCGTTCCTCCAGCTCGCCGGCGCCACCGTCGCCGTCACGATGTTCCCCCCGAGCATCCAGCGGGCGCTCGCCATCCCGGCGCGAGCGCGGCGCCGCAGCATCCTGGACATCGAACACGTCGTCATCCTGATGCAGGATAACCGCGCCTTCGACCACTACTTCGGGACGATGGCGGGCGTCCGCGGCTTCGGCGATCGCATCACGATCCCGCTCCCCGGCGGTCGCTCCGTGTGGGAGCAGCAGCTCGGCGACGGCACGACCGTGTTGCCCTACCACCTCGACGCGACGATCGGCAACGCGCAGCGGGTCTACGGCACGCCCCACACCTACCCCGACGCGCAGAGCGCCTGGGCGGCCGGAGCGACGGGCCACTGGCCGCAGTTCAAGCAGCCGTGGTCGATGGGCTACTACACGGAGGCCGAGCTTCCCTTCCAGTTCGCGCTCGCCAACGCCTTCACCGTCTGTGATGCCTATCACTGCTCCTTCCACGGCGGCACGAACCCGAACCGGCTCTTCATGTTCACCGGCACGAACGACCCCTTCGCAACCGGCGGCGGACCAGCGATCACGAACAAGAACGACTGGCTCGGACCGCCCGAGACCGGCTTCACCTGGACCACCTACGCCGAACGCCTCGAGGCGGCGGGGATCTCGTGGAAGGTCTACCAGGACCTCTACGACAACTTCAGCGACAACTCCCTGGCCGGCTTCCGCCAGTACCGCGAGCCCTTCTACGCGGGCACGCCCTCGCCGCTCGTCGAGAAGGGGCTCTCGACGACGCTCACGAACGCGAACCTCGACGGGCTGCGCAACGACGTGCTCGCCGGCGCCCTGCCCCAGGTGTCGTGGGTCGTGGCGCCCGCGATCTGGTCCGAGCATCCCGTCCCGTCGAGCCCGGTGCAGGGCGGCTTCTACACCCAGGAGGTGCTGAACGCCCTCACCGCCGACCCGGAGGTCTTCGCCCGGACGGTGCTGTTCGTGATGTTCGACGAGAACGACGGTTACTTCGACCACGTCCCGCCGCCCTGCGCGCCGTCGCTGCGGGCCGATCTCTCGCTGGCGGGCGCCAGCACGGTCGAAGACACGAGCGAGCGCTACACCGCCGACGGCGGCGTCTTCGGGCCGGGCCCGCGCGTGCCGATGACCATCGTCTCCCCGTGGACCCGGGGCGGGTGGGTCGACTCCGAAGCCTTCGACCACACCTCGCTGATCCGTTTCCTCGAGGTGCGCTTCGGGGTCCTCGAGCCCAACATCAGCCCCTGGCGGCGCGCGATGCTGGGGGACCTCACCTCGGCCTTCGAGTTCCGGCACCCGAATCGCACGCCCTTCACGGCGCTGCCGCAGCTCACGCGGGAAGAGGCGACGGCGATCTCCAGCGCGCAACAGGCGCTGCCGCAGGTGCCGATCCCGCTCGGCAGCGAGGGGACGGTGCCCGCCCAGGCGATCGGCTACCGGCGATCGCGCGCCCTGCCCTACGAGCTGGCGGCCGACGCGGAGGAGCTCGCGGGCGGCGTCCGGCTGGCGTTCCGGGCGACCGGCCGCGCGGGAGCGGTCTTCCACGTCTACGACCGCCTCCAGCTCGAGGCCGGCCCCCGGCGCTACGCGGTCGAGGCCGGCGGGACGCTCGCGGACACCTGGCCGGCCGACGACGCCTACGACCTGTGGGTGATGGGACCGAACGGCTTCCTCCGGCACGTGCAGGGAAGGCTGCCTGCCGCCGGCGTCGAGGCGCAGGTCGAGGCCGGGAGGAGGGTCTCGATCCGGCTGATCAACGCGGGAGCGGCGCCGTGCACCTTCGTGCTGGCGCCGAACGCGTACCGGAAGCCGGCCTCGTACACGGTGCGGGTGCCCCCCGCCTCCGAGCGGATGCGCCGCTGGCACCTCTCGAGAAGCCACCGCTGGTACGACTTCACGGTGACGTGCAGCGAGGCACCCGACTTCTCCCGCCGCTTCGCGGGACGCGCCGAGAACGGACGGAGGGACATCAGCGATCCGGCGATGGGCACCTGACGGCCCGGGCCGTCGCGGCAACTCCGGCCTCCGCGCTAGGAGAGCGCGCGCTTCTGGATCTTCCCCGATTCGTTCTTCGGCAGCTCGTCGCGCACGAGGATCTCGGATGGGACCTTGTACGCGGCAAGCCGCCGCCTGAGGTCCTTGCGGAGCTCCTCGACCTCGAGGCTCGCCCCGTCCCGTAGCGCCACGTACCCCACGATCCGCTCGCCGAGGATCTCGTCCTCCACCCCGATCACGGCCGCCTCGACGATCGCCGGATGCTCGAGGATCGCCTCCTCGATCTCCTTGGCCGAGACGCGGTGCGCCCCCGCCTTGATCATGTCGGCCTTGCGGCCCACGAGGAAGAGGAAGCCGTCCTCGTCGCGATAGCCGAGATCGCCGGTGTGGTAGCCGTGCTCGTCGAGCACGCGCGCGGTGGCCTCGGGGTCGTCCCAGTACCCGCGCATCAGGTTCGAGCCACGGGCCACGAGCTCGCCCTCCTCGCCCACGGCGGCTTCGGCGCCGCCAGGGAGGCGAACGGTGAGCTCCACGTTCGGGATCGCGATTCCGATCGATCCGATCTTCTCGGCCAGGCGCTCGGGCGGAACGTAGGACAGGCGCGCGCCCGCCTCCGTCGCACCGTACATGACGAAGATGCGCTTTCCGGGAAGCGCGTCGATCAGTTGCCGGGTGATCCGCGGGCTCATGGCGCCCCCGGCCTGGGTCACGTAGCGGAGGTGCTCGAGCGCACGTTCGGCCAGGTTCGAGCGGTGCAGCAGGATCGAGAAGGTCGACGGGACCCCCGAGAAGCCCGTACAGCGCTCCTGTTCGAGCGTGTCGAGAGCGGTGTTCGGGTACTGGAAGCGGTTCTCGATCACGACCGTTCCACCGACCGCGGCGTGGGTGTTGAGGACCGACTTCCCGTACACGTAGTAGAAGGGAAGGACCGCGAGCACCCGATCCGAGGGTTCGAGCGCCAGGTAGGCAACGATCGAGCTCACGTTCGTCACCAGGTTCAGGTGCGTGAGCGTCGCACCTTGGGGGCGGCCGGTACTTCCCGAGGTGTAGATGATCGCGGCGACGTCCAGGTCGATTCGCCGCCGGCTCGGGGGATCGGCCGTCGCCGTGGCCAGCGCCTCGCCGACCGGGATCCCGCGCACGGGCGTGGGGAGCAGGCGATCGGCTACGGGCTTCTCGAAGAAGATCGTCTCGACGGGTGTGCCCTGCGCGAGAGCCGCGATCAGGGCGCGTTCGCAGCCCGCTCCGACCACGGCATGGCGAGCGCCGCAATGACCCAGGAAGTACGCGAGCGAGGCGGGGTCCGCGGCGGTGTTGAGGGGCACGGCTACCCCGCCCGCCTTCAGGATGCCGTAGTAGGCCTCGACGTAGAGCGGGGAGTTGCGGGCGAGGAGGGCCACGCGATCACCCGCCCGGAGGCCCTCCCGGAGCAGCGCCGCCGCCAGGGCATTCGCCCCCGCATCGACCTCGGCGTAGGCGAGACCGCGCCCTTCGTGGACGAGGAACGGCTGCTCGGGCGTGCGCCGGGCGCTCTGCTCCAGGAATTCGTGGACGAGGTGGACTCGCATCGGTTCGCTTCGGGTGGCTCCCCGTCTCTTGCGGTGAACGGAAGCAGCGAGCTGAACGGTGCGCCTGCCGCGGCGCCGGCCGGGGAGCCGGACCCGGGGCCGCGAGATCCCCGGAGACCGTAGAGGCTGTCGCGGCCCTGGCCCACGATCCTGCGTGCTCGTGACACGATCCCGAGCCGCGGCGCCAGGGCCGGCCCGGCAAGCGATCGCCGGGCGCGCTGCCCCGGCCCCGGGACCGGAGAGCCTCCTGGCACCGTGAACGAGGGGTATGCCAGACTCCAGCGCCCGGTCTGCCGGCCGTCGCGCAGGATCACGGTTTCGCGGCCGCGGGGCACCAGTCCATCCAGGGAAACGCGGGTTCGGGCACGCGGGGCCGGGCGGTGAGGCACACGCGCGCGGCACGGCCTCACCGCAACCGCCGCGATGCCTCAGGGCGAACGCCGTCGGGTCGATAGACGGGAGCGATCATGTGTGGTGTGGTCGGCATATGCAGCCTGCGCGGCGAGCCCGTCGACCCGCAGCCCCTGGAGCGCATGCTCGGGATCCTGCGCCATCGTGGCCCCGATGCAACCGGCGTGTGGGCGGAAGGCCCCGTCGCCCTCGGCCACGCCCGCCTGTCCATCATCGACCTCGCTGGCGGATCGCAGCCCATGCGGAGCCAGGGGGGCGACCTGTGCATCACCTTCAACGGCGAGATCTTCAACTACGTGGAGCTCCGCGAGGAGCTCGTGCGCCGCGGGCACCGGTTCCGGACCCGCTCCGACACCGAGGTCATCCTTCACCTCTACGAGGAGAAGGGCGAGGACTGCGTCCACGACCTCAACGGCCAGTGGGCCTTCGCGATCTGGGACCGGAGACGCAGATCGCTGTTCCTCTCCCGGGATCGTGTCGGTGTCCGACCGCTCTACTACACCGTCGCCGAGGGGCAGTTCCTGTTCGCGTCCGAGGTGAAGGCCCTCTTCGCGCACGGTGCCCCTGCGCGGCGCATCGATCTGCGCGGACTCGATCAGGTGCTCACGTTCTGGACGCCGATTGCGCCGCGCACCGTCTTCGAGAACGTGAAGCAGCTTCCTCCGGGATCGTCCATGCGGGTGTGCGACGGGAAGACCACCACCTGGTCGCATTGGGACGTCCGCTTCGAGCAGGCCCTCGGCCACACCTCGATCGACGAGAACGCCGAGCGGCTTCGCGAGCGGCTGATCGACGCCACGCGCCTGCGCCTGCGCGCCGACGTGCCGACGGGAGCGTACCTCAGCGGAGGCCTCGACTCCTCCATCGTCGTGGCGATGATCGCGCGATTCACCGACACACCGCTACGTACGTTCTCGATCACCTTCGAGGATCCCGAGTACGACGAGAGCGCCTTCCAGAAGGAGGTCGCGCGTCACCTCGGTACGGACCACTATCCGGTGCACTGCACGAAGGCGGACATCGGGCGGGTGTTCCCGGCCGTGATCTGGCACGCGGAGACGCCTCTCGTGCGCACGGCTCCCGCCCCGCTCTACCTGCTGGCCCAGCGCGTGCGCGCAGACGGGCTCAAGGTCGTGCTCACCGGAGAGGGCTCCGACGAGGTCCTGGGCGGCTACGACATCTTCAAGGAAGCGAAGATCCGCGCCTTCTGGGCACGCCAGCCGCAGTCGCGCCTGCGCCCCCTGCTGTTGCGGCGCCTCTATCCCTACATGAAGAACATCCAGGCCCAGCCACCCGCCTACCTGCGCGCCTTCTTCCACGTGAGCGGGTCGCTGCGGGCCAACCCCTTCTTCTCCCACCTGCCGCGCTGGGACCTCACGGCGAAGGCGAAGCTCCTCTACGCCCCTGCCGTGCGGGAGGCCCTCGCCGGCCACGATCCGTTCGCGGCCGCACGCGCGCTCCTGCCGCCGGACTTCGAGCGCTGGGACCTCCTCGAACAGGCGCAGTTCCTGGAGATGCGGATCCTGATGCCGGGCTACATCCTCGCCTCCCAGGCAGACCGCGTGGCGATGGCGCACTCGGTCGAGGCTCGTTTCCCCTTCCTCGACGTGGGCGTGATGGAGCTGGCCGCGCGCATGCCGCCCACGCACAAGATGAAGGTCCTCGACGAGAAGCACGTCCTCAAGCGCGCGGCACGTGATCTCCTGCCTCCCTCCGTCCTGCAGCGTCCCAAGCAGCCCTACCGCGCACCCGACGGCGAGAGCCTGCTCGGTGGCGCAAACGGTGTCGGGCGTCCAGACTACGTGCGAGCACTGCTCGATCCCCGGCGCATCGAGGTCGATGGCTTGTTCGATGCCGACGCCGTGACGAAGCTCGTGGCGAAGTTCGACAAGGGGCGTGCGATCGGCGTCAGGGACGACATGGCGGTCGTGAGCGTGATCTCGACCCAGCTCCTGCTGGAGCAGTACATCAACGGCTTTCGAGGGTGAGCAACGTGCAGGAAATCCTGGAGCAGGTCCGGAACTTCGTGGTGGAGACCTTCCTGTTGGGGGGCGACGAGTCGGCGCTCGGCAACGAGGACTCGTTTCTCGACACGGGTCTCATCGACTCGACGGGGGTCCTCGAGCTCATCGCCTTCCTCGAAGAGCGATTTGCGCTCCAGGTGGCGGACGAGGAGATGATCCCCGAGAACCTCGACTCCATCGCACGAGTCGCTCGCTTCGTCCACGCGAAGGGAAAGGAGCAGGCGGATGGTCGTGTCGCGTGAGATCCCCCGCGACGTGCTGAAGCTCGACGGGGAGGCGGCAACCGACCAGATCGTCCGGACGCTTCGCGAGGCCGTCTTCCAGCGCTTTCGCAAGCGCGGCGTCGTGGTGGCCGTCTCGGGCGGTATCGACAGCAGCGTGGTCGCGGCGCTCGCCGTGCGGGCCTTCGGCCCCGAGCGGGTCTTCGCGCTCCTGCTGCCCGAGGGGGAGTCTGCGGCGGCGCACGAGTCGAGAGAGCTCGGCCTCGAGCTCGTCCGCTCGCTCGCGGTAGAGCACGTGATCGAGGACCTCAGCGAGACCCTGCGAGCCGTTGGCTGCTACCGCCGCCGCGACGAGGCGATCCGCCAGGTGATTCCCGAGTACGGCGAGGGCTGGAAGAGCAAGATCGTCCTGCCGAGCGTGGTGGACAGCGACCAGTACCGGGTCTTCTCCGTGGTGGCCCGCGCGCCCGATGGACGCGAGGTGCGCGCACGCATGAGTACCGAGGCCTATCTCGGCGTCGTCGCGGCCACGAACTTCAAGCAGCGGACACGCAAGATGCTCGAGTACTACCACGCGGACCGCCTGAACTACGCCGTCGCCGGCACGCCGAACCGCCTCGAGTACGATCAGGGCTTCTTCGTGAAGGGCGGCGACGGCCTCGCCGACGTGAAGCCGATCGCCCATCTGTACAAGACGCAGGTCTACGCGCTCGCCGCCCACCTGGGCGTTCCGGAGAACATCCGCCGGCGGCCGCCGACCACGGACACCTACTCGCTGCCGCAGTCGCAGGAGGAGTTCTACTTCTCGCTCCCCTACGACCAGATGGACCTGTGCTTGTGGGGCCGCACGAATGGCGTCGAGCCGGCGGCGGTCGGCAGGTTGCTCGGCCTCTCCGAGGAGCAGGTGAGTCGGGTCTACCGGGACATCGACGGCAAGCGGCGCGTGACCGACTACCTGCGAGCCGAGCCCGTGCTCGTGGAAGCCATCCCGCCTCGCGAGGATGCGTGAGCCGGTCATGACGACGATGCTGGGGGCCGCAGCGCTGGTGGCGGCGATGGCGCTCGGCGTGGTCGCCTGTACGGGCGAGGGCAGCGAGGAGCGGGCTCCTGGCGTTCGGAGCGGAATCGAGGAGCAGGCGATGGAGAGCGATCTCGCGCGGGATCTGCGGCAGGTGGCCGGGGCGCGGATCCTGTTCCAGCACATGTCGGTGGGTTCGAACGTGCTCGAGGGTCTGGAGCGGCTCTTCGCGGGCAGGGAGAAGCTCGACCTCCGCCTGGTCGACGAGGCCGCGGCCCGGTCCCTGCCGGACCCCGTCTTCGCGCACGCGATGGGTGGCAAGAACGGGCATCCGGAGAGCAAGCTCGACGCCTTCGAGAGGCTGCTCGGCGGCGAAGGCGGGACGAGCCCGGACGTCGCGCTCATGAAGCTCTGCTACGTCGACGTGCGCGAGGACACCGACGTCCGTGCGCTCGTCGACCGGTACCGCTCCGTGATCGAGCGCCTGCGCGCTCGTCATCCCCGAACCGTGTTCGTTCACGTGACGACGCCGCTCGAGGTGAGCGATCCCGGGTGGAGGGGCCTGGTGAAGCGCGTCACGGGCTTCGAGGACCGCACGGCGCGCTCGAACATGCGCCGGGCCGGGTACAACGAGCTCCTCCGGCAGGCGTTTCCGAGCGATCCCATCTTCGACCTCGCCGCCGTGGAATCGACGCATCCCGACGGTAGACCCGAGACCTTCCGCCGTGGCGGGACCGACCACCCGAGCCTGGTGCCGGCCTATGCGAGCGACGGCCGGCACCTGAACGCGCTGGGACAGGACCGAGCGGCCCGCGAGCTCGTACGGACGCTCGCGCATGCCCTGCGCGAGCGGGTGGGTGCCGGGTAGCCGTCGGGAGAAGGATCGCCGCCGATGTTCGACCAGGTTCGCGCGGACTACCACCGGCACGGCCGCTCCCTGCTCAATCCCGCCCTCTGGGCGATGGTGGTCTATCGCTTCGGCCGCTGGTCTCTCGCGCGGCGCACACGGGCTGCACGCTGGGTCACGTCGAAGGTCTACGGGCTGCTCTTCCTCGGGGTCGAGCTCGCCACGGGGATCACGCTGAACCGCGAGGCGATCGTGGGCGAGGGATTCCATCTGGTCCATTCGGGCAACATCAAGGTCCATCCCGGGGTGGTGATCGGAGACCGCGTAGGCCTCATGCACGATGTGACGCTGGGAACGAACATGGGACGGGGGGGTGTCCCGCAGCTCGGGAACGACGTCTTCATCGGGGCCGGCGCGAAGATCCTGGGGGCCGTCACGATCGGGGACGGTGCGCGCGTGGCGGCGAACTCGCTGGTCGTCAGCGACGTGCCGCCCGGCGCCACGGCGATCGGGGTTCCCGCGCGGGTGATGCGCTACACCGGGCGCGCTCCCGAGGCGGGCGAGGGGTCCGTACGATCCGAGGAGACGGTCGCCGAGCCGTCCGCCTAGCGCGTCTCGCGAGCCCCGGAGGCGGCGGGATGGGGTGGTGGCGGCGGACCCTTGCGATCGCGATCGGGCTGGCGCTGGCAGCCGCGTCCGCGCCCGCGAGCGGCGCGCCCGACGACCCGCCGCGCGGCGAGACGGCCGCGCACATCGAGGCCCTGGTCTCCGCCGGCTCGCTCGTCGACCTGCGCTGGCCGGACTTCTCCGACTCCCGGAAGGCCCTGATCGAGCTCTACGAGCCGCGCGGCTGGCAGCCCCTCTGGCTCGAGGACGGCCGCCCCACCAGACCCGCCGCCGACGCCACCCACGCGCTCCTCGGCGCCGACGCGCTCGGGCTCTCCGCGGCGGACACCGACGCCGTGCGGCTCGACGGCGCCCGCCAGGGCCTCGCCGCCGGTGCGGCCGCGACGCCCGACACCCTGGCCCGCTTCGACGTCGCGCTGTCGGTGGACTTCCTGCGCCACCTCTCGGATCTCCAGAGCGGGCGGGTGAACCCGAGGCAGCTCTCGTTCGGCTTCGATCCCGGCCCGAGGAGGGACGACCTGGCCGCGGCGGTCGCCCGGGCCGTTGCCGAGGATCGCGTCCCGGAGCTCGTCGCCGACGCGGCGCCGGCCTTCGCGCAGCACCGGCTCCTGGTCGATCAGCTCGCGCTCTACCGGGCCCTCGCCGCCGATACGACCGTCGGCCCGGTCGCCGTGACGGGCAAGCTCGCGCCCGGCGCCCCCTGCCCCGCCTGCGACGGCCTGCGCGACTGGCTGATCGCGCTCGGCGACCTGCCCGCGGGCACCCCGTCGTCGCCGGTCTACGACGCCGGGCTCGTCGCGGGAGTCCAGCGCTTCCAGGCCCGCCACGGGCTCGAGCCCGACGGCGTGATCGGCCCCGCGACCGCCCGCGCCCTCGCGGTGCCCGCCGAGCACCGCGTGCGCCAGATCGTGCTCGCCCTCGAGCGGCTGCGCTGGATCCCGGCCCTGCCGCGAAGCCCCCGCGATGCCGCGGGTTCGGAGCGCGCGATCTTCGTCAACATCCCGGCCTTCGAGCTCTTCGCCTTCGACGAGCTCGGCCGCAGCAGCAGGCCGGCGCTCGCGATGCGCGTCGTGGTCGGCAAGGCCGGTACCCGCACGCCGGTCTTCACGGGCGGGCTCGACACGGTGGCCTTCGCGCCCTACTGGAACGTGCCGCGCAGCATCGTCGTGAACGAGGTCCTCCCGAAGCTGCACCGGAACCCCGGCTATCTCGCCGCCCAGGGCATGGAGATCATGGGCGGTGGCCTGGCCGAGCTCGCGAGCGGAGCGGCGCGGCTGCGCCAGCGGCCCGGCCCGAAGAACGCGCTCGGGCGGGTCAAGTTCCTGTTTCCGAACTCGCACAGCGTGTACCTGCACGACACGCCCGCGCGCGGGCTCTTCGCACGCGCGCGGCGTGACTTCAGCCACGGCTGCATCCGCGTCGAGCGTCCGGACGACCTCGCCGCCTGGGTGCTGCGCGAGCGCGCCGACTGGCCGCCCGCACGCCAGCGCGAGGCGATGGCAGGAAGGAAGGAGATCGCGGTGAAGGTCGACCCGCCGGTGCCGGTCGTGATCTTCTACACCACCGCGGTCGTGCGCCCGGTTCCGGACGGCGCCGGCGGCCTGCGCGCCCAGATCGAGTTCTACGACGACGTGTACGGGTACGACGCGAAGCTCGAGCGCGTGCTGGCCGCCGGCCCGCGTTAGCGCTGGGCGACGGTCGCCGGCTCTTCCCCGCGGCCCGCGAACAACACGCTGCCGCCGCGGATGCGCTCGATCAGGCGGGGCGCCACGTCGGGCGCGAGCGCCGGGCAGCCGAAGCTCCGCCCGACCCAACCGCCGCTGCGGGCGCGGAACGCGGCGCTCACGTAGTCGGCCGGGTGGATCACGATGCGGCGCTCGCGCGCGCGGTCGTTGACGCCGGGGTCGAGGCCGTCGAGCTCGAGCGACAGGCCGTGCTGGCCGGTGTAGGTATCGCCGGTCAGGAAGGTGCCGAGGCTCGTGCGATGGCTCGACGGCTGGTTGCCGAAGCGGACGGCGCGCGCGGGGTCGCGCTCGTCGCCCGAGCCGCGCCCGTGGGCCACGTACTCGTGGGCCAGCACGCGTCGGGTCTCGGGATCCACCACCCACAGGCGCCGCCGCGAGGACGGCAGCGAGTAGTCGATCACGGTGAGGACGGGGTTCGCGACCTGCCCGTTCGCGAGGACGCGGCGATAGGCGGCGAGCGCGCGCTCGAGCAGCTCCGCGCGTGGCAGCACGGCCGCAGCCGAGGCCCGGCCGGCGGCGTGTGCAGGCACCGTCGCGAGCGTGGCGAGCCCGACGGCGAGCGCGAGGAGCCGCAGCGAAGCGTGGCCCGGCCGGCGGCGCGGCATCCGCTCCATGGCTTTCCCCCTGCGCCTTCATCGGTTCGTGGCCGCGGCGGGTGAACCGGTGATGCGCCGGGGACCCTAGCCGAGGACGTGGTCCCGCTCCCCCCTGTGGGGGCCCGCGCGAGCGGGTGCCGTCACGTCGGTGCAATCCCCGGAGCGCGCGGGCCGTGCGCGGCGGGGACAGTCCCGGCGATTCGGCGATTCTCGGGGATCTGGCGGACAGGGGCCGGCGCAGGGCTGTTCTCGTAATGGTGGTCGGGGTGGCAGCGATTCCGGCGAGCACCGGAAGGAGTGCCGCGGGCGCTGCCGGCGCTGCCCTCGTCTAAAGCCCCCGCAGTCGCGGCCCGATAGGGGCGGACATGCGCCTCCCGCCGCTCGCGCTCGCGCTCCTGCTCGCGATCGCTTCGCCGCCGCTCTTCGCCGCTGCGGCGCGGGCCGGCGAGCTGATCCGCTACCGCACGCCCGACGGCTCGATCGGCTTCGTCGACGACGAGAGGCGCCTGCCGGCGGGCGCCGAGGTGCTGTCTCGTACGCCGCTCGAGCCACCGGCGCCGCGGCCCGCAGCGGCCGCGTCCATCGCGCCCGCAGCGCCCCCCGAGGAGGCACCGCCCGCGACGGCACCTCCGGCCGACAGGACCCCAGCGGGAGGCGCCGGCCACGTGCCGCCGGCCACGGAGACGCCCGCGCCTGCCGCCGACGCCTCGAGCGCCAACCCCGGCTGCGACGCGATCGTGAGCCCACTCGACAAGGTGCGCTGCCGCAGCGCGCACGAGCGGCGCTGCAGCCACTACGGTCTCGCTGCCGGCTGCCCGCTCGAGCAACTCGCCGCCGCCGCGGACTGGTGTGCGCGCGGCGCCGCCCTACGCGAGGAGATCGCAGGCCTCGACGACGAGTGGGAAGCGGCCCGGGAGAGCCTCGAGCAGTGCCGCCAGCACGGAGGCGTGCGCCCGGACTGCGAGACCGACGAGCTCGACGAAGCCGAGGCGGCGCGGCGCACCGGCGAGCGCCGCGTCGAGGCCCTCGAAGAGCAGTGTCACGCCGAAGGCTGCCTGCCGGGCTGGGTCCGCGAGGGCTGCGAGTCCGACCCCACCAGCTGACCGCACGCGCAAGCCCGGGAACGGCGCGAGCCCCGGGGACGTGGCCTGCATCTTTTGCGTAGCGGCCGGTGGCCCCTGCTCATTCGGGGTCCGCCACCACGATCGGCGCGGTCGGGGACGGGACCCGTACGCGCGGCTCGTGGGCGTCGGGCGCCGTCACGAAGGCGAGGACGCCGGCGGCGGTGAGCGCCAGGCCCGCCCACTCACGCGGGCCCGCGACCTCGCCGAGCAGCAGGAAGCTCGCGCCGAGCGAGAGCAGCGGGATCGAGGGCACCACGATCGAAGTGGCTCGCGCGAGGTCGAGTCGCGCGATCGTGGCGTACCAGAGCAGGGTGCCGACGAACGAGAGCACGATCCCCTGGAGCGCGAGGACCGGCACGAGGCGCGCGAGCGCGTCGCCGACCGGGAGCCGCGCGACGCCGCCGCTCACGGCCCAGACCGCGGCCAGGATCACGCCCCCGAACAGGTAGCGGGCACCGGTCAGGTTGAGGGGCGCCACGTCGCCGAGTCCACGCAGCACGATCAGGTGCGAGAGCTGCCAGCCGAGCGGCGTCGCGAGCAGGAGGGTGACCCCGAGCCAGCCGTCGCCGCCCGCCGGGCTCAGCGCGAGCGCGATCCCGGCCAGGATCACAGCGACGGCCCCGATCCGCCGGGGCGTCAGCGGGTGGCCGAGTGCGACGCGCGCGAGGAGCAACGAGTAGACGGGCTCGATCTGGAGGCACAGTGCGGTCAGGATCGCGCTCGTGCGCCGCGCACCCTCGTAGAAGAGGAGGAAGGTGACGGCGGTGCCGAGCGCGCCGATCGCGAGCAGGTACGGGAGCCGCGCGCGTGCGAACAGGCGCCCGAGCTCGCCACGCGCGGCGAGCAGCACGAGTGCGGCCAGACCGGCGAAGACGCTGGTGGCGGCGGCCACGAAGAGGCCGTCGGCGGCGCCCGTCGTGAGCTTCGCGACGGCGGGCACGAACGCGCCGTTCAGCGCGCACAGGGCCGCGAACACGAGCCCCGCGCGTTCCTGGGGACGCCCCAACGAGCTCTCCTCCCGATGACCTTCGCTCGCCTTCGGCTCGCTGCGCGTCGGCCTCCGTGCAGGGTAGAGTCCCGCCATGCGGATCGCGACCTGGAACGTCAACGGCGTGCGGGCGCGCCTCGACTTCCTGCTCCAGTGGCTGGCCGAGCGCCAGCCGGACGTGGTCGGCCTCCAGGAGCTGAAGGTTCCCGACGAGCAGTTCCCGTGGGCCGAGATCGAGAAGGCCGGCTATCACGCGGCGGTCCACGGACAGAAGAGCTGGAACGGCGTCGCGGTGCTGGCGCGCGAGCCGCTCGAGATGGTGCAGCGCGGTCTGCCCGGCCAGGAGGAGGCGGGGGCGCGCCTGCTCACGGCGCGCGCCGGTGGCCTGCTCTTCACGAGCGTCTACTGCCCGAACGGCAAGCACACGGGCCACGACGACTTCCCGCGCAAGCTCGCCTGGTACGACGCGCTCGCGGAGCACCTGGCGCGCAGCCATGCGCCGGGCACCGCCGCGGTCGTGGGCGGAGACTTCAACGTCTGCCCGGCCGGCATCGACTCGTGGAACGAGGCGGCCCTGCGCGGAGCCATCTTCCACACCGACGAGGAGCGCGCGCGCTTCCGCCGGCTGGTCGGGGCGGGCTGGGTCGACCTGTTCCGGGCCCGCCATCCCGATCTGCAGGCCTTCTCGTGGTGGGACTACCGGGGCGGCGCCTTCCACCGCCGCCAGGGGCTTCGCATCGACTGCCTGCTCGCGACCGGCCCGGTGGCGCTGCGGGTGCGCGCGGTCGAGATCGACCGGGACTGGCGCAAGAAGCGCGGCGAGCTCACGCCGAGCGACCACGCTCCGGTCTGGGCCGACCTGGACTGAGGCGGGGACAGTCCCGGCGATCCGGCGATTCGCCCCAGGCCGAACGGAGCGCACGAGCGATCGGCTCCGGGGACTCCGCGAGCTGCGCGCCCAGCCTCGTTCCCCGCGCGGCCGCCCGCTCCGAGATCTCCAATGCGTGCGCGATGGCGTGATTCGAGAGCCCGAGCCGGGTGGAGGCGAGGTGGCAGACGAGCGCGCGACCCCGTACCGCGGCGTGCCGTTTGGAAGGACCCCGGAGCTCGTCGGCCGCAATTCCGGCCAGCGACGCGACGAGTCCTCGGACCCGATCGAGCTCTCCCGGAGAACCGGGAGGTTCGTCGGCTCGCCGGGCCATCTGCGCGAGCTCGAGGAGCTCGCCGGGATCGAGGGTCGCGGCCGGAGCAGCATCGGCGGGAAGCGGCTCCGGCTCCGCCGTCATCCAGCTCTGGAGCTGCCGGCGCGCCTCCGTGCGGGTGTCGGCGAAGATACGCAGGGCTGCGTCGACCGCGTGGAACATGTGAGGCTGCCGTTCGCCGATCAGCGCCGCGTGTCCGCACCACGGGAAGGAGTCGAGCGCTTCCCGTCCGGGCACGATCCGGTGGCGGACCGGATTGAGGTGGACGTATCGAACGATGCCGAGCAGATCCGCATCGTCGCGGATCGGTCGCGAGAGGTAGCGATTCTGGAACAGGTGTCCGACCCGCACGTGTCGCTCGTTGAATCGGCGGGCGTAGCCGGTACCGATCCGACTCATCACCCGCGACAGCGGGACGTCGCCGATGCGGAGGACGAGATGAAAGTGATTGGGGATCAGGGCCCACGCCAGGCATTCCACCCGGGATTCCTCGAGGACGAGATCGAGCCGCCGGAGGAGGTCCTCGCGATCCTGGTCGTCGACGAAGATCGTTCGCCGCTCGACGCCGCGGACCACGACGTGG